>Ga0209514_10001126_pt1 | contig 49305 bp, 43 predicted proteins | sample Subgrocontami58m_FD_187452 | JGI IMG/M metagenome (GOLD analysis project Ga0209514, IMG submission 187452) | Subsurface groundwater microbial communities from S. Glens Falls, New York, USA - GMW37 contaminated, 5.8 m (SPAdes) (version 3) | ecosystem: Environmental > Aquatic > Deep subsurface >... | reverse complement strand
GTCGGACCTCGATCCGATCTACAAGGCGCTGCTCGACCGGCCGATCACCGTCACCCTCGGCCTGATCACGCCGGACGGCAGCGTCGGCATGACGCCGATGTGGTTCGACTACGAGGGCGACCAGGTCCTGGTGAATACCGCGTCGCATCGCGCCAAGTGCGGCTGGATCCGCAAGAGCCCGAAGTTCACGATCCTGATCGTCAATCCCGACAACGCCTACCACTGGGTCCAGCTCAAGTGCTCCGTGGCCCGCGAGGAGCACGAAGCGGCGCCGGGCGGCGAGCGCGTCACCCAACAGCTCGACAGGATCTGGACGAAATACACCGGCAACCCGCCGCCCTACGGCCTGCGCGATCCCGCCATCGACGAAAAGCGCGTGCTGTTCGTCTGCAACGTCGACCGCATCGCGACCTTCGGCAAGCCGTGAGCCTGGCCGTCCGGGTTTCCGACACTGAAAGCACCCGAGAGACAGGAGAGCGGCATGGTCCAGCGCATCCGCCGGGTCGTTACGGGGCACGACCGGAACGGCAAGTCGGTCTTCATCGCCGACGGCAAGGCGCCCAATGTTCTCGAAATGAAATCGATGCCCGGCGTCGCCCTGACCGACCTGTGGCGCACGACGACATCGCCCGCCTCCAACCGCGGCAACAGGGACGCGGCAAAGGGAAAGATCAGGCTCGAACCGCCGGCGCACGGCACCATCCTTCGCATCGTCGAAATTCCGCCCGATACCGCGTGGCGCAAGTCGGCCGACGCCAAGGCGGCTTTCGCCTCGATCGGTGCCGGAGGCGCACCCGATCGCGCGTCGAGCGATCCCATGATGCACACCACGGCGACCGTCGATTACATCATCGTGTTGAAGGGAGAGATCCACGCGATCCTGGACAAGGGCGAGAAGCGCCTGAAACAGGGCGACGTCCTGATACAGAGAGGGACCAATCACTCCTGGAGCGTGCGAACCAAAACGCCCTGCGTGATCGCCGCCGTCCTGGTGGGCGCGGCGCCCGCAGGCCGCCGCGCGCGCGTGACCGAGACAAAAAGCGCGCACCGTTCGTCTGCAACGTCGGCCGCCACGCGATAGCCGGCAAGCCGTGAGCAGCACGCTCCCAGCATCGCTACTTCTTCGGCGACCAGCCGTAGACGTTCTGCAACGTCCCGCCCATGAGGACGGCGCGGTCGCTGGCGGAGAGGCGGTCGGTGACGCGGAAGGAATCGACGCCCTCCTTGTAGGTGAGCAGCGCCACGGCGCGGGTCCAGTCGGTGCCCCACATGCAGCGGCCCAATCCGAAGGCCTCAAAGATGCTTTCGAGCGGATCCCAGATGTCCCTGAACGGATACTTCTCGTGGCTGAGGGTGCAGGCGCCGGTGATCTTGACCATGATGTTGGGATGGGGCGCCAGCGCCAGCAGCTTGGGCAGCTCGACCCACGGCTGCTTGGGCGCCGGCGGTGCCATGGGCTGTTCCAGCCCGAGATGATCGATCACCAACGTGGTGTTGGGGTTGCGCCTGGCCAGCTGGCCCACCTGCTCGAGGCGGCCGCGCGCCATCAGGTTGACCGGCAGATCGTGCTTCGCCGCGGCGGCGAGCACGCGGTTGATGCCGGGATCGGCCGCGTCGGTTGAAATCTCCGGCGTGAACATGATGCGGATGGCCACCGTGCCGTCCATCGCCGCCCATTCCGCGATCGTGTCCTCGACCTTGGGATCGTTGGCATTGACGGGCTTGATGACGCCGAAGCGGCCGGGATGCGCCTTCTGAACCGCGACCGCGTAGCTCGCGTCCCAGCGATACATCGTATAGACCGAGACCAGCAGCGCGCCGTCGACGCCCACCTCGTCCATCGCCTTGATCATGTCGGCGGCCGTGACTTCCGGCGGCCCGGCGAGCACCGCCGCCCACGGACGGCCGGGATGGTTGCGCTCATAGCAATGAACCTGGGCGTCGATTGTCGGCATGATGTGCGTCTCTCGCTTAGTTGATGGCGACGCTAAGGTGCTGGGCCCTGACATGCAAGAGCCGCCAAGCGGCCAGAGCCGAGCGACGCCCTAGCATCGGGGCGCGACGTAACCTACAAGGCCTGATGACTGCTTCCTCCCGTCCGCGAGATTCGGCCGACCGCATCTATTTCACGCTCGTGGCACTGATCGGCGGCGCGCTGATGATCTATTTCGCATTGGTTCCGGTCTTCGGACTCAATGTCGCCTTTCATTTCTACCTGATGCTCTGGATCACGATGGCGTCGGCCTTCAACGTTTCCTCGGGTTTCTCGGGTTACTTGCCGTTCGGCTATGTGGCCTTCTACGGGATCGGGGCTTTCACGACGGCGATCCTGGTCAAGAAGGTGGCCTTCCCGGTGTTCCTTGCCCTGCCCTTCTCCGGCGCCGCGGGCCTCGTTCTGGCGCTGCTGTTCGCGCCGACGCTCCGCCTCTCGGGCATCTATTTCGGCATCGTCAGCCTGGCTCTCGCGGGCATCTGCCGCCTGGTCATCACCAATATGCCGGAAGAAATCACCGGCGGCAGTTTCGGTCTGCAACTCGGCAGCCGCGCCCATCCGGTGCAGAGCTTCTACGTCATGATGGCGGTGATGGTGGTGGCGCTGGCCACCATCCTGTGGCTGTCGCGCTCGCGGTTGGGCAAGGCGCTCCGCGCCACGCGCGACGACGCGGACGCGGCCGAGATGATGGGCGTCAACGTGCCGAGGGTGCGCCTCTACGGCTGGATGCTCGCCGCGTTCTTCCCGGCAGTGTGCGGCGGCGTCGAGGCCTGGTACACCAACGTCGTCGACACCGAGACCGCCTTCAACACGCTGATCACCGCCAAGACGGTGATCTACGCCGTCGCCGGTGGATTGGGCACGGTCACCGGCCCGATCATCGGCGCAGTCGCCATGGTCTGGCTCGACGAGCTGATCTGGCGGCAATTCCCGCTCCTCAACCTCCTGATCCTGGGCGTGGCCACGGTGGCCCTGGTGCTGTTCTTGCCGCGCGGGATCGTGGGCAGCATATTGCGGCGCAAGCCGCAATGGCGCCGCTACGTGCCATAGGAAGCGCGCCATGGAACTGCTGATCCTCAACGGCATCGTGAACGGCTTGATCGTGGGCAGTGTCTACGCCCTGGTCGGCGTCAGCCTCACCCTGCTCTACGGTGTGCTGCGTGTCGTCAACTTCGCCCATGGCGAGTTCGTGATTGCCGGCTCGTTCTTCGCCTACGTGCTATTCACCAGCCTGAACGTGCCACCGCTGCTCGCTCTGCCGGTCGCCACGGTTGCCTTCTTCGTGGCTGGCTGGGGCCTCTACTACGTGCTGATCCCGCGCCTGTCGCGCAGCGACGATCCCGAGCTGATGTCGTTCCTGATGTTCTACGGCGTGTCGATCACGGCGGCGGCCCTGATGCTGCTGCTGTTCGAGGCCGATTCGCGCTCGATCGACTACAGCTTCACGCCGATCTCGGTGCAGGTCGGCCCGATCTACGTCTCGACCGCGCGGCTGGTGGCGCTGGCGATCACAGCGGCGATCTCGGCCGCCCTGGCGCTGTTCCTGTTCCGCACACTGCCCGGAAAAGCACTGCGCGCGGCGATCATGAACCCCGAGGCGATCCAGATCGTTGGTGTCGATATCGTGCGCTTGTCGGCCTTCGCCTTCGCCCTGGCGACGGCGCTGGCCGGCGTCACCGGCGTGCTAGTGGCGCTGGTGTTCCCGGCGTTCAACGCCTTCTCCGGCACCGAGTACACGATCATCGCCTTCATCGTCGTGGTACTGGGCGGGCTCGGCAATCCAGTGGGCGCCCTGCTGGCCGGCGTGATCTTCGGCCTGGCCGAACAGATGGCGACTGTGTTCCTGCCGCAGGCGATGGCCCAGATCGTGGGCTTCGCGATCCTTGTCGGCACAATCTTCCTGCGGCCGTCGGGCCTCCTCGGCACGAGCACACGGAAATGAGCATCGCGATCGAAACCCGCGACCTCACCAAGCGATTCGGCGGCCTAGTGGCGCTGGACAGTGTCAACCTGCAGGCCGCGGCTGGTGAGACGCTCGGGATCATCGGTGTCAACGGCGCCGGCAAGACGACCCTCATGAACTGCATCTGCGGCCTCTACCGGCCCGACGGCGGCGACGTGTTCATATCGGGCGAGCGCGTCACAGGCCAGCCGCCGCACGTCGTCGCGCACAAAGGCATCGGGCGCACCTTCCAGGTGCCGCGCGTCTTTCGCAAGATGTCGCTGATCGACAATTTGCTGGTGCCGGTGCTGGATCATCACGCTTCCGACGCCGAGCTCACGGAACGCGCTGAAGGGATGCTCGCGCGCATGCAGCTGATCAACCTGCGCCACAACTATGCGGAGGAGCTGTCAGGTGGCCAGCAGAAGCTGCTCGAGATGGCGCGCATGCTGATGCCCGATCCGCCAATCGTCATGCTCGACGAGCCATTTGCTGGCGTTCATCCAGTGCTTTGCAAATTCATGATCGAGCGCATCGAGGAAATGTCCGGCGCCGGCAAGGCGGTTCTGCTGATCAGCCACGACCTGACATCGATCTACCGGCTCTCGACTCGGGTTGTTGCGCTCAACCAAGGCAAGATTATCGCCGAAGGCGGCGTCGGCGACATCCGCGACAATCCCGCCGTCATCGAAGCCTACCTGGGAACATGACGATGACGGACCCGACGCAGAAAATGCCGGCGGTGATGGAACTCGTCAACGTCGACGTCGCCTACCACGGCGACATCCGTATCCTGCGCGGGCTTTCGCTCAAGGTTCGGCCGGGTATGATCACTGGGGTGATCGGACCCAATGGGGCAGGTAAGTCGACGGCGCTGCGGGCGCTTTACGGGCTCCTGAAGCCAGTGGCAGGTGATGTGCTGATCGATGGCAAGGTCGTCACGGGCCTGCCGCCGTGGAAGTTCATCGACCATGGCGTGGCGCTGGTGCCACAGCATCGTAGCCTGTTCAATGAGCTTTCGGTCGACGACAATCTCCGGCTCGCCTGTTGGTCATTTCGCCGCGACCGAGCCCGGGTCGAGGCCGCAGTGGAGCGCGCCTATGCCCAGTTTCCGATGCTGCGCGACAAGCGGCGCGACATGGCAGGGTCCATGAGCGGCGGCCAGCAGCGCTTCCTCGAGTTGGGGCGATCGCTGGCCCTACAGCCGCGTGTCCTGCTGCTCGACGAACCGACGGCGATGATCGCGCCGCGCGTCAGCGCCGAGATCTACGAGTTCATCAGCGGCCTGCCGACTCAGGGGATCACCGTCCTGTTGGTCGACCAGAACGTGCGTCAGTGCGTACGCGTCTCGGACCATCTCTACGTGCTGGAACTCGGCCAGAACAAGGTCGACGGTGCGGCCGCCGATTTCCAGAAGGATACCGGCCTGCGCGACCTGATCGCCGAGTGGGTGGACTATCGCATCGACGCGTGACGACCGACCTGGCCGCGGCTAGGCTTTTCATGACCAAGGGAGGATCAAGATGGCTTTCAAACTGCCCAGAAGGACCCTGATCGCCACGGCTGCCGGCGCGCTCGCCGCCGGCGGTGCGCGGGCGCAGGACGGCAAGCCGATCCGCATCGGCATGACGGTCTCGTCGACCGGCACCTTCGCCCTCGCCGCTCAGTCGGGCCTGCGCGGCGCCGAGATCTGGGTTGACGACGTGAACAGCCGCGGCGGCATTTCGATTGGTGGCGTCAAGCGCAAGGTCGAACTCGTGAAATTGGACGACCGCAGCGACAAGACCACGGTACCCAAGGTCTACGAAACCTTGGTCAAGGACGAGAAGGTCGACCTCTGCTTCGGGCCGTTTGGCTCGACGCTGACGGCCGCCGCCGTCAACACAACCGAGACGAACAACAAGTTCATGGTGATCTGGTCGGCTTCGGCTGATTCGATCTATCAGCAGGGCTATAAATACGTGGTCTCGGCAACGCAGCAGGCCGGCACGCTACTCGGCCGGCCCGGCGTCAAGGCGTTCGGCAAACTCGGTGTCAAGAAGATCGCCTTCGCCTATCTCGACGAGCCGTTCCCCGCCGCCCTGACCAACGGCGCGATCGAGGAGGCGAAGAGCCTCGGCATGGAAGTCACCATGAACGAGAAGTTCGCCAAGGGAACGAAGGACTTCAACATCCTGATCCAGAAGGCCAAGGCGAGCGGTGCCGATGTCTTCATGCCGACCGCCTATGAAGGCGACCAGATGACCATCGCGCGCCAGTTGCGCGAAACCAACGCCGACTTCAAGGGCGTGTACCTCGTCTACGCCTCGCAGCCCCAGTTCCTCGCCATCGGCAAGGACGCGCAGTACCATTTCAGCCAGACGTTGCTGAACGACAAGATCAACTGGAAGGTCACCAGCGGCCTCAGCCGGGCGCAGATGATGGAGCGCTACGCTAAGCTCTTCCCCAACGCCCAGTATGCCGCCGACTTTCAGACCGCGCTGGCATACGGCGCGGGCGCGGTGGTGGAACAGATCATCACCGAAGCCCAGTCGCTCGACGCGGCCAAGCTCAAGGAAGCGGCGCTCAAGCTCAGCGACAAGATCGTCACCGTCACAGGTCCGTATCAGATCGACTCCACCGGCAAGCAATTCAAGAACGAGTTCGCCGTGATGCAGAACATGCCTACCGGGCCAGAGGTGGTCTATCCGCCCGAGGTCGCCACCGCGAAGGCGGTCTATCCGGTACCACCGTACAAGGACCGCAAATAACGGGGTCCCGTTAGCCCGCGGCGGCGCCTGGCAAGAGCGGGGGTCAGCCAGTCAGACGACGCAGCCGTGGTGCGCCGACGACACCAGCCGGATGTACTTGTCGTGCACCGACCCTGGACGCACCCGCCCGGCCTCGGGCGCGCGCCACTCCGTCATGCGCCGGGCCAGCTCCGCGTCGGAGACTTCGAGGTTGAGCGTCCGCTTGCCGGGATCGATGACGATGGTATCGCCGTCGCGCACCGCCGCGATCGGGCCGCCGCGCGCGGCCTCGGGCGAGATGTGGCCGATCAGGATGCCGTGGCTCACGCCCGAGAAGCGGCCATCGGTGATCAGCGCCACGTCCTCGCCGAGGCCCCGCCCCTGGAGCTGGATGGTGAGCATCACCATCTCGGGCATGCCGGGCCCGCCGACCGGGCCGACGTTTCGCACCACGACGACGGTGCCGGGCACGATCTCGCCGGCACGGATGGCCTTCATCGTGTCGGCCTCGGATTCGAAGACCTTGGCAGTGCCGCGGAACTCGCCCTTCTCCAGGGTCTTGCCCGAGAGCTTCAGGAGGCAGCTCTCCGGCGCGAGATTGCCCTTCAAGACGCTGATGTGATTGTTGGGCGGCGCGATGGGCTTGCCCACCGGAAAGACGATCTCCTGCTTGCCGAGCTTGTCGAGCGTCGGCACCGCTTCGAGGTTTTCCGCCAGCGTCTTGCCCGTCACCGTCATCACGTCGCCGTGCAGCAGGCCGGCGCGCAGCAGCTCCTTCATCACCACCGGCACGCCGCCGATCTCGTGCAGGCTCACCATGGCATAGGGGCCGTGCGGCTGCAGGTTGGCGATCAGCGGGACGCGCTCGCCCACCTGCTGGATGCGCTCGATGCCGATCGGCACCCCCGCCTCGCGCGCGACGGCGAGCAGATGGAGATACATGTTGGTCGAGCCGCCCATCGCATAGACCGTGGTGATGGCGTTCTCGAAGGCGCGTTCCGTCATGATGTCGCGCGGCCTGATGCCGGCCGCCATCAGGCGGTAGAGCGCGTCGACCGAAGCGCGTGCCTGGGCGCGGACGTCGGCGTGGATGTCGCTGCCGGCCTTGTAGTCTGCCGGGTGCGAGGCACCGCGCGGCAGCATCATGCCGATCGCCTCGGCGAGCGTGCTCATGGTGTTGGCCGTGAACATGGCGCCGCAGGTGCCGCTGCCGGGCATGACGTTGCGCTCGAGCTCGAGCAGCTCCTCGCCCGAGATGCGGCCGGCCTCGTTGGCGGCCCTGCCCTCGACATAGTCCATGATGGTGAGGTTGTTGCCCTTGCCCGCCCAGGCGCCGAAGGAGACGCGGCCGGGCGAGCTGGTGCCGGGATAGAGCACCAGGCCGAAGGCGTTGGTGCGGGCGAGCGGCATCAGCGCCGCGGCGCCGGTCTTGTCGCAGCCCGAGATCACGATCATTGCGTCGCCGTGGTGCGCGTAGTGGCCGATCTCGAAGCAGTCGGCGACGACATCGCGCGACACCAGGCTGTAGCCCGCCGTCGGCGTGCCTTGCGTCAGCGCGTCGGACACCGCCGGCGCACCGACGACCAGCCCCTGCCCGCCGCGTTCGGCCAGGATTTCGACCAGCAGGTCGGCGATGGTGCGCACCCGGTTGTTGCAGCGGTGCGCGTTGGTCCAGGCGCTGGCGATCGTGACCACGGCGGTGGTCTCGGCGGCGCGGTCCGGCTCGAAGCCGGCCGCCCGAAGTTCCACGCGCGATTTCTTCCAGAAGGTGCTGCTGTCTTGCGTCATGAGATCTCCGCCCTTCGTCCCTGTCCCGACTCCGTTCATTTGAGACAGAACGGGCCGATTGGGAAGAGCGGATCTCCCGGCCGACGACGGATCAGGCCTGATCGCCGTGCGGGTCGATTTCGGTCAGGAAGCTCTCGAGGGTCGCGAGGTTCGTCGGGTAGCCCTTGAAGCGGGCATGAGCGGCGAACTTGCGCGGGTCGACGTGCATCTCGCGGACGACATGGCCGCGGCGACCTTCTTCCCTGCTCCGCCTTCTGAAGAGTTCGGCCCATCCGTGGTGCGTGGAGGGTGCGTCCTTGATGAGCTCCCGCAGAGCGTCATAGTCATGCCAGGCAACGAGCGGAACGCGGAAGATATCCTTCGCCATGGGATCCCCCTTTCAGCCAGCCCATCATGGCGACAGCCATGAGACCTCAAGTGTAGCGCTCCTGAAGGTCAACTCTCAATCCTTCCCTCACGCCCTCCCCTCATGCCCAGGCGCGGCGCCCGACGACCCCCGCCGGCCGTCCGGGAGCCGCCTGCCGCTCCAGGACGTCGATCTGGCGATCGAGTTCCCGCACCACGATCCGGGCAAACTCTCCCAGATGGAGATACAGCACCATCTGGATGACGACGGCCTGAAGCGCTGCCGGATTCCGCCGGGCGGTGCCGACGAAGGTCCGCCAGAAAAGCGGGCCGAGCTCCCATCTCACGAAAGTCATCCGCGCCATCACCTTCAGCAGGGCGACGAGGTCCCGCTTCGCGATCCGTGGCGACGCCGCCTGCGCTGCAGGGTCCGACCGGAGGCTGGGGCGTCTCAGTTGCAGGCCCATTCGCCGAACGCGGTCGAAGTAGGCGGCGGGCCGATAGACGGATGTCAGAATGCGCCGGTAATCCTCGAGGATCGCCTGGCGCGATCGCGCCGGCACGAAGTTGAGCCCGGCCGTGCATTGGTCTCCACCGGTCTGATTGTCGAACGGCAGCAGGCGGCCCTCGCTCTCCAGCCGGCGGGTGAGCTGCGTTCCCGGGAGCGCCGTCAGCAGGCCGATCATGCAGACGGGAATGCCGGTCGCTTCGATGCAATCGATCATCGATTGGGCGACGTCGCTCTCCTCGGTGTCGAAGCCGACGATGAATCCGCCCAGGACCATCATGCCCGCGCCGTAGATCCTGTGGACGCTGTCAGCGAGGCTGCGGCGCGTATTCTGCTTCTTCCGGGCGGCGACGAGGGTCTTGGTATCGGGACTTTCGATCCCCACGAAGATCGCGAAGAAGTTCGCCTTGCCCAGCATCTCTAGAAGCTGGGAATCGTCGGCCAGGTTGATAGACGCCTCGGTCGAGAACATGAAGGGATAGCCGCGCTCGGCCTGCCATTTCGTCAGCATCGGCAGGAACAGCTTGAGCGCCCTCTTGTTGCCGATGAGGTTGTCGTCGACGAAGTCCACATGGCCGCGATAGCCGATGTCGAAGAGCGCCTGCAGTTCCGCGAGCATCTGTTCGTTTGTCTTGGCGCGTGGAACGCGGCCGAAGAGTTCGATGATATCGCAGAATTCGCAGTTGAAGGGGCAGCCGCGCGAGAACTGCACGCCGACGTACATGTAGCGCTTCGAGACGATCAGATCGAAGCGCGGGATGGGACTCTTGCTGACGTCGACCTTGAACTTCTGCGCCGCGAAGCGCCCGCTTCGAACCCCGCTCCGCCAGGCTCGCACGAACTCGTCGATGATGCCTTCCGCTTCGCCCAGGACGAGGAAGTCGGCGCGGTCATAGACCTCCGGGCTCGAAGTCGCATCCGGACCGCCGACGACGACGGTCTTACCCTTGGCCCGGCAAAGCTCGATCACCTGCAGCGCGTCCCAGCGCTGCGGCAGCATCCCGCCGGTCATGACCAGATCCGCCCCTTCCAGGTCGGCCGGCGCCAGCTCCTCGGCGTTGCGGTCGACGAGCCGGACAGTCCAGTCCGGCGGAAGCAGCGAGGCCAGGGTGATGAGGCCCAGCGGCGGCGCCGGACAGCGCGCGCCGTAGATGTCGCAAGCCGCCTTCAGGCTCCAGAAGGAGTTCGGATTGAAGCGCGGGAAGATCAGAAGAACGTTCGTCGACATCGGCCCTCCATTGCCCCGCCACGGGCGTCGAGTGGGCGACTTCGGAAGCTTGTCTTCGGATTGCCGACTACGGACGGGGGACTCACCCCCTCCGGCCGCACATTTCAGACTATCAAGATGACGCGGGGTGCGCGAGCCTCAATCCTCACGCGCCGCGGCCGACCCGCCGCCACAGGCCCGCCACCCCGACCCCCAGCGCCAGCAGGCCGCCGATCAGGAATCCGGTGGCATAGCCGCCCGTCGCCGACAGCGCGGCGCTGAACAGCAGCGGCAGGACCAGCGAGCCCGCGTCGCCGCAGGCCAGCACGGCGCCGGTCGTGGCGCCGATGCGGCCCGGCGGCGAGAGCCGCGCCACCTCGGCCAGCAGCACGCCGTGCCAGCTCACCGCGGTCACGCTGAAGGCGGTGGCGATCAGGGTGGCGGCCCAGGTCGGCCAGGCGGGATCGAGGACGGCGGCGAGCGTGGCCGCACCCGCCATGGCGATGCCGAGCAGCGACAGCAGGGTCGCGGGCTTCACCAGGCGCGAGGCGAGCCAGCCCCAGCCGATGCGCGCCGGCACGGCGACGGCAACGGCGATGGCGAATACCAGGCCCGCACGCTCGAGGTCGTAGCCCAGGCCGCGCACGAGATAGAGCACGAAGAAGCCGGTGAAGAGCGATTGCAGGCCGACGAAGCTGAACATCGCCACGCACATGGTGCGGAGCGCCGGATCGCGCAGCACGCCCGCGACATTGGCGCGGATGTCGGCCGGCGACAGCGGCTGGGCGGGGTTGCGGTCGGTGTCGAAGCGCGCGCGCAGCGGCTGCAGCGCCACGGCCGTGAAGGCGCAGACGCCGGCGATGACCAGGAGCGCCACGCGCCAGTCGGCGGCGGCGACCAGCGCCGGGGCCACCACGCCCGCCAGCATCAGCCCGGCCGGCACGCCGGTCTGCTTGATCGAGAACATCAGCGGCGCCAGGTGCCGGGGCGAGAGCCGGCCCAGCAGATGCGAGCTGGAGGGCGTCGAGATCGCCTGTCCGAGGCCGCCGATGAAGGCCCCGACGGCGAACAGCGGCAGCCAGCCCGCGGTGGTGACGGCCAGGCCCACGCCCAGCCCCAGCATGCCGACCTGGGTCATGCGCAGCGCCCCGTAGCGCAGGATGAAGCCGCCGCAGCCGAGCGTCGTCAGGAAGCCCGCGACCGAGCCGATGGCGAGATAGACGCCGACCAGCGCCGGATCGACGCCGAGGTCGAGGACGATGGCGGCGGCGATCAGCGGCACCGTCGAGCGGCCGAGCGTCGCGAAGGACTGCTGCACCGTCATGGCGCCGAGCGCGAGATAGAGATTGAAAATTTCCAGGCTCCGGCGGGACGAGGACCGGAGAGTGCCGCCGCGGGCGCCGGCTGTCGACGGTCGCATCGCGCGACGCGGAACGCGCGGCGCTGGACGCGGCGCAGTCGCGCCCTAAGTTGTGGCGCCATCCGGTTCTGCTATTTTCGGCGCGAAGCAGGAGTGAAGCATGAGCTTGGGCACCGACGGCGGCCTGGAGCATCCTTCGTCGATGGGGCCACTGAGGCCCGAACTTCCCGTGTGGGAATTGCTCGGGCGCACCCTGCTGGTGGCGGTCGGCCACATTCTTATCGTTCCGTCCCCGTGGACGAGCACGTCGTTCTACAGGTTCCTGTGCGAACACATCGCCCTGCCCGATGGAAGGCGCCTGAAATTCACGGGGCAGCCCGGCGACATCTGGTACGTCTTCATTGCCCTGTCGGCCGTGGGCTGGATCCACCCGATCCTCGACCATTCCGGCCTCTCCCGTTCCTTCGGCCTCGCCATGACGGTGGCGACCTGGGCCCTGATGGTCCCGGTCATCCAGTGGTTCTGCGCCAATGTGAAGCCGGACGATGGCCGGCTGTCGCTCGCCTACAACGGCGGATACTGGGCCTACATCGGCTGGAACATCCTGCTGATCGTGTCGTTCGTGACGATCGTGGGCTGGGCCTGGGTCCTGAAGTTCATGATGCGATGGCTTTGCCGGAACGTGCACGGGACCATCTGCTTCGACTTCACCGCGACGGGCCTCGACATCCTGTGGCGAACGGTCGTGTTCCTGCTGGCGAGCGTACTGGTGATCCCAATTCCCTGGGCGATGCAGTGGTATGCGAACTGGGTGGTTTCCCGGATCTCGGTGGTCACGGCCGCCGGGACCGGCCCGGCGGCCTGAGCCTGAGTCAGTCGTTGCCGGTGATCCGGAAGACGAAGTCGGTCACGAAGCCGACGGGCCGCGTGAGTAGCCATCCCACGATGTCGAGGTTCTGACCGATCTGCTGGCCGATCAGCGGCAGGATGAACAACAGGCCGAGCAGGATGGTCATGCCGAAGGGTTCCAGCCGGGCGAGCGGCCCGGCCAGGAACCTCGGCAGCAACCCGACGGCCACGCGGCCGCCGTCGAGCGGCGGCAGCGGGATCATGTTGAAGACGGCGAGGACGACGTTGATGCCGATCGCATTCTCGAGGTTGAGCACGCCCCATTCGGCCGCGGGCCGCGGCAGCAGGACAACGAGATGCGCCAGGAGCCCCGCCGCCACGGCCATCACGATGTTGGTGGCCGGTCCGGCCGCGGCGACCAGGACCATGTCGCGACGGGGGTTGCGCAAGGCGGCGAAATTCACCGGAACGGGCCTGGCGTAGCCGAAGATGAACGGTACCCGCAGCAGCAGGAGCAGGCCCGGCAACAGGATCGTGCCGAAGGGGTCGATATGCTTCAGCGGATTGAGGGTGACCCGACCGAGCCGCCAGGCCGTCGGGTCGCCGCAGCGGTAGGCCACCAGCCCATGGGCCGCCTCATGGAGGGTGATCGCAAGGACCGCCGGCAGGATCCAGGTCGAAATCGTGTAGGCCGTCTCGATCCACTGCTCGTTCATCGGTACCGTCGCTCCCTCACGCCTTCCAGAGGGCGCGGCGCGACGCTAGGTTGCCCTGCCCTCCCAATCAAGGTTGCTTCGAGATGAGTGTGGAGACCGTGCGCGCGTTCCTTGCCCTACATGCCCCCGACGTCGAAGTCGTCGAACTCGGCGCCAGCACGGCCACGGTCGAGATGGCGGCGGCGGGCCATGGCGTGGCCCCGGCGCAGATCGCCAAGACGCTCTCGCTCCGGATCAAGGACCGTGCCCTGCTGATCGTGGCGGCCGGCGACGCGCGGCTGAACAACCGCAAGATCAAGGACGTGCTGGGCGGCAAGCCGCGCATGCTGGGCGCCGACGAGGTCGTGCCCGCCGCCGGCTCGACCAACTCGGCGCTGCGCATCAGCCCGGCGCGCCTGGCCTCCCTCGTCGGGGCCCAATGGGTCGACGTCTGCGACCGGGCCGAAGGTTCATAGGAGCCGGCATGCGCTTCAAGTGGTTCGAAGACCTGTTCGCCGAACCGCCGGCGCCGGCCGACCGCCCGCTGCACGACCTCTCCCGCTTCGACCTCGGCGTCTGCCCGGGTTGCCGGGGATTGCGCGCGGCGGCGAGCCCGCGCTGCACCCACTGCGGCAGCACCAGGCCCGTCGCCGCCGACGTTTGACTGCGCTACAAACCCGCCGCGTTGCGGCGGCCGTCTCTCTAGCCCTTCACGGCCTTCTGTTCCTCGAGCCGGTCGGTGGCCGGCGGCGGCGTACGCGAGAGGTCGGCGATCTCGGCGCGCAGCTCGGGCGTCATGTCCAGCTTCACGGCGGCGAGCGAGTCCTTCAACTGGTCGAGGTTGCGGGCGCCGATGATGGGCGCGGTGACGGCGGGATGCGATCCCACCCACGCGATCGCGGTGCTGACGGGGTGCAGGCCCTTCTGCCTGCAGAAGGCGACGAATTTCTCCGCGGCCTCGAACGCCCACGCCTCGCCGTAGCGCGCCTCGTACATCTTGTTGGTCTTCAATCGGCCGGAAGCCTGGCCGAGGTACTTGCCGGACAGCAGCCCCGCCGCGCCGGGACTGTAGGGAATGACGCCGATGCCGTTGGCCTGGGCCATCGGCAGGATTTCCACCTCGGCCTGGCGCTTCACCAGGCTGTACATCGGCTGGATGACCTGCAGCCGCGCCCAGTTGTGGCGTTCCTGCAGGTCGACCGCGCGCTGCGTCTGCCACGCCGACCAGTTGCTGACGGCGGGATAGAGCACCTTGCCCGCGCGCACCAGGTCTTCCAGCCCACGCATCATTTCCTCGATCGGCGTCAGCGCGTCGAACTTGTGCAGGAACAGCACGTCGATGCGATCGGTCTGCAGGCGCTTCAGGCTCCGCTCCACCGCACGCACCACATGACGACGCGAACTGCCGCGTGCGTTGATGTCGTCGCTCTGCGGACTGAAGCATTTGGTGGTGAGCACGAGATTGTCGCGATGGCCTTTCGCTAAGCGGCCGAGAATCTCCTCGGACTTGCCCTTGTTGTACTCGTCCGCGCAGTCGAAGAAGTTGATGCCAGCGTCACGTACGGCCTTGTACATGGCCGCCGACGTGGCTTCATCGGCATCGCCGCCGAAGGACATGGTGCCGAAGCAGAGTTCGGAGACGGAAACGCCGGTGCGGCCGAGGAGCCTAGTCTTCATCGGCGATTTCTAGCACGCCCGCTCGAATCGCTCTACGCTGCTAAAAAACAGCGAGGGCGGAATGCAAGGCGAGGCTTCCTACGATTTCATCGTGACCGGCGCGGGCTCGGCCGGCTGCGCCGTCGCCGGCCGCCTGAGCGAGGACGGCCGTTTCTCGGTGCTGCTCCTCGAGGCGGGCCCGAGCGACAGCTATCCTTGGATCCACATCCCGCTCGGCTACCACAAGACCTTCAACAATCCGAAGGTGAACTGGATGTTCGATTCCGAGCCGGAGCCCGAGCTCAACGACCGCGTCATGTACCAGCCGCGCGGCAAGGTGCTGGGTGGCACCAGCTCGATCAACGGCATGGTTTATATGCGCGGCAACTCCGCGGACTACGACGAGTGGCGGCAGCGCGGCTGCGAGGGCTGGGACTACGACTCGGTGCTGCCCTACTTCAAGCGCGCCGAGGACAACGTGCGCGGCGCCGACGGCTTCCACGGCACCGGCGGACCGCTGAAGGTGAGCGACCATCGCTGGCAGCCGACGCTCGCCAAGGCGATGCACGACGCCGCCGTGCAGGCTGGCATTCCGGCCAATCCGGACTTCAACGGCGCCACCCAGGAAGGCGTCGGCTATTACCAGACCACCATAAACAAGGCGCGGCGCTGGTCGAGCGCCCGCGCCTATCTCGGGAATGCGAAGCAACGCCGGAACCTCACCGTTGCCACGCGTGCGCATGCGACGCGCGTGCTGATCGAGGGCGGGCGCGCCGTCGGCGTCGAATACCGCACGCCCGCCGGTCTCACCTCGGCGCGGGCGACGCGCGAGGTGATCGTCTCCGGCGGCGTCTACGGCTCGCCGCAACTGCTGATGCTCTCCGGCCTCGGCCCTGCGGCGCATCTGCAGCAGCACGGCATCCCGGTCGTGCGCGACATGCCGGGCGTCGGCAGCCATCTGCACGACCATTTCAACACCTATGTCGGCTATCGCTGTTCGCAGCCGGTGACGATGAACGACCTGGCGATCAGTTTTCCGCGACGCCTGATGGCCGCGGCGCAGTATGCTCTGGGCGGCACCGGTCCGCTCGCCAGCATGGGGCTGTTCGTCGGCGCGCTGATCCGCAGCGACCGGCGGCTGGAGCGACCGGACCTCCAGATCAACATGTTCGCCTGGGCGGTGAAGGACAGGAACCGCCATGGCGTCGTGCCCCAGCCCTTTTCGGCGTTTGGCCTGAGCCCGGTCCACCTCCGCCCGGACGGCCGCGGCACCGTGCGCCTGAAATCGCCAGATCCGCTGGCGGCGCCCGAGATCAGGTTCAATTTCCTGAAGAGCGCCTACGACTTCCAGGCGCTGATCGAGGGCATGCGCATCTGCCGCGAGATCGCGCGCCAGCCAGCGTTGAAGCCCTTCATCGTCGAAGAGATCCTGCCGGGCCCCGCGGTGACCGGCGAGGCGGAGCTGAAAGCCGATATCCGCGCCCGGGGCGTCTCGAACCTGCATCCGGTGGGCACCTGCCGCATGGGCCGCGAGGCCGACGCAGTGGTCGACCCCCAACTCCGCGTCCACGGCATCGACGCGCTACGCGTCGCCGACGCCTCGATCATGCCCTCCATCGTGGCCGGCAACACCAACGCCCCCTCGATCATGATCGGCGAGAAGTGCGCCGATATGGTGCGCACGGCCGCGCCGGTCTGAACGCGCCGGCTCGCCCGGCAACGACGAGATCATGCAGTATTTGTCCATGCCTCAAATCCCTTGGGACTGCGCACAGTTTGCTTTCTGCAGTGCTCACGCAACATCGGCGTGCAATAATTTAAAGACCACACAACCTATAGGATATACGCACAGGGCTTCTGCCTTTCCGATCATTCGAAAGATCGGCAAGGGTCATCCGGTTCGACCAAGGAGAATCCTTCGCATCGAGAACCGATCGCAAACATACATGGCAAGAAACTCGGGTTCTTCACTCCGAGTGCATTCGTTCAGCGGTAATGTCGATCTGCTTTCGAGCAGCAGACATCGGTGCTGCTTTGCATTAGTCTAAGATGAGAATTAGGAGTATCTGCATCTAGCTCCGGACTGAAGCTTAACCTGTCGTTCGGCACTGGCTCGAGCCCGCCAAGCGAGGTTATCGTGATACTCACGACTCCGTGGCCAACCATCGCACTACTTGCGGTTGTATTCACTTCTGCGGGAACAGGCTCCGGCGCCCAGTCTTTGCCTGCACCGCAGCAAGCCCAATCGGCGGCGACGGCAGCCGATCCGACGGATGTCGTGCGCGCAGCCTACGAGGCCGCGTTTCAGGAAACGCTTCGCAATCCCGCGGACCCCGCCACGCTGCTGGCGTTCGCCGAAGTCGCCATCCGGGCCGGCGACCTCGAAGGCGCGATTTCGGCCCTGGACCGGTTGCTGCTCATCGACGGCGATCAGCCCGAAGTGAAGCTCGAACTCGGCGTTCTGTACTTCCGGCTTGGCTCCTTCGAGGCCGCACGGACGTACCTCGAGGAAGTGCAGTCGTCCAAGCGCGCGTCGGCGGTACTCAAGGAGCGTGCGACGGGGTTTTTGAAGGAGGTCAAGCGCCCATGAGCGGAGCGGCAGGGACAAGGGCAATGCACGCGCCGAATGCGTGTCTTTCGATGTCCGGGATGAACGCCGGACCCAGCTCCGTCGACTGAGGGGACGACATGGGACACCCCAGCTCCCGAGTTCTCGTGGCCGTCGTCATCGGCCTGCTGTCGGTGTCGCCCTCGTGGGCGCGCGTCGGCGTGACTTCCGTCGTCGACGGCCAGCCGAAGGGCCTGCCGCCCGCCGGCACGGAACGCGTGCTCCATGTCGGCAACGACATGCAGGCCAACGAAAGAGTCACCACCGGCGCAAACGACAAGGCGCATATCGTCTTCCTAGACGGCACGTCCCTGACGGTCGGACCGAACAGCGTGTTGACGATCGACAGGTTCGTCTACGACCCTGCGCGCAAGACCGGCGAGCTCGCATTGAACGCGTCGCGCGGCGTCTTTCGTCTTGTCGGCGGCGCCATCAGCAAGACCTCCGAAATCAAGGTCAAGACGCCGTCGGCGACCATGGGCATTCGCGGCGGCATTGCAACCTTCTCGGTGACCGCCACCGGGGCCACCACGGCCAATTTCCTGTTTGGCGGATCCTTGACGGTGACAAGCCAGGGGATCACGCGAACGACGACACAGCCGGGCTCCCAGATCGTGGCGCCCGTGGGGGCGCCTCCTACGCCGCCGGCGACGATCCCGCCCGGCGGGCTCGGGATCGCCAATGCCTTCCAGAATTCCGGAGGCGCACAGCAAGCTGGCGGTCCGGGCGCTGCCCCTCCCGGTGGGGGCGGCGCCCGACTGTCGTCGGCCTCGATCGGCGCGGCCTTCGCGGGTTCGGGATTGAGTCGCGCCAACTCGGCGATGCCGCCGGCGGCCGCCCTCGCCGCCATCCCCGCCACGCAGCAAGCCCAACTGAAGGTCGCGGCGGTGCCGCTGGCAACCGCCGGTGTGCTGGCGGCAGCGGGCCCACAGCAGGGAGCCGGGCCAGTGCAGGGCGGAGGCCCGCTGCAAGGAACCGGCCCACTCCAGGGAGCCGCCAGTCCCCTGTCGGGCGGCGCTGCTCCGCTTCAAGGGGCAGCGCTGCTGCAGAACGTTGGTCCGTTGCAAGGGGCGAGCCCGATCCAGGCGACGCTCATACCGGCGGCCGGCCCGGCGACGGCGCCGACCGGCCTGCCGGGTGTCCTTGCCCCGCCGGCGCCGGGAGCGCCCGGACCTGCTCTTGCGGCCGGTCTTCCGGCACCGGCCGGCCCGTTGGCTGGCAATGTCCAGACGATCAACCAATTGCTGGGGCAGCTCATGGCCGGCCCGAATGCGCCGAACGCGCCGGCCCTCGTCGCCCTCGTGAATGCGCTGGCGCCACCCACACCGGCTCCGGCCGCGACGCCGGCGCTCGCGCCGCCCACGCCACCGCCGCCCACGCCGGTCTCGGCCCCGCAGGTATCCGCACCGTCGATCAATACGCCGCAGCCGCCGACCGTCCTTCCGCCGCCGAGCTACGACACGACGAAGCAATCACAAGTAAGCCAGCAGTAGGCCGGTGCAGCCGGTCGGCTTCTCGCGTCGGAGCGTGCCGCGCAATTCGCGTCAGATCTTGATGTCGGCCTTCTTGATGATCTCGCCGAAAGATTGAGCCTCGCGCGCAATGGTATCGCGGAAGGCGGCCGACCCGAGGTAGCTGGGGTAGTTGCCGCTCGCCACCAGCCTGTCGTTCAGATCCGGCATTTTGGCCGCCTCGCCGATCGCCTTGCCGAGCTTGTCGACGATGGCTTGCAGCGTGCCCTTGGGGGCCAGGATGCCGTACCAGGCGTCGCCGCCAATCTTGCCATAGCCCTGCTCTCTGAGCGTCGGTATGTCCGGCCGCCCCGGCCAGCGCTTCTCGCCGACGATGGCGAAACACTTCAGCCGGCCGGCAGCGATGTGGGGCAACGTGGTCGGGTCGAACTGCACCTGGATCTGCCCGGAGAGCAGGTCGTTCGTCGCCGGCGCGCTGCCCTTGTAGGGCACGTGCACCATCCTCACGCCAGCCTCGATATTGAATATTTCGCCATAGAGCTGGGTAATGGTGGCCAGGCCCGCCGATCCAAAGTTGATCTTGCCGGGATTGGCCCTGGCGTAGGCGATGAACTCCTGGAGGTTGTTTGCAGGCACCTGCGGGTTGATCCCCATGCCGATCCAGGAGGTGGCGGTCCGTGCCACCGGAACGAAGTCCGTCGCCGGGTTGTAGGGCAGCGGCAGAAGGTGCTGCGTGATGCAGACCATCGCCGTCGTGGCCGTCAGGAACGTGTAGCCGTCCGGGGCCGCGTTTTTCACATGCTCGGCGCCGATCGCGCCACTGGCGCCGGCTTTGTTGTCGAACAAGACGCTCTGGCCGAGCAGCGAGGCGGCGCGCTCCATTACGATGCGAGTCGTGACGTCGGACGGACCGCCTGGCGGATAGGGAACGACGATGCGAATCTGGCGAGCCGGCCAGTCGTTTTGAGCGGCAACGATCGCTGGCGCCGCTACCGCGCCGGCCGCCGACGCGGCGATGAAGAGACGTCGACCGATCTTCGCGGAACCGACCTTGCGCTGGCTCATGAATGCTTCCTCCCGGTTCGATTTGCCGTCGATCCTACACGAGCCTGCCACATCGTGCAGCGCCCTCCCAGGAACGCTCCCGCTTAATCCAGATCAATGCGCGTCGTCCGCGGATCAGGCCCGCTTGGTCAATGAGAATGCAAGGACAAGGAGATGTCGTGGTGCAAAACCTGGAGGAGCATCGCGCGCTTCAGGAGACAGTTGAGCGGTTCGTCGAGCGGGAGCTGATGCCTCTGGAGGGCGCGATGCTGGCACGAGAGGCCGCCGGCAAAGAGCTGCACTTGACGGCGGACGAGGCGGCGCCCCTTCTGCGGAAGTGCCGCGATCTGGGGCTGTGGGGCCTCGATGCGCCAACCGAACTCGGCGGCGCCGATCTGCCGACGGCCGCGCTGATGCTGGTGCAGGAGGAGCTCAGCCGCACCGTCGTCCCCTTTTCCTTCCCCCCCGAGTCCCCGGTCCTGCGCCTCCTGATGGCGGTGGCGAACGACGATCAGCGCCGGCGCTATCTGGTACCCTATGCCCAGGGGAAGCTTCGGTCGGCCACGGCGATCTCCGAGCCCGGTGCCGGCGCCGATCCGGCGGCAATGTCGACGCGCGCGACAAGAGACGGAGACCATTGGACGATCAACGGCCGCAAGATCTGGGTCAGCTACATGCCGCGGGCCGACTTCACCGTCGTGCTGGCGCGAACCGCGACCGGGCGGGATCATCGCGGCATCACGGCCTTCATCGTCGATCGCGACACGCCGGGCTTCCGGATCGAACGCGAGATTCCCATGCTCGGCGGCCACCGCACCTACGAGATCGCCCTCGAGGATTGCCGCGTGCCGCACAGCCAGATCCTCGGGGAGCCGGGCAGCGGATTCGCCCACATGCAGCTTCGGCTCACGCGTCGCCGACTGCTGATGGGCCCGATGTGCATCGGCATGGCGCGCCGCGCGCTCGACATGATGTGCGATCAAGCGAGCCAGCGCGCCACCTTCGGCGTCAAGCTCGCCGACCGCCAGGCCGTGCAGTGGTGGATCGCCGATTCAGCGATCGCGATTCACGCTTGCCGGTTGATGGCACTGGACGCCGCGGCCAAGCAGGATTCCGGCCGCGATATCCGCACCGAAGCCTCGATGATCAAGGTCTTCGCGACCGAGATGGCGACCGTGGTGATCGACCGGGCCATGCAGGCCTTCGGCGCCATGGGGATGACGAAGGAAATGCCGTTGCAGCTGATGGCACAGAAGGTGCGAACCATGCGCGTCTACGAAGGGCCGACCGAAGTGCACCGCATGGTGGTCGCGCGCCGACAGCTGGCGCAGGGACGCTGACGCCGGGGCCCGCCCTATCGCACGAGACGCCTCGGGTCAGGCATCCAGGACAGCCTTGATCCGGCCCTGTCGAACCGCTTTGACGAAGGCCCGATGGTCCTTGTGGGTCTGATCGGCGTAGTCGACCGCGAAGTCGGCGATCGCGTCATCGAACACCTCGCTCGCGCCCATGTAGCCCGCGATCGAGGCGGCATCGCCCGACCGCGCGTGGGCGCGCGCCAGCGCCCAGCCGCAGACGCGGCCGTAGGCCCTGAGATCGGTGGCGTCGAAACTCTCGATGATCGGGCTGATCTTCATGTCGCGGAGCTGACGAACGTACACGTCCAGACCGTTGACACCCCGGGTCCAACCCAGAAACAGATCGCTGGCCGCCTGCATCAGGCGCTGACCGACGACGACACGCTCGCCGTGGTTCTTGTGCAGGCTCTTGCCGGCATAGGGCTCGAGAACCGAAGCATTGGCTTCCTTGGCCTGCAGGAAAATCGGATCGTCGTCCGAGGCCATGAACAGCGCAATGGCGCACCTCGTTCCCACGCTGCCGATGCCCACGACCTTGAAGGCCATGTCGCAGAAGTGATAGCGGTCGAAAAGGGTCCGCAGATGCTCGGGGAGCGAGTCGCGGTAGCGGGCCAGCGCTTCCTTGTAACCCGACTCCACCCCCGGAGCCTCCTCGACCGTCGGATGAAAGATCAGCGGCAGGTCGTCCTTGATTCGCGGCGCCGTCCCCCGATGCTCGGCCAGCTTCGGAAAAAGAAACTCCGGAACGTTTTTCTCCTCGACATCCTCGAGGCGCCTGCGGATCTGCTGGCGTCGTTCGGCGGAATCGACCTCCTTCATGAAACGCTCGATGTCGATCGCATCGTACCAGACCTCGAGCGCTCGCATCGAGGCGTAGTTCGCCATGCGTTCGCGATAGGAGCGCGCGGTCGCCCGCGCCGCCCGGATCGAATCGCTCTCGGGCACCCCGATCTGGCGGCCGGCAACGACGACGCTCGCGACCAGCCGCTTGACGTCCCACTCCCAGGGCCCGGGCAGGGTCTCGTCGAAGTCGTTGATGTCGAAGATGATGCGGCGCTCCGGCGTGGCGAAGCCGCCGAAGTTCGACAGATGCGCATCGCCGCAGAGCTGCGCCCGGATGCCGGAAGCCGGCGTGGTTGCAAGGTCGGCAGCCATGACCGCCGCGCTGCCGCGATAGAAGGTGAAGGGCGATTGCATCATCCGTCCGAAGCGTATCGGAACGAGGTCCGGCATCCGGCCGTGGTTCGATTCGTTCAGGAGATCGACGATATCGCGGCGATCCTTGGGCGCCTTCCAGTGTCCGTGCGCTTCGCGCGGCACGTCCTCGCGGAGGGCCTTGCCGCGGGTGCGCCGCTCGTCGGGCGGCACGAACTGCGGTTCAACCGGTTGGTGATCGCCGGATTTCTTCATGATAGCTGTCCCGCCGCATGTAGGTCATGATGATAAATTAATGTAAGCATAGCATAGCGCATGGTCGCTTGATTCCGATCAAGGCGCGGATTCGATGCCCACGCGGTTGATTATCGATGCAAAGCCTTGACCTGAACGACTACTCCCTGCTGGCGATCTTCCCGATCAGCATAGCTGTGATCCTCGCCGCCAGCGAGGTGGGCCGCTGGCTCGGCGGTCGTGCCGCTCAACGGGGGGCGGACAGCGTTTCGACGCTGGAGGGCGCCATCCTGGGCCTGCTGGCGCTGATGATCGGGTTCACCTTTTCGATGGCCCTGTCGCGGTTCGAGGCCCGACGCGATGCCGTGCTCGCAGAAGCAAATGCCATCGGAACCACCGCCCTGCGTGCCCGCCTGCTTCCGGCGCCCCATGCCGGCCAGACCATCAAACTGTTGCGCGAGTATGTGCAGCTTCGGCTCGATATCACGCGACGTCCCCCTTCGGCGCAGGAATTCGCCGCCATGATCTCCCGGTCAAATGCGATCCAGGAGGCCCTCTGGCAGCAGGCGAAGATGGTCGCGGCGAAGGACAACGCCATGGTGCCGACGGGAGTCTTCATACAGTCGCTGAACGAGATGATCGACAATCAGGAAAAGCGCCTGACGGCCCTGTACAACCGGCTGCCCCCGATCGTTCTGGTCGCGCTTTACGCCGTCGCCACCATCGCCGTCGGCTTTACCGGCTATACGAGCGGGCTGCAGACGCGGCACTCGCGACTCCCCGTCTACATCACTGCCATCCTCATCGCCTCGATGGTGCTCCTCATCCAGGACATCGATCGTCCGGGCGCCGGATTCATAAGGGTGAGCCAGCAACCCATGATCAATACGGCCGCCAGCCTCGCCGGCTATTCCGACTAAGCCACCGGGCGGAGGGGACGCGCCATGACCGAGACCATGCCCCTGACCGCCAAACGCCTGCGTACTCCCAGGGCCGCCGCCATTGCCGGGATCCTCTTTGCGGTTCTCCTGATCGTCCTGCTGGCGCTCTTCCTGTCGGCGGTGCCGAAGAACCCGCTCGAGCAGGGCGCATGGCTCTCTGTCAGCGTCCGCCGGGTCATCGTTGCCATCAACCTGGTGCCGTTCGCCGGGATCGCGTTCCTGTGGTTCATCGGCGTCGTGCGGGACCGGCTGGGAGATGCCGAGGATCGCCTGTTCTCGACGGTCTTCCTGGGCAGCGGCCTCCTTTTCCTCGCCATGCTGTTCATCGCCGCCGCCGTCTTCGGCGCGATGGTGGCTGTTCATGCCGCCAGGCCCGAAAGCCTCGCCAATTCGACGACTTTCGCGCTGGCGCGGGCCTTCGCCTACAGCGTCGTCAATGTCTATGCCATCAAGATGGCGGGCGTGTTCATGATGGTCACGTCGACGCTCGCCCTCCGCACCGGCTTCCTGGCCCGCTGGATCGCCATCCTGGGGCTCGTCCTGGCGCTGTGCCTGCTGTTCGGCAGCCAGCTGTTCGACTGGGGCTTCGCCGTCTTCCCGGCGTGGGTCCTGCTGATCAGCGTCTACATCCTGGTCGACAACTTCCAGCTCATGCCCGCGCGCCGGGCCTAGGGGACGGCGCGCGCCTCAATTCCTCCGGATTCCGGGGTTGATGGCCAGCGACGCGCCGGCTTCTCCGCCGGCTTCGTAGGCCACCGGCGACACCACCCGGCTGGCACGGCGCACTGTCCGCAGCTTCAGACCGAGTTTCTCCAGTTCGGCGTCGACGACCGCTGTCTTGAGGACGATGAGGCCGCGCCCGGTGCTGCAGTTCACCTCGTCCCGCGCGGTCTTCATCGTCGCCAGCTTGTCGGCGATGGACGCGACCATGCCCAGCGCGAAGGACGCGTTCGCCATATGCCGTTCCTGGTGCCTGAAGCGCTGATACCCGGGCGTGGTCTTGTAGCGGCCAAGTTCGGATCGCACCGCGCCGTCGATCAGTTCGGTCAGGTAGTGCGCCACTTCGACATCCGAGCACAGGCCGAAGAACACGTATCTCCCCTCGCCCGCCTGGTCCTTCTCGCGCCACACGTGGCAATCGCAGAAGTCCGCGATGGCGCCGACGCAGTCGTCGAGCGGAATGCGCTTCTTGCGGTGGGTTTCATACTCGCGCCGCTCGCAGGGCGCCTCGCGGATTGCGACATCGGTCAGGGACAGGTCGTGGCGGTCGAGCAGTTCGGCCACCTTGGCGGCCGCCGCCAGGGCCTCGCCTTCGGTGCAACCGTTGTCGATGGTCTTGGCGCGCAGCGCCTGAATGCGCGTCCGGAGCCTGTCGAACGCGCAGCCGGTCATCTGGCCCGGTTCCTGTAACCCTGGATGAGGGTGAACGTGACGCCGACGGCGAGACCGGGAAGCGCCGAGAAGATCGCGATCGACGCCGCCCCCATCTCGCAACCGCCCGAATCTCCCGGCGTTCCGCAACGGGGATCGAAGATATGGGCGGCGATGAGAACGATGAAAAACATCGCCACCGGCGTCACGATCAGGCCGGCCAGTCCGAAAGCGAACGACCTCGCGGCGAGCCGGAGCACTAGGCTGCTGCCTTGTCGTTGCCCTCGCCCACCCGCGCCGCCAGCGACGCCGCCATGAACTCGTCGAGGTCGCCGTCGAGTACCTTCTGCGGGTCGGAGCGCTCCACGTTGGTGCGCAAGTCCTTCACCATCTGGTAGGGCTGCAGCACGTAGGAGCGGATCTGGTGGCCCCAGCCGATGTCGGTCTTGTTGGCCTCGATGGCCAGCCGCTCGGCCTCGCGCTTCTGCAGTTCGACCTCGTAGAGGCGTGCCTTCAGCATCTGCAGCGCCTTGGCGCGGTTCTGGTGCTGCGAGCGCTCCTGCTGCACGGCGACGGCGATGCCGCTCGGGATATGCGTGATGCGCACGGCCGAGTCGGTCTTGTTGACGTGCTGGCCGCCCGAGCCCGAGGCACGGTAGGTGTCGACGCGCAGGTCCTTGTCGAGCAGCTCGATCTCGATATCGTCGTCGACCTCGGGATAGACCCAGACCGAGGCGAAGCTGGTCTGGCGGCGCGCATTGCCGTCGAACGGCGAGATGCGCACAAGGCGATGCACCCCGCTCTCGGTCTTCAGCCAGCCGTAGGCGTTCGGTCCCTCGACCTTGAAGGCGCACGACTTGATGCCGGCCTCTTCGCCGGCGCTTTCCTCGAGCCAGCTCACCTTGAAGCCGCGCCGTTCGGCCCAGCGCGTGTACATGCGCGCCAGCATCTCGGCCCAGTCCTGGGCCTCCGTGCCGCCGGCGCCGGCGTTGATCTCGCAATAGGCATTGTTGCCGTCGGCCTCGCCCGACAGCAGGGTCTCCAGCCGCGCCTTGGCGGCCTCGGCGCGCGCTTCACCGAGCGCGCGCTCGGCGTCGGCGATCATCGCCTCGTCCTTCTCGGACTCGGCCATTTCGATCAGCCCGACATTGTCGTCGATGGCGGCGCGCAGGCGCTTGATGGTGGCGATCGCGCCCTCGAGCCGCGTGCGCTCCTTCATGACGGCCTGGGCCTGCTTCTGGTCGTTCCACAGCGCCGGATCCTCGGCGCGCGCGTTCAGCTCGTCGAGACGGACGACCGCCTGGTCGTAGTCAAAGACGCCTCCTCAGGAGCACCAGCGACTCCTCGATCTCGTTCACCATCGACTGGGCTTCAGCGCGCATTCCCGTGTCCGTTCGTCAGTAGGTCTCGCCGGTCCCCGTGAGGCCGGGGCGCCGGGCGCCGCCCGCCTGCTGTGGGCCGCCGGGGTCTATACCGGAATAGGGGGCGGAGCCGTCAAGCGGCGTGACCATGTAGCCGTCCGAGCCGGGTTCGGTGCCGGGCTTGAAGACCTCGTCGATCGTGCCGCCCTCGTAGGTCGAGCGCACCATGCGCAGGCCCGGCGGGATGCGGAACGGTGTCGGCGGCTTGCCCTTGAAGATCTCCTTGGCGATCTGCTCGAAGATCGGCGCCGCGTTGCCGCCGCCGGTTTCCTGCGCGCCCAGGTTCCGCGGCTCGTCGAAGCCGATATAGATGCCGATCGTGATGTCGGGCGTCGAGCCCAGGAACCAGTTGTCGTGGGCGTCGTTGGTCGTGCCGGTCTTGCCGGCGATCGGCCGGCCGAGGACGGCGAGCCTGCCCGCAGTGCCGCGCGTCGTCACGCCCTGCATCATGTGGACGACCTGATAGACAGACGCCGGATCGTGGAACGGCTTGCGCGAATCGACCAGCTCCGGCGGCGCCGGCTTGGCGCCGCGGGCGGCCTCGCCGCATCCCCTGCAGGTGCGCGGCTCGTGGCGATAGACGGTCTTGCCGTTGCGGTCCTGCACGCGGTCGACCAGGCTCGGCGTGATCTCGAGCGCGCCGTTGGCCAGCATGGCGTAGGCCATGGTCATGCGCAGCAGGGTCGTCTCGCCGGCGCCGATCGCCATCGGCAGGTAGGCGCCCATGTTGTCGGAAACACCGAACTCCTTGGCGATCTGAACCACGTTCTTCATGCCGACCTGCTGCGCGATGCGCACGGTCATCAGGTTGCGCGACAGTTCGAGGCCCCGGCGCACCGTCGCCGGCCCGAGAAAGTCGCCGCCGTAGTTCTTCGGCGTCCAGATCGGCTGGCCGTGGCCGGGGTCGTAGCTGAACGGCCCGTCGAGCACGATGCTGGCCGGGGTGAAGCCCGCATCCATCGCCGCGAGAAAGACGAACGGCTTGAAGGCCGAGCCGGGCTGGCGCGCGGCCTGGACGGCACGATTGAACTGGCTGCGGCCATAGGCCCAGCCGCCCGACATGGCGAGCACGCGGCCGGTCTGGGTGTCCATGATCACTACGCCGCCCTCGACATTGGGTATCTGCCGCAGTGCGTAGGTCCGCGGCGGATAGGGCTTGTTGTTGGCGCCCGTCACCTTCTCGACGACGACGACGTCGCCCACGCTCACCACGTCGCGCGGACTTCTCGGCGGGTTGCCGACGCGCTGGTCCGGCAACGTCGGCCGCGCCCACGTCATCTCGGCGAAGGGGATCGTGCCCTCCCCGCTGCCTTCGCCGCCCGGCAGGCCGACGATCTGCACCGACTGCGCCTCGACCTTGGCGACGACGGCGAGCTGCCATGACTGCGGCCCGAACAGCGGGCGACGCTGGGCGATGCGGGCGAACTCCTCCTCCCACACGCTCATGTCGGGGATCTTGGCGTAGGGCCCGCGCCAGCCGTGGCGGCGGTCGTAGGCGATCAATCCGTCGCGCAGCGCATTGTCGGCCGCTGCCTGGTAGGCGGGATCGAGCGTCGTGCTGACGGTCAGGCCGCCTTCGTAGAGGCCCTTCTCCCCATAGGCCGCCATCAGGTTGCGCCGTACTTCCTCGGCGAAGAAATCGGCCTGCGTCGTCTCGGTGGCGCCGCGGCGGCGCAATTGCAGCTTCTCCGCCCGGGCCGCCTGCGCCTCGGCGGCGGTGATGTAGCCGTCCTCCTGCATGCGGTTCAGCACGTAGTCGCGACGGGTATAGGCTTCCTTCTCGTTGCGCACGATGTGGTAGCGGTTGGGCGCCTTCGGCAGCGCCGCGAGGTAGGCGATCTCCGACAGGGTAAGTTCGTCCAGCGAGCGGTCGAAATAGTTGATCGCCGCCTGGGCGACGCCGTAGTTGCCCGAACCGAGGTAGATCTCGTTCAGATAGAGTTCGAGGATGCGCTCCTTGGAGTAGGTCTCCTCGATGCGGAAGGCCAGGATCGCCTCGCGGATCTTGCGTGCCAGCGTCGCCTGGTTGGTGAGCAGGAAGTTCTTGGCGACCTGCTGCGTCAGGCCCGAGGCGCCCTCCGGCCGCTTGCCCGGATTGGTGATGTTGGAAATCATGGCGCGCACGACGCCGATGAAATCGATGCCGGGGTGGGTGAAGAAGCGCTGGTCCTCGGCCGCGACGAAGGCCTCGACCACCCGCTTGGGCATGGCCGCGACCGGCACGAAAACCCGCTTTTCGCGGGCATATTCCGCGAGCAGCCGGCCGTCGGCGGCATAGAGGCGCGTCACCGTCAGCGGCTGGTAGTCAGCGAGCTGCTTGTGGTCGGGCAGGCCATGGCTGAAATGCCAGAACAGGCCGGCCACGGTTCCGGTCCCCACGATCAGGGCGGCCGTGGCGAAGGCCAGCAAGACTTTGAACAGGTTGAGCACGGTCATCTTCTACGCGGCGCCTTTCGAGGCAGCAACGGCGAGAATGGCCGCGACTTATGCCTTTCTTATGGCGGCGCCGGCCGCAAAATGGGCATCAACCGAGCCGCGCAGCGCCCGCGCCAGGGCGATCTGGTGCTGGCGGACGGTCAGGAGCTTCTCGTCTTGGGGATTGGAGAGGTAGCCCAATTCGACCAAGGCGGCCGGGATGTCGGGCGAGGTCAGCACCGCGAAGCCCGCCTGCCGGTGGGTGCGCGGCAACAGGCGAACCCCGTTGCGGCCGAAGGTCCGGACGATCGTCTCCGCCAGCCGGCGTGAGTCGTTCACCGTGCCCCGCTGTGCCATCGACACCAGGGTGCTAGCGACGTTGTCCGGCTTGTCGGCGAGCCGCATGCCCGCCACCACGGCATCCGCCCGATTCTCGCGGGCGGCAAGGGCCGCGGTCTCGCGGTCCGTCGCCTCTTCGGAGAGCGTGTAGACGGAGGCGCCGCGCACGTCTGAGTCGGGATGGGAATCGGCGTGCAGCGACAGGAACAAATCGGCCTTGGCCGACTGGGCGCGCGCGACCCGTTCGCGCAAGGCCACATAGCTGTCGCTGCTGCGCGTCAGCATCACGCGATAGCGGCCGCCGGTCTGCAATTCCCGTTGGAGTTCGCGGGCGATGGCCATGACTACGGCCTTCTCCTGCGTGCCGCGAACGCCTTGCGCCCCGGGATCCTTGCCGCCATGGCCGGGGTCGAGGAAGACCAGCTTGGACCGTGGAGGCGGCGTGGGCTTCTTCACCGACTTCGCCGCCGGCGCCTTCGCCCAAGCGTCGGCGGTGCCGAGGCCAAAGGCCGTCAGTCCGGTCAACACGGCGAGCAGATCGCGGCGATGGAGAACGGGCATGGCTAAGGCCACTTTGAAATCAGAGGGAGTTTATTATTTTTGCGATATCCTGATCCAATTACACAACTTCTCGGATAATTTCAAGTTTTATCAATTAGTTAACAGACAATACTCACCTATCTCAATCTTTTGATTGTCGCCCCCCCATGAACCCCGTATGTTGCGTCTCGCGAGCAGTCGCCGTCGTTCGAAGCGCCCCCTGTGGGACAGCGCTCCGGCGGCAGTCCCCAGCCGGGCCGACGCTGGCGCCCCTTTTTGCAGTGCAAGAACGGGCGCGGCGGGTTCGCCAAAGGATTGTTAGACAGGCGGTGGCTATCAGGAACACCGAGGTTGGCAGGACCCAGTTGCGGTCCGGCGGCGCGATGCTTCCCCGTCTTGGCCTAGGTTTGGCCGTTCGACGGGTCGATGGCGCTCCGCCCCCCTCGCGCCAGAGAGGCGGCTTGGCCGCTGGTCGCTCGCGCCGGCTGGGACCGAACGCCTCGGGAGCGAGCCCATGGCAAGGCGCATGCTCATTGATGCGAGTCATCCCGAAGAAACTCGGGTGGTCGTTGTCGATGGAACACGACTTGAAGAATTCGATTTCGAAACGTCGACCCGCAAGCCCCTCAAGGGCAACATCTACCTCGCGAAGGTCATTCGCATCGAACCGTCGCTGCAGGCGGCGTTCGTGGAGTATGGCGGCAACCGCCATGGCTTCCTTGCCTTCTCCGAAATCCACCCCGACTACTATCAGATCCCCGTCGCCGACCGCGAACGGCTGATCGCCGAGCAGCAACGCCTGCACGCCGAGGCCGACGACGACCACGAACCCCGCCGCCGTCGCAGGGTCGACCGCTCCGACATCGAGGATGCCCGCGCGGCACGCCGCGAAGAGCCGGTCGCTGAAAATGGCGCCGAGGAGACGGCCGCAGCAGAAGAAGGCCGCCAGGTCGCCGAGCACGCCGACGAGCCGCCGATTGCGGACGCGCCCGTCGCCGAGTCGGCGTTGCCCGAGACTCCAGCCGAGCCAGCCTCCCGCGAGTCCACGCCCATCGAGAACTCGCCCATCGAGAATCCATCCGTCGAGCCCTCACCAGCCGAAGCCGCCCCTGCGGAACAGCAGGCCGAACTGCGGACGCAGCCAGCGGAGATCGCAAGCGATCGCCTCGAGGGACCCGCGATCGAGGCGACCGAGAGCGGCGAGGCTCCGTCGCCGCTCGACGCTCCTAGCGACGTGCCCGAGGCCGAGCCGCTGTCCGGCGATCCCGCCGAGGCACCGCAGCCCGACGTGACGGTCGAAACCCTGGGTGGCGACGACGCGGTCGAGGAGCGCGAGACGCGCGAGCGCCGCCGCCGCAACCCGATCCGGCACTACAAGATCCAGGAAGTCATCAAGCGCCGGCAGATCCTGCTGGTCCAGGTCGTCAAGGAAGAGCGTGGCAACAAGGGCGCCGCCCTCACCACCTACCTGTCGCTGGCCGGCCGCTATTGCGTGCTGATGCCCAACGCCGGCCGTGGCGGCGGCATTTCGCGCAAGATCTCCAACCCGGCCGACCGCAAGCGGATGAAGGAGATGCTGGGCGAACTCGACGTGCCGCAGGGCATGGGCGTGATCCTGCGCACCGCCGGGCTCGAACGCAGCAACATCGACATCAAGCGCGACTACGAATACCTGTCGCGCCTGTGGGACAGCATTCGCGAACTCACGATGCGCTCGACGGCGCCGGCGCTGATCTACGAGGAAGGCGACCTCATCAAGCGCTCCCTGCGCGATGTCTACGACACCGACATCGCCCAGGTGCTGGTCGAGGGCGAAGCCGGCTTCGAGGCGGCCAGCGGCTTCATGCGCCAGCTCGTGCCGCACCAGGCCAGCAAGGTCGAGCTCTACAAGGAGCAGATTCCGCTGTTCCACCGCTATCAGGTGGAGGCGCAGTTCGACGCCATGCATTCGCCGACCGTGCAACTGCGCAGCGGCGGCTACATCGTCATCAATCCGACCGAGGCGCTGGTCGCCATCGACGTCAATTCGGGCCGCTCGACCAAGGAGCGGAACATCGAGGAGACGGCGCTGCGCACCAACATCGAGGCGGCCGAGGAGATCGCCCGCCAGGTCCGCCTGCGTGACCTCGCCGGGCTGATCGTGATCGACTTCATCGACATGGAGGAGACGCGGCACCAGCGGCAGGTCGAGCACAAGGTCAAGGACGCGATGCGTACCGACCGCGCCCGCATCCAGATCGGCCGCATCAGCGCCTTCGGCCTGCTCGAGATGTCGCGCCAGCGCTTGCGCCCCAGCCTGCTCGAGCATTCGACCGAGCTCTGCCCGCACTGCGCCGGCATCGGCCGCATCCGCTCCATCGAATCCGCTTCGCTGCATGCGCTGCGGGCCATCGAGGAAGAAGGTGTGCGCCGACGGGCAACCGAAATCCTGGTCAACGTGCCGCCGAAGGTGGCGCTCTACCTGCTCAACCAGAAGCGCCACACTCTCTCGGAGATCGAGAAGCGCTACGGCTTCATGGTGTCGGTCGAGGCCGACGACGAACTGAACGCCGCCGATTGCGAGATCGAGCGCGTGCGGACGCGCCGCGAGGACCGTGATCGGCCGGCCCAGGAACTGGCGCGGGCCAACTACGACGAAGTGGCGCGCGAAGCCCCGCTGGGTGACGAGCCCGACGATGTCGAGGAGCGCGAGGTGGGCGAAGCCGGTGAGCCCGGCGAGCGCCGCCCCGCCGACGAGGAAGGCGAAGGGCGCGATGGCGGCCGTGGCCGCCGCCGTCGCCGGCGCCGCCGTCGGGGCGACCGCCCTGGCGAAGGCGATGGCGCCGACCGGCCTCCCCGGGCTGCCGGCGAGGAGTATCCGGCCGATGAACGCGGTCCGAATGGCGCCGCTGAAAACGGGCATGACCGGCCGCCAAGCGATGAACAGGCGCGCGATGGCGACGATCAGGAGGGCGATGCCGCCGACAGCGACAGCGACAGCGTGCGCGCCGACGGCGATCGTGGCCCCGGGGATCGCGGAGAGAGCGATGGCGAGCGCGGCGATCGACGCCGTCGCCGCGGACGCCGCGGCGGGCGCCGTCGGCGTCGCGAGCCCGGCGAGGGCGAGCCCAACGGCGAGCACGCGCCGCGCGAACAGGACTATACTTCGGAAGAGTTCGCCTCCGACGCCCCGGCACGGCATGCGACCGACGCCGAGCCGATGTCGGCGCCCCGCGACCATGCACCCTACGATCCTGGTCCTCCGGTGAACGTGGAAGCGGCCCCGCCGCCTCCGCCGCCGGCGCCACCCCCGGCACCGGCTTACGTGCCGGCCCCTGCCCCCGAGCCTGTCGTCATGCAAGCGCCGGAACCGCCGCCGGCCCCCGTCATTCCGGTGATCCCCGTGGCGGACGTTCCGCCGGAGAAGCCCAAGCGCGGGTGGTGGAGACGCTGACTTAGGACTTGAGCCTCAAAATACAAAGAGCGCCTCCGCGGAGGCGCTCTTATCGTTTCAGTCCGGTTTCTCCTCCCCCGGGGGAGGTGCCCGTAGATTCGGCCTTCGTCGGAAAGACTTTAAGCCTTCACCTCGGCGCCCAGCCAGTCGATCGCCGCCTGGGCGCCGCCCTTGCCGTGAGGAATGTCGAGCGCGTTGAGGCTCATCTCGATCACGCTGAGCGTGCCCAGCACCATCGGCGCGTTGACGTGGCCCATGTGTGCGACGCGGAAGGCCTTGCCGGAGAGATCGCCGATGCCGTGGCCCAGGATGACGCCGCATTTCTGGTTGCAATAGGCACGCAGCGCCTCGGGGTCGTGGCCGTTCGTCAGCACGCAGGTGATCGAATCGGAACGCTCGTCGGGCTCGATGATGTTGAAGCCGATCGCCTGGCCTTCCGCCCACACGCCGACGGCGCAGCGCACCGCTTCGGCCAGTAGCCGATGGCGGCGGTGCACCTTGTCGAGGCCTTCCTCGAACAGCATATCGAGCGCCTGGCGCAGGCCGAACAGCAGGTGCTCGGGCGGCGTGCCGGCATATTTCTGGTAGTGCTGCGCGCCTTCGCGCTCGGTCCAATCCCAGTAAGGTGTCCGCAGTTCCGCCTTCTTGTGCACTTCGCGCGCGCGGTCGCTGGCCACGACGAAGCCCAGTCCCGGCGGCGTCATCATGCCCTTCTGCGAACCCGACATCGCGACATCGACACCCCAGGCATCCATCTCGAATGGCATGCAGCCGAGCGAGGCCACCGCGTCGACCATCAGGAGCGCGTCGTGCTTGGCTGCGCGCATCGCCTTGCCGATCGCTTCGATGTCGTTCACCACACCCGACGCGGTGTCGATCTGCGCCACCAGCACGGCCTTGATGCTACCGTCCTTGTCCGCCCTGAGGCGGGCCTCGACCTCGGCCGGCCGCACGGCGCGGCGCATGTCGCCCTTCAGCACCTCGACCTCGACGCCCATGCGGCGGGCATTGTCGCCCCAGCCGATCGCGAAGCGGCCGCTTTCGAGGACCAGGATCTTGTCGCCCCTGCTCAGCACATTGGTGAGCGTGGCCTCCCAGGCGCCATGGCCGTTGGCGATATAGATGTAGGCGTGGCCCTTGGTGTTGAACACGCGGGCGACGTCGCGCAGCAGGCTGTCGGTCAGCGCCAGCAGTGGGCCGGAATAGATGTCCACCGCCGGGCGATGCATGGCCCGCAGCACCTCGTCCGGCACCGTCGTCGGTCCCGGAATCGCCAGAAATTCACGTCCCGCACGCACGCTCATCTGCAACTGCCCTCCGCACAACTTCCGTCGGCACACTATCATGTCGGCAGTACCCGGAAACACGCTACAATCATCCGATGATCACCCGTCGTTCGATTCTCGCCGCTACAGCCGCATTGCCCCTAGTCAATGTCGTGCGCGCCGACAGTTTCCCTAATGGGCCTTTCCGCATTCTCGTGCCGTTCGGTCCGGGCTCCGCCACCGACCAGGCCGCGCGCAACATCGCCGACGGACTGAACCGGATCTTCGGTGTCCCGGCCGTGGTCGAGAACAAGCCCGGCGCCAGCGGCGCCATCGCCGCCGATATTGCCGCCAAGGCGAAGCCGGACGGCCAGACGATCTTCGTCTGCTCCAACACCGCGGCCGCCTCGAACGTCGCTCTGATGAAGTCCCTGCCCTACAACCCTCTCACGGACTTCGATCCGATGACGATCATCGGCCGGGCACCGGTGTTCATGATCGTGAACCCGAAGGTCGAGGCCAACACGGCACAAGAATTCGTGGCGCTGTGCAAGCGCCAGCCCGGCAAGATCAACTTCGGCTCGGGCAGCGCCTCGACCCGCATCTCGGGCGAGCTCTTGAAGGCCAAAGCCGGCATCGACATGGTGCACGTGCCCTACAAGAGTACGCCCTTGGCCCTCACCGACACCATGTCCGGCCACGTCCAGATGTGCTTCGCCGATCCGGTGACCAGCCTGCCCCAGGTCAAGGCCGGCACCGTGCGCTGTCTCGGCGTCGGCAGCCGCGGCCGCTACAAGCTCACGCCTGATATCCCGACATTGATCGAACAGGGCATTCCCGACTTCGAACTGATGACCTGGACCGGCGTGCTGATGCCCCGAGGCGTGCCGCAACCCGCCTTCGCCAGGCTGCGCGACGCCGTCGTCAAGACGATCACCGAGCCCGCCTACGTCGAGCGCCAGGCCCAGGGCGGCTCGGAGATCACGCCGACCACGCCGGAAGAGATGCGGCAAATCCAGATCGCCGAGATCCAGCTCTACCGCGACATGATGAAGATCGCCGGCATCGAGCCGGAATAAGCCTCGCGGTCGCGCCCGCCGGCAAAATGCCAGCAAATTAATATTTTCAGATACAGCAGGTTTTGGGCTATGCTTTAAATATTGTTGATGCGACATGCATCTTCTGTGCGGGCCGCCCGGTCACTTTGCCCGGAGCGGCCTTTTTCGCGTCCGGGGACAGCCTGTCTCCACGCGGGTGAACGCAAGGGGCCAAAAGTCTTCGGACCGGGCCATCAAAGCTCTGCTGTGCGGCCACCGGCCTCTTCGACCCGTGAATTCCCTTGGGCAGGGAATGTGGACGGGTTTGCCGGTTTCGACGGGACTCCAGACCTGCGTGGAAAGAACGCCATGAACAAACTTCCGGTCGAACGCCGACGTCGTTCATGGCGTTCGCGAAGGCACATCCGTCACCCCGAGTCGTGTCCGGAAGAAGCCTGATTCAGCCCGCGGCCGCCTGCACCGGCGCCGCCGCAGGCGGCTGGCTCGTGGTATCAGTCTGAACGGCTCCCGCCGAGGCGGCATCCACCGTCGCGGTCGTGGTATGAAGGACCACAGCCGCGCCCTCCTTGGCGAACTCGATGCCGAGTTCGGGCAAGACGCGGAACATGCGCTTGACCGCTTCGCGCTGGATGGCGGCGGGATTGCCGGGCTTGGCGGTGAACTTGAACCGTATCAGCAGCGCGTTGTCGGTGATGTCGGCCACGCCCTGCATCTTGAAGGGGGCCAGAATCTCGGACCTGATCTCAGGGATCTCCATCATGTCGGCGCCGATCTTCTTCGCCGCCTTGCGCAGCTTCTCGAGGTCGGTGTCGCGGGCGAAGCGCAGATTGAATTTCACCGTGATCCAGTCGCGGCTGAAGTTGGTGATCTGGCCCAGCTGGCCGAACGGAATGGTATGAACCTGGCCGTTCTGGTGCCGCAACTTGATCGACCGCAGGGTGAAGCCTTCCACGGTGCCCTTGGCCTTGCCGCAATCGATGTACTCGCCGACGCGGAAGGCATCGTCGGACAGGTAGAAGATGCCCGATACGATGTCCTTGACCAGCGTCTGGCTGCCGAAGGAAATCGCGATGCCGAAGACGGAGGCGCCGGCGATCAGCGGCGTGATGTTGATGCCGAAGGACTCGAGCGCGACCATGACGGCGATGATGCCGATCAGGATCGCGGTCGCCATGCGCAACAGCGGCATCATCGTGCTGATGCGCGAGGCCGGGGCGCCCGCGGCGTCGCCGTCGGCGATCGCGTCCGCGGCGCTCTTGTTCTTGCGCTCCATGTACGGATCGGTGGCGTACTTGAACAGCTCCCACAGGACGTAGGCCAGGAACAGGGTGATGCCGGCGGTGCGCGACGACCGAGTGAGCTGATCCCACTCGTTCTCGTTGGCCAGGCCGAGCACTTCGACGACCCAGGTCTCCGAAATCGTAACGGCGACGCCGATCAACACGGCCACGCGCACGCAGCGGGCCACGACATCCGGCAGCTTCGGTGTATCGCTCGCCGGCGTACGTCCGACGAGCTGGGAATCGAGCCGCCGGACAAACGCCTGAAGCAGTGTCTCGAAGATCAGGACGCCGACGACGAGGTTGATCGTCAGCACCATCGCATTGCCAATATGCGCCTTCCCCGAAACCGCACCGTGGAACTGGGCGACACCCAGCGCCAGGAAGAAGGAGACGGCGACGGGAATCCAGTTGCGGCCGACCATGCCCACGACCGGCGCCACCTTGGCGAGGCCACCGAACCATTGGCGCACGGCTTCCTTGGATTGCACCACCAACCAGAGGAAGGCTGCCAGATAGGTCCACCCCGCGATGATCTGGTAGGCGGCAAGCGCCTCCGGCGGCGTCTTGATGGCAGAAAGCACCATGAAGAGGGTGCGCCCGAGGATGAGCAGCAGCATCAGCGCCGAGATCCGCAGGTACATGCCGCGCGCCTCGCCGTCACTCACTTCGCAGAGCCGCGCGGGCGGTACGTCGGGCTGCAGGACGATGCGGAACAGCAACACGTAGAGGCGCCAGCCGAAGATTCCCGTCAGCACGGCAGCCGCGAGCTTGTCCTGCCCCGTAGCGCCGGAGAACCAGGCGCCGATCGCGCCATGGCAGACCAGCCAGACGACCAACACGCCCAGCCCGTCCAGCAGCGCCAGCATGGCGAGGTGCATCAGGGAGCGCAGCCCCCGCTCCGCGACGGCGCCTCCGGCCAGCCGATCGCGAAACCGGTTCATGACCTTGCGCAACATGGCTTCAGCGGCAACGGCCACGAGGGCGACAAGCCCCAGGAGCAGCAAGAAGCCCGCGGTTCCGCGACCGCCGACCGAGCGCTGATCAAGCAGGCCGGGAATGACGGCGAGATGCGCGCCGAGCACGGGCACCGCACCGGCAATCCGGCCCGCGCGCGCCAGGAAGATCGCGAATTCGTCCGGCACCTCTTCGCCTTGGGGCGGCCTTGGCTTGATGATCACCGCCGGTGCCGGCGGCGCCTTGCCCGATTTCGGCTTGGCCGCCGGAGCGGCGGCCGGCGCGGCGACGCCCTCGGCCTTCAGTTTTTCGGTCACCGAGTTGCTGATGGCATCGACCAACGCGTCGAACTGCTCCTGGGTCATGCCCGGCGGCAGCGAGTTCGGCGCCTGGGCCCATGCCTGTCCCGAGGTCGTCGCAACCGCCGCGCACAGAAGGCATGCCGCCAGAACAATCGACCGTAATGCAGACATGGGCGCTCCCCTCAACGGCAAGGCACCGCCTGCCCCGGTGGGTGTACCCGGTTTTGCTGCAACCGTGAAGGTGGGGGGCCGCTAGGCCGCGTATTTGCTCGACGTCAGCGAGGGCCACAGCGCCTGCGGGCCGGCCTTGGCGACGGCGGCGCCGATCTTCTCGCCCCAGAAGCTCTCGCTGCCGAAGTCGCGCCGCCACACCCAGAGCCTGCGCGTGTAGTGATGCAGGATGTGCTCGTGGGTGAAACCCATCGCACCCATCGACTGGTGCGAGATGGCGGCGATGCGCTGGGCGAAGTCCGAGGCCTGCGTCTTGGCCGCCGCGATCGAGAAGCTGCCGCCGTCAGCCAACCCGCCCTCGTCGGCGTCGCGCGACGCCGCCTCGGCCGAGGCGATGGTGGCGGCGACGCAGCTCGCCAGCTCCGCCAGCATGTGCTGGATCGCCTGAAACGTCGAGATCGAGCGGCCGAACTGCACGCGCTGCTTGGAATATTCGACGGTCGTGGCCAGCACCTTGTCGGCCGCCCCCGCCATCTGCATGGCGCGCGCCAGGGCGGCGAGCTCGAGCGCCCGTTCGGCGCTCAGCGCCGAGGCAGCAGAGAAGGCGCAGGTGGCCTTGTCGAACGTCACAGTGCCGTAGGGCTCGCCGGCATGGCTGGGGGCCGCCGTCACCTTCGCGCCGGCCTTGTCAACGACAGCAACGACGGGCTTGCCGCCCGAATTGGCAACCGCGGCGAAGCGGTCGGCGACTGACGCGAACGGTACGCGGTCGACCTTGCCGGTGAGCCGGCCATTGTCGAACACGAGGTTGCCCAGCACGATCGTGGCGGGACCGGGCGCGGGCGTGCCGCCGGCGGCCGACACCAGCAGGTTGGCGAGCGCGGTCTCGGCGAGCGGCACCGGCACGGCGTTCTCGCCCGCCAGCCGCAGCACGGCCATCAGGTCGGCCAGCGTGCCGCCGACACCGCCCTTGTCCTCGGGCACGGCGGTGAGCGGCAGGCCCATCGCCTCGATCTCCGCCCAGAAATCGGCGGGCCAGACGCCCTTCTCGACGCCGTTCACAATGTCCTTGCCGCAGCGCTCGGCGAAGAAGCGGCCGGCCGTGTCGAGCAGCATCTCGCGGGTGTCGTGATCCATTGTCCGTCTCCTAACGCAGGCCGAGGCCGCGGGCGACGATGCCGCGCAGGACCTGGGTGGTGCCGCCCTGGATCGTGTACGAGGGCGCCATCATGGTGGCGTACTGGGCGACATCGAGGAAATCGGCCATGTCCTCCTCGGTGGTGGCGTCGGATTCGGCCAGCACCCTGGCGATCTCCGGCAGATCCTGCTGGTAGATCGTGCCCAGATCCTTCACCAGCGCCGCCTCGATGGCGGGCGACTTGCCACCCTGCATCATGCCGGCCACCGCGACCGACATCTGGCGCAGCGTCCACAGTCTGGCGACCACGCGGCCGAGAATGGCGCCCGCCCGCTTGGCCGGCTGGCGGCCCAGCACGCGCACCAGTTCGCGCAGCACGTGGAAATTCTGCATGAAGCGTTCGGGACCGCTGCGCTCGAAGGCGAGTTCGCTGGTCACCTGCAGCCAGCCGTCGCCCTCGTTGCCGATCAGGCAGCTCTCGGGGATGAAGCAGTCGCTGAACGTCACTTCGTTCCAGTCATGGCGGCCGGCAAGGTTGATGATCGGCCGGATGGTGATGCCCGGCGTCTTGAGGTCGACCAGGAGCTGGCTCAGGCCCTTGTGCCGGTCGCCGTGCTGGCCCGAGGTACGCACCAGGGTGATGCAGTAGTGGTTGCGATGCGCGCCCGAAGTCCAGACCTTTGTGCCGTTCACGCGGAAGCCGCCCGGCACCGGCTCGGCCCGGGTCCGCACCGAGGCCAGGTCGGAGCCCGAATCGGGCTCGCTCATGCCGATGCTGAAATAGCATTCACCCGCGGTGATGCGGGGCAGGATGGCCTGGCGCTGCTCCTCGCTGCCGAACCGCAGCAGCAGCGGGCCGGACTGTCGGTCCGCCACCCAGTGCGCCCCTGCCGGTGCGCCGTTGCCGAGCAGTTCCTCGGTGACGACATAGCGGTCGAGGAACGAGCGTTCGCTGCCGCCATATTGCTTGGGCCAGGTGATGCCGATCCAGCCGCGCTTGCCCAGCGCCTTGCTGAAGTCGGAGGAACGCGTGTTCCAGCTCGAGAAGCGATCCTCGCTCTTGATGCCGGGCAGCGTTTCCTTGAGGAACTGGCGCACTTCGCCGCGCAACGCCTCGGCCTCCGGCGGCAGATGGAACGGCGGGAATTCGAGCTTGGGGATCGACATGGGCGTTTCTCGACTTTTCCGCCAGTCGGATGCCGGCGGCGGTTGGATGCGTCATCTCTGTCGGCTAATCCTACGATGCGCAACCATCCAGTTTCGAGGGACGAAGATGCCCCGCCGCCCGCCTCGCCTACCGCCCCTTTTGCCGGAGTTCGACGACGACGAACGCGAGGCGGTTCTCTCGGCCAACCGCACCTTCTATCGCGCGTTCAACGACCGCGACGCCGAGACAATGGAGCTGCTGTGGGCGCCGACCGGCTCGGTCGTCTGCCTGCACCCCGGTCAGGCGGCGCTGCACGACCGTACCGAGATCATGGCGAGCTGGCGGGCGATCATGCGGCACCCCGAAGCGCCCCGCGTGCGCTGCGCGGAAGAGTGGGTCGTCGGCCGCCCCGGCCTCGCCATCGTGGTCTGCCGCGAGGTCTTGCCGAACGTCCAGCTCATGGCGACCAATACCTTCGCAAGACTGAGCGACGGCTGGCACCTCATCGGCCATCATTCCGGCCCCGTGCCCTCGGTCGAATCGAGACAGACGACGACCGCCTCGGCCGCCCCGACGCGGGACCGGCGCAAGCTGCACTAGCGGGCGAGCGGCCCGTCGGCGCGGAAAAGCGGTCGCAGGCGGCTGTAGGGAATGACGACCTGGTACGGCCCGGCCGAGTAAGGCCCGACATCGTATGCATTGAAGATCAGCTCGAGCCGGTTCGCGCGCCAGCAGTAGCGGCCGGGATCGCGCAGTGTCTTGGCCAGGCTGGCGGGCACGAGGGCGTCGTCGAAGCCCGGATTCTTGACGAACTGCTTCTTCAGATCCGCACCGACGAATCCCACCATCGATTTCAGCCACTCGTCACCGGCCGCGAACACTCCGGCGGGCGCCACCGACTTGCCCGTGCGCAGGTCGACCAGCGTGCACGCCGTGCCGCCGAAGCCGTGCGCGCCGCCGCTGAAGCCGTAGAAATCGATGGCGACCGTGACGGCGCTGGCGCTGGGCCGACGCAGCGCGAAAGTCTGTTCGTAGGACCATGCCTGTTCGCGCTCGATGCCCGCGTCGGCTTTCGGCGTACCCTCCTCGCCGCTCTTCTTCGCATCGTCCGCGAAGGTCCGGTTGACGGCGGAGAAGTCCGCGGTCGCACCGTCGAACTGCGGATAGCGCACATCGATGGAGTAGGTGATGTTGCCGACCTTGCCGGCCCTGAAGATCGCGTACTCGCCGATGAACGGATAGACGCCGTCTGCGAGCACCTTGAGGTTTTCGATCCGCGTCGCGTATCTCGCCTCGAGGCAGGCCGCGATCGCGGCGTCGGCGCCCGCGCAGGCCCGGCTACGGTTGCCGTTCCACCGCACCTGGTCTTTCACCAGATGATCCTTCGCCGGGGCGCTCAGTCTGCCGGCGAGCGCCAAATAGACTGCCGCCATGTCGCGGTCTGCCTTGGCGAGTTCGGGATTCTTGCAGATTGTCCGCTCGATCGCATTCGATGCCTTGGCACAATCGAAACTCGGCCCGCCCTGCGCCACCGCGGGGACGGCCGCCAACAGGGCGAGAAGCGCGACCGCTGCCGGCGATTTCGTCATGCCCGCCTCCACGCCACGAGCCGGCGCACCGCTTCGTCCATTTCCGCAGTCGACCCGGCAAACGATATGCGCAGCGTGCCGTTGCCCCGTGCCCGGTCGAAATCGATGCCGGGCGTCGTCGCCACGCCGGCCTCGCGCAACATGCGGCTGCAGAACTCCCGGCTGTCGTTGGTGAGATGCGAAACGTCGGCGTAGATGTAGAAGGCGCCCTGCGCCGGGGTCAGCCGATCGAGACCGGCCTTCGGCAGACCAGCCATCAGCAGATCACGGTTGGCGCGATAGCGCCGGACGTGGCCGTCGAGTTCGTCGCGACACTCGAAGGCGGCAAGAGCGGCGTGCTGCGACAACGTCGGCACCGAGATAAAGAAATTCTGCGCCAGCCGCTCGATCGGCCGGACCAGGTCAGGCGGCACGACCAGCCAGCCGACCCGCCAGCCGGTCATCGAGAAGTATTTCGAAAAGCTGTTGACCACGATCGCGCTGTCGGACACTTCGACCGCCGAGGCGGTTTCGCCTTCGTAGACGATGCCGTGATAGATCTCGTCGGAAATCAGTCGCACGCCGTTGCGGTTGCACCAGTCCGCCAAAGCCTCCAGTTCGGCGCGGTTCACCATCGTGCCCGTGGGATTGGACGGGCTGGCCAGGATCAAACCGTCGATCCGGCCGGCCTTCTCCAGCGCCGCGACGGTCGGCTGAAAGCGATCGGCGGCCGAGGTCTGCAGGTCGACGGCCTCGAGATTGAGCGCCGCCAGGATGTTGCGGTAGGCGGGATAGCCCGGCGCCGCCAGTGCCACCCGGTCGCCGGCATCGAAGCTCGCAAGAAAGACCAGCGGAAAACCGCCCGACGAACCGGTCGTCACGATCACCCGCTCCGCCGGCACATCGGCGCCATAGACTTCGCGGTAATGACGGGCGATGCGCTCGCGCAGCGCCGGTATCCCCAACGCGGCGACATAGCCGATGCGGTCCGAGTCGAGTGCAGCACGGGCCGCCGCAAGGGCGCCCTTTGGCGCCGGCGTACTGGGTTGTCCCACTTCGAGGTGGATGACCGTATCGCCGGCGGCTTCCTTTTCGGCCGCCGCCGCCATGACATCCATCACGATGAACGGAGCGACGGCGCCGGCGCGCCGCGACAGCTTTCCGGACATGGCCGCCGGCCCTAGCGCTGAATGGCGAGCAACGCGAGCCCGGCACCCGCCGGATCGATGGCGCTCTGGCACGTGGTCGCGCTGCTGCGCAGCCCACTGGGGCAGACGATCGCGTTGACATAGCCGCCCTGACCGCGCCGCGCGGCCAGCGCCGCGGCGACGCCCTGCCCTGCCTCGACCGTCGCGCGCGCCACGGCGCCTGTCGCCTGGGCCGCCGTCGCCGCACCGCCGCCCGCGCCGGCGAAGATGAATTCTCCGCTGCTGGGATAGGCGATGATCATCGGGCTCACGGACGCAGCCTCTGGTGTCGGCGCCCCGAGCAAAATGCCGGTTCCCGGCACCATTAAACGTGCTCCGAACAACTGCCCCATGGACAGGCTGCAGGCGGCGGCGCCCCCCTTTCCGTCGACCGCGACAAAGCCGGAAAAGCCACCCGAATCGGCGGGCGTACCGCCACCCGGCGCCTGACCTCGCCAACCCGCCAAGGCCGCAGCGCCCGCCGCCGGCGGCGGCGCAACGTAGACGCGCTGGCGACCGTAGGGTTCGCCGGCCGGCGGCCCCGCCCGCGGCACGGCACTGCGCAACGCATCGAGAGGAAGGCTGCCTCCCATCTGTGAAACCTGGTCGGACAAGGTGCGCGCCAGCGCACCCTGGAAGAAATCGACACCGCCGCGGGCACGGATCGTCCCCAGGGTCCCCGCAAGCTCCGCCTGCACCCAGTGGTCTCCCTCCGCCAACGGTGCGCCACCTGGCTTGCCGAAGATGCGACGAGCTTCGCGGTCGCTCGCCAGTGCCGCGCCCCCGGCCTGAAGGTCGCGCGACAGAGCCCGCGAGACGGGCACTCCAAACCGCGCCAGGCGCTCGCCCGGCGACACGACCTGCTCCCAGCGTCCCTGGCCGTGACGAACGTGCATCAGCGTCATGGCGCGCACGCTACTGGGGACCGTGAAAGACACGCCATTGACGGCACCAGGCGCCGCGACGGGCCCGAACACGAAGGATTCGGCAGTCGAGGTCTTGGTGTTGTGCACAACGCAGGCGCCCGAGGCGCCCAGCCCAGACGCCGACGGCAACGTGACGGAAAGAGCAAAAAACATGGCGACCGCCGCGTCGGTCGCATTGCCGCCGTTCAATAGAACTTCACGCCCGACCTCCGCCGCACGGCTCTCGTCTGCCGACACAGCGGCGAAGGATGAACTTCGGAAGACGGCCGACAGGCCACCGCCACCTCTCCCGGCCGCCAGACCGGCGGGATTGGCAGCGTTGGCGGCTGCTTCCGTCTCCCGATCCGTCTCACTTCTGCCACAAGCCGACAGCAAAAGAACACCAACCAGCGCCAAGCTGCGCAATTGACGCGGCCGCCGCGTGTTTCTAGCCTGCTCGCAACCCGTGCCGCCCGTGTTCAGACGCATCACCATCCTCATTTGCCTCCCGCTGCTCGCGCTGGCGCCGCTTCGCGACGCCTATGCCCAGCGGCTCAATCTCATACGCGACGCCGAGATCGAAAACACCATCCGAACCTTCGTCATCCCGATCTGGAGGGCGGCTGGCCTCGATCCCAACGCGGTCGAGATCATGATCGTCCAGGACGGTTCCCTCAACGCCTTCGTGGCGGGCGGCCAGCGGATCTTCGTGAATACCGGCCTGATCATGCGGACCGAGACGCCGAACCAGCTCATCGGCGTGCTGGCCCATGAAAGCGGTCACATCGCGGGCGGCCACTTGGCACGCATGCAGGAAGAGCTGCGGTCCCTGTCGACGATGCAGATCCTCGAGACTGTCCTCGCCGGGGGCGCGTTGGCTGGTGGCGCGGTATCCGGCACCGGCGGCGGCCGGGGCGGCCCGACCGGAGGAGCCACCAGGGCACCTGGGTCGATCATGTCCTTCCTCAAGTACTCACAGACGCAGGAGTCTGCTGCCGACCAGGCGGCCATGAGCTACCTCCAGAAGACCGGCCAGTCGCCGAAGGGGTCGGTCGAGTTTCTGCGGACCTTGCAGAAGGAAGAGCGCCTGGCGATATCCCAGCGCGACCCTTATCTGACGACGCATCCATTGACACCGGATCGGATCTCGGCATTCGAGGAAGCGGCGGCGCGCTCGCCTTACGTCAATACGCCCGACACGCCGCAATTCCTCTCCATGCACCACCGCATGGTTGCCAAGCTCTACGGATTCATCGCTCCCGATGTCGCGCTGCAGCGTTTCAGAGAGGCCGACCGCTCGGTGCCGGCGCGTTATGCCCGCGCCATCGCACTCTATCGCAAGGGCAACCTCGGTTCGGCGCTGCTCACGATCGACGGCCTGCTGAAGGAATACCCCAACGACCCCTACTTCCATGAGGTGCGCGGACAAATGCTGTACGAGAACGGCCGCGCCGCCGAAGCCGTTCAGTCCTACCGCCGCGCCGTACAGTTGCTTCCAGCGAGCGGCATCCTGAAGATCGATCTGGCCCGCGCCCTTCTCGACACCAACAATCCGGAGAACGACCGCGAGGCTATCCGCAACCTCGAACTCGCCGTGCAGCGCGAATCCGGCTCGTTCGAACTGTGGCGACTGCTGGCGACCGGGTATTCCAAGCAGAACAACTCCGGCATGACATCGTTGGCGCGTGCCGAGATGGCGATCCTGCGCGGTCAGCGCAGCGAGGCGCAGTCGCATGCGGCTGCCGCCGAGCGCAGTCTGCAGCCCGGGACGCCGGCCTGGCAGCGCGCCCAGGACATCAAAGCATATATCAACTCCCGTCCACGCCGCTAATCAGCGCTCCGGTCACGCCGCCGGCTCCCACCTCTCCCTCCGGAGTTCACGCCAATGCGTTCGATCCTTCTCGTTCTTTGTGCCGCTCTGATCGGCGGCGGCGCGCTCCTCGCCGCAGGCACCACCACACCTGCGCGTGTCGCCGTGCCGGCTGCCACGGCCGATGCCGGCGACAAGGTGGCGTTCGGGAAGAAGATCCGGGAATACCTGATCGCCAACCCGGAAGTGCTGGTCGAGGCGATGCAGGAACTGGAACGCCGGCAGGACAACCAGCGCGATGCCGTGGCGCTGAAGGCGATTCGCCAGCACAAGGCCGAGTTGCTGGCCGATCCGGACAGCCCGTCCGGCGGCAACGCCAACGGCGACGTCATCATCGTGGATTTCAACGACTATCAGTGCCCTTACTGCAAGCGCGCCCATCAGGCCGTGAAGTCGGTGGTGGCCGCCGACGGCAAGGTCAAGGTCGTCTACAAGGACTTGCCGATCCTGGGTGAACCGTCCCGCATTGCCGCCTTTGCAGCGCTGGCCGCGGTCAAGCAAGGCAAGCACCTCGCACTTCACAACGCGTTGATGGAGTTCAGCGGCAAGCTCGACCGCGCGCGCATCCTGGAGATCGCGGCATCCGTCGGCCTCGACGTGGCCCTGCTCGAAAAGGACATGGACGATCCCAAATTCAAGCAGGTCATCGACCGCAACATGGCGCTGGCCAGCGCACTTGGCCTGCGTGGCACCCCCGCCTTCGTGATCGGCGACCAATTCGTCCCCGGCGCCATCGACGCGGACGCGCTGAAGCAGCTGATCGCCGAAGCCCGCAAGCGCTAGCGCGACACTGTCGCCGTCAGGCCGAGGGCGTTGACCAGGTCGGCGCCCGGGCTGGTCAGGTAGTCGAACCTGTCGATCGCAAGCGGCGGCTCAGGCCGGGCGTCGAGCGTCAGCGTGCCGCCCTGCTCGACGAACCGCGCGACAGCGTCGAGAAGCTGCGTCAGGCCTTGGGTGATGAGCACGCCCGCCGGCTGAAAGCGCCTGATATCGCGCGCCAGATTGGCCCGGGCGGTCGGCACCGGCTGGCCCGTCGTCGCCGCGAGCGCCTTGAGCGCGCGTTCCAGCAGGCTGCCATCGGCCAGCACCAGCCGGGCCGACACAAGGGCTGCCCTCGAATCGTAGAGGGCGGCCGTATCACCGTCATCGACGGCATGCCAGAATGCCTCGTCGGCGCCCACGATCCGGCCGGTGAGATTGACCTCCGCAAGATCGGGACCCGAGAGAGCACACCGATCGATCGTGATCTCGGCGCGACCCCGGTCCTCCACTCCCGCGCAGTCGAAGCTCAACTTGAGCTCTCGCAGCCCCATCGCCTGCAATGCCATGCGCAACTTCAGGGCTTCCATGTTGCGCAACGGCGGGGCGAGGACGAATCCGTCGATGCGGGTGCGCGAGCGGCTGACTCTGTCGCTTTCGTGCACCGTTTCGACCGTCACCGAGCCGAGCGACACACCATACCGTGCGAGCGTATCCCCACCGAAACCCGTGACGCTGGCACGTTCGACCTTGATCCGCCCGATCGGGACATTGGAATGCCAATCGGCCGACGAAAAAGCCGCCAGGCTCCGACGAACATCGAGACCGCGGACGGCGATGTCGGACACCCGGAACAGCGGCGCACGGCCTTCGCTCGCGGTGGCTTCGAGGCCGCCGATGGTAAGCGTCGCCATGCGACCGCGCTCGTAGCGTTCGACGACGATCGCCGCCATTCCGACGGTGTCACTGCTTCCCGGTACGGTGAAGACAGCGCCGCGCTGTTCCAGGCGGCGTACCGAGAGAGCGCCCAGCGCCCGGGCCGCGAGAACCAGGGGGCCGTAGGGGCCGACGTCGCCGGCATCGAAGCGCGCGAGATCGAGCCCTTCGACGATGAGAGAGTCCACCTTCCACGTGCCGCCCGCGCCGCGATTGCCGATGCGCACGTCGTGTAGTTCGAGGCGGTCGGCCTGCAGTGGATCGCCCCACTGGAATCCGGCCAGCGGCGTGCGTCCCCGTATCAACTCCGCAAGCGGCCAGCCGAGCCCGGAGGCCTCCCAGTGGCCGACGGACACTCCGGCCGCCTGACCAGACCTGAGGTCCGTAAGCGCAATCCGGCGATCGAAAAGGCCGACTTCGACCCGATCTACCGTCGTGGTGCCGTCGCGCTCGATTTCCGCTTTGATCCTCCCTGCCGCATACCCCTGTACGACCGGCACCGCCGCCGCGCCGACGGCGGCCAGGGCGACCGCTGCGACGCCGGTTGCAATGCTTTTCTTCACGCCTCGGCGTCCGGCTGCCTGGCCGGCTGGGCGGCATCGAAGGCCGGATGACGCATACAGACATCGTAGATGCGCTGGATGGTCGGGTACCTCTTCATGTCGACCTTGAAGCGCCCGGCGTTGAACACCTGCGGGATGAGACAGAGGTCGGCCATGGTGGGCGTATCGCCGTGGCTGAAGGCGCCGGTCCTGGGATCGTTCACGATCGACGCCTCATACGCGTCGAAGCCCGTCTCGATCCAGTGACGCGACCAGCCGAAGGCACTCTCCTCGGTCTGCCCGAATTTCTCACGCAGATAGCTCATCACGCGCAGATTCTGGATGGGATGGATATCGGCCGTTGGAATGAGCGCCAGCGCCCGGACGCGCGCCCTGCCGACCGGATCCTCGGGCAACAGAGGCGGCCGGGGGTGGGTCTCCTCCAGATACTCGAGGATCGCGAGCGACTGGGTCAGAACCTCACCCGAATCGAGCACCAGAGCCGGCACAAGCATCTGCGGATTGAGCGCCACATAGTCAGGCGCCCTTTGCTCGCCCTTGCGCAAGTGCCGCGAGGCGTGTTCGACAGAAATGCCTTTGAGATTCAGCGCGATCCGCACGCGATACGCCGCCGACGAACGAAAATAGCCGATGAGCTTCATGACCGCCTCCGGCGATCACTCTAGAGCATTTTCCCCGAAAAGAGAGTCGGCAGGGATTCCCAAGATTGGGGAGGCGTGATTCGATTCGTCGACCAAGGTCGGAGGAATCGATGGGAAAGCCGTACAGCCAGGATCTGCGGGAGCGGGTTGTTGGC
>Ga0209514_10001119_pt1 | contig 49494 bp, 49 predicted proteins | sample Subgrocontami58m_FD_187452 | JGI IMG/M metagenome (GOLD analysis project Ga0209514, IMG submission 187452) | Subsurface groundwater microbial communities from S. Glens Falls, New York, USA - GMW37 contaminated, 5.8 m (SPAdes) (version 3) | ecosystem: Environmental > Aquatic > Deep subsurface >... | reverse complement strand
TATCAAATCTTAAAGTACAGCGGGATTACTTTAAAGCAATGGAGGTGATTATGCAGCGAATGATTTGCAACCAACACAGTCCTTGACGAAAGAACAAAAATATGAAAGTTTATATATGATGTAACTGATTAACTTCAATAAGAAAAGCAGAACTTAGTACGTATAGCTTCCTGAATTCAATGATCAGGACCGATCAGCAAAACTGAAGAGTAGTATTTGTAGTGTCGCATGTCCGCAATAAAGGCGGACCTAATAAGTTCAACATTTATCTGCTTGAAGGTGATGGATATCCGTTGTTTAGTGGGGGAGAACCAGTCATGGCTGGCCAGATAATTCTACTTCAATTCGGCCGTGCAGAGGGTTTACGAGTAAGTATGAGTCTCGGAAAGGGCTTTCTCCAGGGCACCTTGATGAAGGAATTCAATGTCTTTCCTTCATCCATGGCTTAGGTGACAAGCCTCTGGTGTAGGGAGGGGTCGAGACGGATATTGAAAGTGCCCTTAAAAGGCTTCTCGGGTTCCATGTCTTTTTCGGCGCACATATCGAGATAATCATCGATGCCAGCATGGAAATCTTTTTCCAGATCTTTAACTGTGGTTCCCTCGAAACCGATTATGGCCCTGATCCCGAGCACTCGCCCATGGGAAATTTTATCGTCAGCATCGAAAGCGACGCTGCCTGTATAACCCTTGTGTTCAAGAACATTTTTCATGCTTTAGGCCTCTTTGTAATCCCCATCGGCGGATGCATTTTTTTACACCGTCACAAATTTCTCAAGCGGCGCTTCCAAAATGGTCGAAAGCTTCCTTGCCATCTTCAGACTGATGGAGCGCCGTCCATGCTCCATGTTGGAAATGTGCTGCCGCGGAATTTCCCCTAGGGCCTTCCCCAACTCTGCCTGCGTCATCTTTTTGTTTTCCCGATAAATCCGCAGGTAGGACCCCGGCATCATCTTCTCTTTGATGCCTTTATACCAGGCCGTTTCAAAGGCATCCACCAATTCCTCGCCGCCCTCTTCCTCAAGCTGAAGCGCCGCGCCATACTCTTCCCGTAAAACATGGAGCAACTTCGGCGGGATTGCCGCTCCCCTGATGCTGATGTCAATACGGGGCGTTTTCACGACTGCCTGCATAATACACCTCTATAATCAATGACTTTCCTTCACAATGCCAACAGGCCACCCACTTTCTGGCCAAATGGCAATGATAGGTCTCCTTGCCGATCTTACTGAAATTGGGCCAGCTTGGCTGCACCGGCCCCCTTTCCTTCAGGTCTTCAAGCAGTGCCGCCAGTTTTTCCTGGACAGCATCAGGAATTTTCTCAACATCTTTCAGCACCTTTCGCTTGATCGACACGATGAACATGATAGACCAATGTAACCAATAATAGATTACCTGTCAAGAATTATCTGCTCACTGATTGTTACCTGATGGGGGTTTATTTTCTTCTCAGGTGTTTGCGAAAAAAGTTTACTGACGCGCTGCCAGGCATCATGATTTGGGGGTATTTTTGGGGGTATGTCAAGAATCTAGATTATTGATTAACCAATTATAACGTTTAGTTATATTGTTAGTTAGATTCCCTGCACCTCTTGCAGCCGTGATTGAACTTGTGCAAACTATAGAAGAAAACTTGACAACTATGAAAAAATGCAAGACCTTCCCAAAGCGTGCCTTGCATATCAAGGAGGTCCTTCAATTCGTGCCAGTTTCGCGGTCGGGCTGGTGGAAGGGTGTAAAAGAGGGAAGTTATCCGTAGCCAGTTAAGCTCTCGCAACGCGTTACATACCTGAAGGTGGCGGACATCCGTTGTTTAGTGGAGAAAACGCTGCATGCTTTCATCAAGGATGCTTTAGAGAAAGCCGTTTCTGAGACTCATGCCGAAAATTGACATAGCTTATGAGGGACGCGGAAGGTAAAGGGGAAATTGGATAGATACCCTTTTTAAAAATAATATCCCACCCGAAGTTCAATTCGGTAATCATTCTGTTTTTCACCGAACTCCGTATCTCGCCCGCCGACGAGAAAGGCCGTTCGGAAACGCATTTCCCAATTGGTGAAGCCGGTATAGAGCAGCTCCGTGGTCAGAGTATAACTTCGATCGTCCAGGTTCATGATTCCGGTTAGAGCCGGCGTGAAGTAAAGTATATCGAAAGGCTCTTTCTGGCTGAAGCGCATATAGAGATAATTCTCCATGGTGCTGGCTCGTCCGAAGGAACCGTCCGCCAGCGTCTGGGCGGTCGCTAGGGCGGCGATATTGCCCGTAGACTGAAAGAGGTCGTAGCTCCGGTCGACGAAGGCATAGAAGTTATTCAACTCATCAGCGCTGAAACCCGTGCCGTTGTGGTAGTATTCGATGATTGTGGTCAGATCGAAGGCCGTCAGGTGGCGAATGCCGAGCAAATAGCTTTGGGCATCCGCTTCTACCGGTGTCATTTTGCCGCTGGCATCGGGGATATTCTTACGGTTGTTCCGGGCGTAGGCATACTCGCCGTGGACCTCGAAGTTGGTGGTAATGTTCCGGGAAAAATCCAGGCCGTAGCGGTCCGGCCGGCTTCCTCCCGTCATGAACATGAGGTCGATATCCGTGTCATAGAGGAGAAAATAGAACCTCCCGGCGAAGTTCAGTTTATTGTTGTTTCCGAAGCTGTCATTTACGTGGTCATAAACGGGAAGGAGCACCGGAGTAAAAGAAAAGGTCTTCAGCGGCCCGTCAAAGCTCTTGATGAAGTCCGTCGTGGCAACGATAAAGCCTTCTAATGCCAGTTCCGGGTCATCGGGGTCTTTGGGCCGGTCCACGAAGGCCGCAGGATTCCAGGCATATCCTTTACCCCATCTCATGGTTTTCTTACCGACAGCGATCTGCAGCGCTGAAGTTGGTTTCAGGGAACCGTAAGCTTCATAGAAGACCGAATGTTCGGAGCTGTTTGTGTAGGCTGAATATTTAAGATCCGTGTTCGTCTTGGCATAAAGTCGATAGCTCTCCCGCTCAAATCTTCCCACCAGTTGCACCCGCCCGTTTTCTTCCGGCAAGGTCCGTCCCTGTGGATCGCTATAAAAGCGCAGCTTATAAAAAGCGGCGTCATGGTTCAGTCCGTAGATGACCGGCTTTAATTCAACGTAACCGCCGAAATAGTAAGGCTTCCTCTCCGTCTCTGAGAGATCGAATGTATAGGTGTCCTCCGTACTTGCCGGTGCCGGCAGAAAGAGCAAGAAAAACATAAATAGTGCGAGAAAGCAGCTTCTCATCTACCGCAGCGACTCCAGATTGGGCATGAAGGTCAGCGTAAATACTTCATCTTTGAAGGCCTTCTGCTTGATTTTGGCATAGATCATCACGGACTTATAGCCTTTATACAACGGGCTATCCGTCTCAATCAGCGCCGGCCGGACGATGCCCCCGCCAAACTCTTTGACGTCCTTGAAATACAGGGTCTTGATCAGCATTCCGGATTCGGTGAGGCATTCAATCTTGGTGGGCAGCTTTTTCTCTCGGTCGGCCCAGAGCTTCAAGCGGTCATAGGCCACATCCTTTGTCTTGGCTTTGAGAGAGAGCAGGAAATCCATTCCCTTTTCTTCCACCTTCTCCACATGATACTCCGCCGCATAATCGAGCGCCAGGATATCGGCATTATTGAAGACCCCGCCGACTACGGACTGGAGGCTGGTGATGCGGATCGGCTTGCCCACATTGGGGATATAGAGCCACATGTTTTCTCCCAACCGCAAGGTACTTCTCCCTTTGTCGCTAGCCGGCGCCAGAAAGAGAGCTGCGACCTTGTCCAGCCCCTTTTTGAGGGAGAACAGCGTGTATTCCTTCTTTTTGCCGTCCGGCTCAATATTGATCAGTTTGCGGTACATTTCATAGGATTCGGGATTAAGGTTTCTGTCGACTTGCGTCAGCAGGGCCGTGCCGTCCAAAGCAAACACGGGGGTAGAGAACAGCAAAATCATAAGCAGAGTGATGATTCTCAGCATGGAATATTTTCCTTTCTGTCGGCTACACATGGCGCAGGGCCTCGATCGGTTCCAGGCGCGATGCCTTGAAGGCTGGTTGCAGACTGGCGATCACTGCAACGATGATGACGGTGACCGATATTGCCAGCAGGTCGCTGGCTTGGACATTGGCCGAGAGAATCAGCCCCGTCTGCTGGCCGAAATTAAAGGTAATGTGAGCGATATTGAGGAAATACAGAATAATCAGCCCTAAAACGCAACCCGACACCGCGCCCAGCAAGCCCAACGAAAACCCTTCGATGACAAACATGGCAAGAATCTTTCCCGGCAGGGTGCCTATGGCGGCGATCGTGCCGATCTCCCGGATCCGCTCATAGACGGCCATGATCATAACATTCATGATGCTGATGAGGACAATTGCGATCAGCATCAGCTTGATGAAGAAGGTCATGACGTCGATCATCCGGGCAATGTTGTAGAAAGGCGAAAGCTTTTCCCAGGTATGGATCTCAAAGATCGGTTTGCCCTGTTTATTGAGTTCCGCTGCCAGGAGACCTTCGATCCGGGCAGCATAGGGATTAAGCTTGCTGAAATCCTTGAGGCGGATGGCGATTTCACTCACTTCCTGTTCCGGCATCCGGAGGATTTCCCTGGCGTCCTCGATGTGGATGTAGCCATCCCTGCCCCCCGGCCCAGTTGCACTTTCAAGAATACCGGACACCTTAAATTGTTTGCCGTTGACCGAGCCGTCCTGGTTCGTAGCCACAATTACCACCGGATCATTCAACTTGACGCCCATACCCCTGGACAATAGAACAGGAATAAGGATTTCACCCTTTTCCAGGATCTTTTTCCCCTCGATAATTCTAGACGTCAACAAAGGCGCTGTTTTGAATTCTCTATCCGGGTAAACCCCATTGAGCCGAATATTGGTCGTCTCAGCAAAATTGCTGAACATACCGCCGAATTTTATGCGCGGTGAAAAGGCATCGACAGCCGGCTGACTGCTTAGGAGACTCTCCAGGTTCTTAAATGCCTGCGGCTTGAGGTTCATGTTGAGCGGCAGATTGTCGATGGAGGCCACATAACCCCGTCGGTGGATCTGCACATGACCGAGCATGGAATCCGTAATCTGACCGATCATCATAGCTTTAAAAGATCCGGAAACAGAAACAAAGATGAGGACGAAGACTATACCGATGGTGATGAGAGAAACAGTCAGCAGTGTCCGGCGTTTGTAGCGCAGCAAATTGCGGATGGCAATTTTGAAGATATTATTCATGATTTCTCCCTCCACTCTGACCGTTTATAGTGAGTACGCCGTCCGTGAGCTGATAGATGATCTCCGCTTCGCCGACGATTTTCTGATCATGGGTGGAAAAGATGAAGGTGGTCTTCAGATCATCCCGCATCTTTTTCATGAGATCGATCACCGTATAGGCCGTCTGGGAATCAAGATTGGCCGTCGGTTCATCGGCCAGCACCAACTGGGGATGGGTAACAAGCGCCCGGGCAATTGCCACCCGTTGCTTCTGTCCGCCCGATATCTGGTCCGGATACTTATGCTGCTGCTCCATCATGCCCACCGCTCCCAAGAGCTGATCAATCCTCTCTTTTCTCTGTTCTACGGGAATATTTTGAACCATCAGCAGCGGATATTCGACATTTTCATACACCGTGAGAACGGGAAGAAGATTGAAGTCCTGGAAGATGAAGCCAAGATTTGCGCCACGAAAAGCAGCGCTTTCTCCACGACTGAGACTGGACACATCGGCGCCGGCAACGGTCAAGCGGCCTGCCGTAGGCTTATCGAGGCATCCAATCAGATTGAGCAGGGTCGTTTTACCGCTGCCCGATGGTCCGATGAAGGAAACAAAGGATGCCGGTTCGATGGTGAAGTTGACGCCATTTAATGCTCTGACGACAACTTCTCCGGTCAGATAATCTTTACTCAGTTGTTCTGCGACGACTAATCCCATCAGTGCCCTCCTTGACATTGCTTGTTGCCATGCCATGGCATTTTCTACCATTTTCATGGCTCCTGTGTCTATAATTTAAGAAACCATACCAAGGTTACAGTACTTATGCGTCAGGTCCACTTCCTTTTCGGAACTCGGGAGGCATTCGGGCCTGGACATCCGCTTAAATAAACAAAATCGAAAACAGCACCGTATCCAAATGAAGCCGATATAGAGCACTGTTTTGCACAACTCTAATAAGGTCAGTTTTTTCACAAAGTTACTCTCCGCTCTATCCCTATAATTATATGTGTCCAAGCCCCATTTCCACAATCTTCTGGAGGGGCAAAGCATTAAAAAGATATCCGACCGTCATGATGCCGATGCCTACCACGCCGATGAATACCGCAATCATTCGGGGTTTCAAAACTTTACGCAGGATAATAAATTCCGGCAGGGAAAGGGCGATTACCGACATCATGAAGGCCAGCACTGTGCCCAGGGCTGCGCCCTGACCGAGCAGCGCCTGCACCACGGGGATTATTCCCGCAGCATTGGAATACATGGGAATGCCCAGGAGCACCGAAACAGGAACCGCCCACCATTGTTTGCCCATGAGGCCGGCCAGAGCGCCTGCGGGCACGTACCCGTGGATGCCGGCGCCGACGGCAATGCCTGCCACCACATAGGGCCAGACCTTGCCCACGATCTCGCGTACCGCGTCTAAGCCGTACCTTATACGCACGGCCCCTGAAATCTTCTCCTCTTCCCTGCTAATCATTCCCTGCGGCATTTCATAGACCCATGCCTCTACTTGCTGCTCCATACGCAGTCGGCCGATAACCCAGCCGGAAACGATGGCAATGACCAGACCAGTAATTAAATAGATAGCCGCCACTTTCCAGCCGAAAAGCCCATAGAGAAGCACCAGGGCTATTTCGTTCACCATGGGGGCCGAGATCAGAAATGACAGGGTGACGCCGAGCGGGACACCGGTGGTGACAAACCCGATGAACAGCGGCACGGCCGAGCAGGAGCAGAAAGGGGTCACGATACCCAGCGTACCGGCCAGCATGTTGCCGAAAAATTCCCCCGTTAATTGCCCCTATGGGGATGTGCCAGCGACCCAGTCGGGTGTGTAGTCGTACTCGGGGTTAACGCCTGGTATGCACCAGCTTGGTACGCCCCTAATGCCCCGCCACCCTGAAGCACGAAGGTCGTGCGCATTTTCTTCGGTTTTTGGGGAGACTTCTTCTGCTTTTTCATCTTGCCTTTCTCAATAATCTGCATCGATGGCAATCAATAGGGCACCATTGCCAATAGGTGCGTTGTGGAGCATAAGCTATCCTTAGTCAAAGCCGCTATGCAATATGGGGTGATTCCTGGGAAGAAACAATAAGGATTTAATGGTAGTATTTTGGTAATAATAAGCTCGCCCCGAAAAATAGCATTGCTGATCATTACCCTTTGAAATGGAGAAACGAAAAAAAAGCCGGAGCGCAGCCTCGGCTGGATTGGTCTGTTGTGCCGGTTTTAATTAGAACTGTTCCGATAATTTGCCCTCAGTTTAAGCCCCTTTTCTTTGAAGTAACGCAGGGCGCCGGGGTGGAAGGGGATGGGCGAGGCGCCGGAACCCTGGTTCTGGAGCGTAATATAATTCGCATCCGGGTGGACTGCGACTAGCTCGTTGCGGTGTTCGAGCAAAGCTTTCGTCACATCGTAGACCATCTTTTCGGGAAGATTCTCGTTGCACAGAAGGACATTCCAGACCGCGGCAATGGAAACTTCCTTTGCCTGCCCGGGGTATGCATTGCCCCGGATAAGACCCGGCATGTAGATGGGACCGTATTTGACCCGCATCTTTTCCACGAGGTCGCCGTGGGGAATCAATTTCATCTTTACGCCCGGTGCACCTGCCAGATTCCGGACAGAAACAGTCGGGATGCCGCCCACCCAAATGTAACCATCGATCTTGCCATTTTTCAGGGCTTCCGCCGATTCGACTGCACCCAGCTTTTCTTGCCATAAATCTTTATTTCCATTGAGCCCGGCCGCTTCCAGAAGACGAAGCCCCATCACCTCTGTTCCGCTTCCCGGAGCGCCGGTGGAAACCCTCTTGCCTTTCAAGTCGGATACTTTCTCGATCCCTTTCCCTTCCAGTGTCACCACGTGCATGTTGTTCGGATAGAGGACCAGGACGGCGCGCAGGGGCAGTTTAGCGGGAAAGGCTCCAATCCCGTTGTAGGCACCCCAAGCCGTATCGGCCATACTAAAGGCAAGATCAGCGTTCTTCTTTCCGATCAGGAAGCAGTTTTCTACCGACGCCGCCGTGACTTCGATAGTCGCTTTCGCACCGGCCACATTTTGGGAAATAACAGCGGCCATGCCGCCGCCTAAAGGATAGTAAACCCCACCGGTTCCTCCGGTAGCAATCAACAGCCGGTGAGCCTCATCTGGCCAAACGGCAGGGGTGCTGATGAGAAATTCCAGGACGATGATTAGGCCTATTACAACTAACAAAGTACGCTTCATACGAAATCCTCAGCTATTTTGCACAGAACCATAACAAGACCTCCTTAATTTACTGGGAAAACGAACATTTTCCCTCAATTCGGGGGACACCCATACTTAATTAAGTTTCCTCCGCAGCTGCATGCAGTTAGATGGATCATTGGTCCGGCCTAAAGCGGTAAGTTAAAGAAACCGCCAGGAATCCATCGATCCGGGAAGTCAGGGGAAATTTCCGTTTCCCCCTTGACTTTACTTATCATGGATTTCTCCGAAATTCCCCATGGTAGTTTTCCTCTACCATCCCGCTGCTATTTTATCCACATTGATTTTCTTTGGAAAAAGAGGATGATTTTGGGTAATCAATCCAAAGGCACAGGTAGGCACACATGAAAGACATCTTTCCCAGGAAACAAACAATGGCCGGCACCATCAGAATGCTCTGCGCACTTATGCCCGCGCTATCGTTTCTCGCCTGCGGCAGCGGTGGGGGCAGTTCGGCGGGAACGACCTTTCCATTTCCTCCTGCCATTTCTCTGACGCGCATCGCTGGAGGTTTCACCCAACCTGTAGCCATCACCCATGCGGGGGATGGGAGCGGCAGGATCTTCGTTGTTGAGCAGGGAGGGCTCATAAAAATTCTCAGTAACGGCGTGGTCGCACCTCTCCCCTTTCTCGATATCGCGAGTCTCGTCACTCCCACCGGCGGTGAGCAGGGACTGCTGGGGCTGGCCTTTCCACCCGGCTTTAACGTCCGCCGCACATTTTATGTCAATTACACAAACCGGACCGGCATTGGCAACACCGTCATCGCCCGTTTTAGCCTCACGGCTGATGACAACCGTGCCGACACCGCCTCCCGTCAGGAGCTCATGAACATCATCCAGCCTTTTGCCAATCATAATGGCGGGCAACTCGCCTTCGGCCCGGACGGCTATCTGTACATTGGCACAGGCGATGGCGGGAGCGGCGGCGATCCTCTGGGCAACGGACAAAGCCTTGCCACGCTGCTCGGCAAGCTGCTACGCATCGATGTCCTTTCCGGCGTCACCCCCTATACCGTTCCCGCCGGCAATCCCTTCGGCAACGAGATATGGGCATACGGGCTGCGGAATCCCTGGCGCTTCTCCTTCGACCGTTTGACCCGCGATTTGTACCTGGCCGACGTGGGGCAGGACTTGGTGGAGGAGGTCAACTTCCAGCCCGCGGGGTTGGGTGCCGGCACCAACTACGGGTGGAACGTGATGGAAGGAAGCCGGTGCTTCAACAGCCCCACGTGCAGCAGCGCCGGCCTAACCCTGCCGGTCGCCGAATACCTCCATGGTAGCGGCGATTGTTCAGTCACCGGTGGGTATGTCTATCGGGGTGCTACGGCGGCACTGCAGGGGATCTACTTCTACGGCGATTTTTGCAGCGGTCGGATCTGGGGACTGCACCGTACCGGGACCGGGTTTGAAAGCGCGTTGCTGGCCGATACTACGTTTTCGATTTCCACCTTCGGCGAGGATGAGACTGGGGAGCTATACCTCGCGAACTATGCAGCCGGCGAAATTTACCGAATAAGTTCGCCCTAAACTGATATTAGCAATCTGGAATTTAACTATCAAGCCGAACACTGAAATTTTCCGGATTACCATCCCGGTTTTATGGGTTTTGGCAACCCGGCGATCGCCTCGAGGGCGCGCTTTATTTCCTCTTCGGGAAGTTCATGGGCGGAGAGCTTGCCGGAGAGAAAGGCATCGTAGGCGGACATGTCCACCAGGCCGTGCCCGCTCCAGTTAAACAGGATGACCTTTCCCCTTCCTTCTTCCTTGGCCCGCCGGGCTTCGTCCACCACCGCCGCAATGGCATGGCAGGTTTCCGGGGCAGGGATGAAACCTTCCGTTCTGGCCCACTTGATACCGGCTTCGAAGGTTTCAAGCTGATTATATGCCCTCCCTTCCACCAAACCTTCCTTCACCAGATGGCTGACAATGGGGGCCATGCCATGATACCGCAATCCACCGGCGTGGATCGGTTCCGGGATATAGTCATGACCTAAGGTATGCATGGGCAAAAGCGGCGTTAATTGGGCCAGGTCGCCAAAATCATAGGCAAAATGTCCTTTGGTGAGGGTGGGGCAGGAGGTAGGTTCCGCGGCCACGACGGAGATATTCTTGCCGAAGATTTTATCCCGGATGAAAGGCAGGGCAATACCCCCAAAATTACTACCTCCACCGGCACAGCCTATCACCACATCGGGATAGACGCTGATTTTCTCAAGTTGCTTCCTGGCCTCCAGGCCGATAATGGTCTGGTGGAGGAGAACGTGATTAAGAACACTTCCCAGGGAATACCGGGTATTTTCGTGGGTCACGGCGTCTTCCACCGCTTCACTGATGGCAATCCCCAGGCTGCCGGGCGAATCCGGATCCTTCACCAGGACATTGCGGCCCGCGTTGGTCAACTCACTGGGGCTCGCGATGCATTCCGCACCCCAGGTCTTCATCATCATGCGGCGATAAGGTTTCTGTTCATAGCTTACCCGCACCATGAATACCCGGCATTCCAGGCCGAACATCTGGCAGGCCATGCTGAGAGCGCTTCCCCATTGGCCGGCGCCCGTCTCGGTGGAGATCCTCTTGATGCCGAAGATCTTGTTATAGTAAGCTTGGGCGATGGCGGTATTGGGTTTATGCGATCCGGCGGGACTGACCCCTTCGTTCTTGTAATAGATCTTGACCGGGGCATCCAGAATTTTTTCAAAATTTTTCGCGCGATAAAGCGGGGAGGGCCGCCAGAGGAGGTATTTTTCCAGCACGGCTTCCGGGATATCGATCCACCGCTTTTGGCTTACTTCCTGTTCAATGATATTCATGGGGAAAACGGGCGCCAGATCCTCGGGTGCCAGAGGCTTTCCCGTTCCCGGATTGAGGGGCGGGCTCATCGGCTTCGGTAAGTCGGCCTGGATATTGTACCACTGCCTGGGAATTTCATTATCCTGCAAAACTACCTTGATTTGTTCCATTTGTTTTCCCTCCACTTACGATCCCGATGAAAACCCGACAAATTCGCCACCAGAAAGAGCGTCAAGGCGATGATGGGCAAATCAGTGATAACCGGAGCAAGCGCCACTTTCATACCGGCTTTTGCCCCATGCCGCAGGGTCTCGGCAAGAAGCAACGCCAATAGCGGTCCCGGGGGAAATGCCCGCCGACAGGCCCAAAATAGCTCCCATGGTTGCGAATTCAGCACTTATGTTTGCCTGTCTTTGCCTCCTTTGTTTTAATTTTGTAAAGAGTACATCTTACTCGGAAATATGTCAATTATGGGTAACAGCGGCACACCCCTCTCATGCTGCCGATCGCCGTTGCAAAAAGTTGTTGATAATTTTGTGCTGAAACCGTAATTTGTCCTGTTGCGGGCGCAAAAAATCGGTCCGTCTTAACAAACTCATAATTGGCGGCAGGCGTAGTGAGGTGTAACCTGAAGGAACGATTGATTAAGCTGGTCGCCACCGGTTTCGGATGCGGGCTGGCGCCGGCACTCCCGGGCACGGTGGGCACCCTGCCGGGAATTCCGCTTTATTTACTGCTGACCGCTTTTGGCTGGCCGGCCTACCTGCTTTTCCTGATAGTTTTTACGGGGGGAGCCGTTTACATTGCCCAGGCGGCGGAAGGCCTTTTTGCCGCCAAGGACCCGCCCCGTATCGTGATCGACGAAGTGGCGGGCTTCCTGTGGACCATGTTCCTGGTGCCGCCTACCCTGGCCGGCATCTTTTTTGGTTTTATTTTTTTTCGCTTTTTCGATATTGTGAAGCCTTATCCCATCCGCCTCTTCCAGGACAAACTTCCGGGAGGCTACGGCGTAGTGGCGGACGATGTCATGGCCGGCATTTACAGCAACCTTGCTTTGCACATATTGATGAAGTCACCTTGGCTATAAGGATTTAATATGAAGATAGGCATTCTGACCATCGGCAATGAACTGACCAGCGGCAAGATCCAGGATACCAATACCTCTTTCATTGCCCGCAACCTTTATCCTTTGGGCTGGCAGATTGTGGCCATGCTGTCCCTGGGCGATGATGACCAGGCGATCAAGGACGGCCTCGATTTTCTTTTGGCGCGGGCCGACGGCGTTATCGTAACCGGGGGGCTGGGGCCAACGGTCGATGACATGACCGCGGCCGCCATTGCCAAGGCTTTCGATCTAAGACTGACCACCGATGAGGTAGTGCTGCGGCACATCAAGGAAAGGATGGCCGGTCACAATTTTCCCTGGACGGAAAATAACGCCAAGCAAGCCCTTTTCCCCGAAGGTGCAGAAAGGATCGCGAACCGGGTGGGCGTGGCCTGGGGATTTTCCCTGAAGATAAACGGCAAGATCATCGCCGTCATGCCCGGTGTGCCCAAGGAGGCGGAAGACATGCTGGTGGAAGGCGTGCTCCCCCTCTTCCGGCGGGAATTCTCCGACCCCGATCAGGTGGCGACGCGGATCATAAAGCTCGCCGGCGCTTCCGAATCCGCCGTTGACCACTCCCTCAGGGACGTGCCTTTCGGTGATCTCGGCGTCACGGTGGGGTCTTATCCCCGCTTCCCGGAACTCCAGATTGTCCTGACCGCCCGGGATGCCCAACGCGAAAAGGCGCTGGCAAAGGTCGCACGGGCGGAAGGCGAGGTCGTCAAGAGGCTTTCCCCATACATCTTTGCCTATGATGAGGATACATTGGAAGGGGTAGTGGCCGCCTTGCTGCTGGGCAGGAATTTGACGCTGGCCCTGGCGGAATCCTGCACGGGCGGTTTGATCGCGCACCGTTTGACCGATGTCGCGGGGAGTTCCGCCTTTTTTGAAAGGGGCCTTATCACCTACAGCAACGCCTCCAAGGAAGAACTGCTCCTGATCCCCCCGGAAATCATCAAGAAGCATGGCGCCGTCAGCAAAGAGACGGCGGTACTCATGGCAGAAGGGGTGAGAAAGACGGCAAGAACCAGCCTGGGATTGTCCGTCACCGGTATTGCCGGTCCCAGCGGCGGAACTGCCGAAAAACCTGTCGGCACGGTCTTTATCGCCCTGGCCGATGGCGCAAGGACTGTTTGCCGGCATTTTTCTTTTAACTGGAACAGGCAGCGCAACAAGGTCATCTCCTCCCAATGGGCCCTCGTGCTGTTGAAAAATTATTTAACGGACGGCTGGGATCATGAACAATAGCAAAGCGATCAGGGCCTTTCTGGCTATCGAACCGTCCCCGGAAGTCTGCAAGGAAATGGGGAATATTCAGAACAGCCTCAAGCGTTCCCTCCCCTTCGAGGTGCGCTGGGTGAGACCGGAGGTCATTCACCTGACCTTGAAATTCTTCGGCGACATCTCCGCTACCGATGTGCTGACCCTTTCCCCGGTGGTAGAAAGATATACGGCGCCTTCGCTCCCCCTGCATCTGACCGTCCATAAGCTGGGCTTCTTCCCTTCGGGGAAGCATCCCCGGGTGCTCTGGATCGGCCTGGAGGGCGATGTGGGGCCCCTGCTCGTTCTGCAAAAGAACTTGGAACAGGGGCTGGACCATTGCGGCTTTGCGGGTGAGACAAGGCCTTTTCGGCCCCATCTGACCATGGGCAGGGTCAAATCGGCCCGCCCCACGGGGGACATGGAGAAGTTTATGGCCACGGCCGGCGACTGGTCGGCAGGCAGCTTCGCAGCCGACGGCCTGGGACTGTTCCAAAGCGATTTGACGCCCCAGGGAGCCGTTCACACCAGGCTGGCCTGGTTCCCTTTTGGCGGGCAAACATAATAATAGGGAGGAACCGGGGAACTGGCGGGTAAAATCGCGGCTTAACGCACCATTCTGAAGGCCGGGATAATAGGATGGACAACCGGAGGATGACACCGGTCAAGCTGATGCACAAAAGGGAGGCAGGGAAATGGACAAGGTAAAAATAATCGTTGTCGGCGGGGGCTTTGCCGGCATCGCGGCAGCGATAGCCGCAAAGAAGGCCGGCGCCGAGACAACGCTATTAGAGCGGACCGATATGTTGAGCGGGTGCGGGTTAAGGGCGGCGCGCCTCTATCAGAATTTAAAAGTCGTGGGCGCCGAAGAGGCCAAAGCCCTCGGTGGGCCCGAAGTATTTGAGGCGCTGGAATCCATTCTGCTGCACCGGGGCAATATCATAGACGAGGAAGGCGCCTTCATTTATAACACGGTCCTCGTGGATACGACTATGCAGAAGTTAGTCGAAGCGGCCGGGGTTGAGTTACATCTGGAATCCCGCGCCGTGGGGGTGGAAAAAGAGAACGGTACGCTGCAAGCCGTTACCACACACAGCGGTGAGAGATTCGTCGGAGATGCCTTTGTCGACGCCTCCGGCACCTTCGGCGGCCTGTCCAATTGCGTGAAATACGGGCATGGCTGTGTTATGTGCACCCATCGGTGCCTTTATTTCGGCGATCGCGTCAGTATCGCCACCAAGGCGGGGGCGGAGGAACTGCATTGGACAAGACCGGACGGGACACCGGGCGCCCTGGGGGCGGCGCTATCAATTTATAAGGAAAGCCTGGCCGCGGAATTGCAGGTCAGGCTGGCGAAAGAAGGGGCTTTTAGTCTGCCCATTCCCGAGGAGTTGATCGATTATTCCCGCTTGAAGAAACTGGGCGCTGCCCGTGGTCCCCGCGAAGTGTCGCATATAAACCTGGTGGATATCGGCCTGTCGGCCAAGTGCGTGGGGATAGGCAACTTCCGCCTGGACAGTTTCCGGAAGATCCCGGGATTTGAAAACGCCCAACTCGAATATCCCATGGGAGGCGGCGGGTATAATTTAGTTTGCTACATGTCCATCACTCCCCGAGAAAATTCGCTCCGGGCAAAAGGTTTCTCTAACCTTTTCATTGCCGGGGACAAAACCGGCCTGCCGGGTATTGTCGGGGCGGCCGCCACGGGTGTATTGGCGGGCCATAACGCCGCGCGGGTGGCTTTCGGTAAGGAGCCCCTGGAATTGCCCCGCAGCACCGCCCTTGGGGACCTGATTGCCTATCGAGGTGAACGGATGGCCACATCCGAAGACCTGCATACCCCGGTTTCGATGGCCCACGGTGTCTACTTTGAAAGGATGAAAGAAGTGGGCTTTGGCAGCCCTGACCCGGTTGTCATCCGCAAGCGGATCACCGCTGCGGGACTTACCAGCATCTTTAGCCAAAGGCTTGCCTGATCTCTATTTTAAGGGCCTCTCTCCAGGTTATATAACTTGACAGCGGGGCCGCTTTCCTATACGCAGAGCCCCCCACAACACAACTCGAAAATAGAAAAGGCACCAACAAAATGGCAGTAAATAACCCCGTCTCCTTTTTTAAAGGTTTGAGATCAACTTATCGTTCTCTGCAGCATCGGAACTACCGCCTCTTTTTCGGTGGACAGAGCATCTCGCTGATGGGAACCTGGATGCAACAAATTGCGGTCAGTTGGCTTGCCTTTCGTTTGACCCATTCAACGCTCATTTTAGGCGTGATCGGCTTTTCCAGCCGGATATCCATTTTTTTATTGGCTCCTTTCGCCGGGGTATTCATCGACAGATGGGACCGGCATCGCATTCTGGTCGCTACGCAAATCTTCTCGATGATACAGGCACTTATGTTAGCGATCCTAGTTCTCACGGACAGGATTGTTGTCTGGCAGATTATTTTGTTAAGCTTTATGCTTGGCCTCATCAATTGTCTGGACCAACCTACCCGTCAGACTTTCGTAAAAGACTTGGTGAAAAATGAAGAAGATCTGGGAAATGCAATTGCCTTGAACTCGTCTATGAATACGGCCGCCCGCCTGGTAGGACCTTCCGTGGCCGGTATTCTTATTGCTACGGTTGGCGAGGGGATCTGCTTTCTTCTCAATGGTTTAAGTTTTATTGCGGTGATTATGTCCCTCTTGGCGATGAAAATTATCCCGAAGAAAAGCGAGAAGCAGAAAACGACGGTATGGCAGGGTCTGACAGCTGGATTTGCCTATGCCTCAGGTTTTCCACCCATACGCTCCATATTACTGCTGCTTTCCTTAATCAGCTTAATGGCGATGCCCTACATGGTGCTGATGCCCGTGTTTGCCAGGGATATTCTTCATGGCAACGCTCATACCTACGGTTTTCTTGTTGCGGCGTCAGGTTGCGGGGCTTTTATTGGCGCTATATATCTCGCCTCACGTCAAACGGTTATCGGACTGCTGAGGATGATCGTCGTGAACTCGATTCTCTTTGGCCTCGGGCTCATCATTTTTTCCTTATCCCGCGTTTTATGGCTTTCCCTATTGATGATGCTGCTTATCGGTTTTGGTATGATGTTAGCGCCGGCTTCGTGCAATACGGTAATCCAGACCATTGTCGAAGAGGATAAACGCGGCCGGGTAATGAGTTTATTTTCCATGGCCTTTTTTGGCATGATACCTTTCGGCAGTTTATTAGCCGGCACTTTGGCCGATAAGATCGGAGCACCGGGAACGATCATGATCTCCGGAATATCCTGCATTTTGGGAGCACTTCTGTTTGCAATGAGACTTCCCTATATAAAGGCCTTTATCCGCCCGATCTATGTGAGCAAAGGAATCATTGTAAAAGAAGAAGCGGCAACCCAGCTAAATGATTGATAAACTCTGCTTGCACTCCCGCGACGCAATAGTAAACTTCGCTGCGGGCCGCCAATCTAATCCCGAACAGTCGCTATTCAATGTCCCCTTCAGAAACCCCTCTTCGGGGCAGACGCTGAATTCCTTGGCGTCTCCGATCTCGCTTAGAAGCGTAGATTTCAGAAGAAATTTGTGATAGTGGTTTTATTTATAAAATATTCATTAATATGACGGAGATAATCAACGGGGTCAGGGAGGTGAGACGATGGCGGCAGACGATAGAGAAAAAGTAGTGGAATTGGCCATTACCCAGATTGAGCGGCAGTTCGGCAAGGGATCGATCATGAGACTGGGCGGGGGCGAGCAGATCTCCGACATCCCGGTCATACCGACCGGTGCCCTCAGCCTGGACATCGCCCTGGGCACGGGCGGCGTCCCCAGGGGGAGGATCATCGAAATCTATGGTCCTGAATCGGGAGGCAAGACCACACTTGCCCTTCACATTGTAGCGGAAGCCCAGAAACAGAACGGTCTCGCAGCTTATATCGACGCCGAGCATGCCCTGGATGTCACTTATGCCCGCAAGATCGGCGTTACCACGGACGATCTGCTTATCTCCCAGCCCGATACGGGCGAACAGGCCCTGGAAATTGCCGAGACCCTGGTTCGCAGCGGGGCGCTGGACGTCCTGGTGGTGGACTCCGTGGCCGCGCTGGTGCCGAAGGCCGAACTCGAAGGCGACATGGGGGACGCCCAGATGGGTCTCCAGGCCCGCCTGATGTCCCAGGCGCTGCGCAAACTAACGGGCAGCATCAGCAAATCCAAGACCACCGTGATCTTTATCAATCAACTGCGGATGAAGATCGGGGTGATGTTCGGCAACCCGGAAACAACCACCGGCGGGAACGCCCTGAAATTCTATTCCACCATGCGTCTGGACATCAGAAAAGTGAGCGCCCTCAAGGTGGGGCAGGACGTGATCGGCTTCCGCACCCGTGTCAAGGTGGTCAAGAACAAGGTCGCGCCGCCCTTCCGGGAAACGGAATTCGACATCATCTTCGGGGAGGGCATCTCGAAGGAAGGCGACCTCCTCGACCTTGCCGCCGAAAACGGCATAATCGAAAAAAGCGGCTCCTGGTTCTCCTACAAAGGCGAACGCTTGGGCCAGGGCCGGGACAACGCCAAGGCGGTGCTCAAGGAGAACAAGGAAATCCTGAAGGAGATCGAGGACGCCGTGCGGGAAAAATTCTCGCTGAAACCCAAACAGCCAGAGTAGCCCGATGACCAGCGAGCCGGCCACGGAGAAAGCCACCCAATACGCCTACCGCATCCTCGCCGCCCGGCCGCTCAGTGAAAAGGAGTTCCGGGCAAAGCTCAAGGGCCGCGGTTATAACGACGACGTGGTGGCGGCGGTCGCGGCCCGGTTCAAGGAATTGGGCTATTTGAATGACGAAAACATCGCCCGGCAGTTGGCCAGGACCTATGCCATAAACAGGCTCTGGGGCAATCGCCGCATCGCGATAAGTCTGAAGAACAAGGGCCTGGCGCGGGAACTGATCGCAGACGCCCTCGCCCGGGCAAGGGAAGAAATAACGGAACGGGCGGCCATCCTGCAACTGCTCGGGAAAAAGGGTAAAGGGCAAAAGGCCCTTTTCAAAAACGACAGAGAAAAACACCGATTTCTACAAAGCCTGATGGGAAAAGGATTCCCGCCAGGCTTGATTTTTGAGCTATTGTCCATCGACGGGGAGGAAGAGGTCCATGACGGGGAGTGAAATCAGGGAAAGTTTCTTGCAATATTTTGAAGGAAAGGGGCATACGCGGGTCGCCAGTTCGTCCCTGATTCCCAAGGATGATCCCACTCTGCTTTTTACCAATGCCGGCATGGTGCAGTTTAAGAACTCCTTTCTGGGGAAGGAAGACCGGGGCTGCAAAAGGGCGGTGACGGCGCAGAAGTGCGTCCGGGCGGGAGGCAAGCATAACGACCTGGAGAATGTGGGTGTTACGGCGCGGCATCACACCTTCTTTGAGATGCTGGGCAACTTCTCCTTCGGCGATTATTTCAAGGAAGAGGCCATTGCCTGGGCCTGGGAATACCTGACGGAGGTATTGCGCCTGGATAAGGAGCGATTGTGGATCAGCATCTACCGCGACGACGAGGAGGCCTGGCAAATATGGCGCGACAAGATCGGCCTGCCGCCGGAACGCATCGTGCGCCTCGGCGAGGCGAGTAATTTCTGGATGATGGGGGACACCGGCCCCTGCGGTCCCTGTACCGAAATCATGTACGACCAGGGGGAAGGCACGGGCTGTGGCCTGGCCCACTGCGACGTTGAATGCGACTGCGACCGCTACCTGGAGATCTGGAACCTGGTTTTTACGCAATTCGACCGGGACAGCACGGGGACGCTGACGCCCCTGCCGAAACCGAATATCGACACGGGGATGGGGCTGGAACGTTTGGCCTCCGTCGTTCAGGGCAAAAAAAGCAATTATGACACCGACCTGTTCCAGGGCATCATCGGTTTCATCAGCGGTCTGAGCGGCCGCCCTTACAGGCAAAGCGAGGAAACGGATGTTTCCCTGCGGGTCATTGCCGACCACAGCCGGGCCGTGACCTTCCTGATCGGCGACGGCATCCTGCCCAGCAACGAAGGGCGGGGCTATGTCCTGAGAAGGATCTTGCGGCGGGCGGCGCGGCACGGAAAGCTCCTGGGCATGGACAAACCTTTTTTGCACGAGGTCTGCGGAGCGGTCATTACGGCGATGCAGGCCGCCTACCCGGATCTCTCGGACAAGGAAGCCTACATCAAGAAAGTGGTGCTGAATGAGGAACAGAGATTCATCGAAACCCTGGACGGGGGTCTGAAGATCCTGGCCGATGAGGTCCATACTTTAAGACGGCAGGGAAAAAAGGTCGTCCCCGGCGAGGTGGTCTTTAAACTTTACGATACTCACGGTTTTCCCACGGATCTGACGGCGGACATCGTCCGCAAGGACGGCTTTGCCATCGATATGGAAGGCTTCCTGGCCGCCATGGAAGCCCAGCGGGAAAAGGCGCGGGAATCATGGAAGGGCAGCGGGGAAGAGGCGGTGGCCGCAAGTTACCAACACCTGGCCGCTCAGGGCATCAGCACCGCCTTCGGCGGTCACGAGGGCACCACGGAAGGCCGTTCCTACGTCCACGCCATTCTGCAAAAAGGACAGCCCGTGACGGAACTCACCTCCGGCGACCAGGCCGAAATCATCGTGGGCGAAACACCTTTTTACGGTGAAAAAGGCGGCCAGGTGGGAGACCGGGGCGTCATTGAAGGCGCGGACGGCGCCTTTCTCTTTGAGGTGGCGAACACCAGACAGCCGCTGGTAGAGATTATCAACCACATCGGCTCTCTGAAGACGGGCCGGCTCAAGGTAGGCGACCAGGTTATCCTCAAGGTCGATAAGGAAAGCCGGCGGGCCATCGAAGCCAACCACTCCGCCACGCACCTCCTGCAAGCGGCCATTAAGACGGTCCTGGGGGAACATGTGAAGCAGGCCGGTTCGTTTGTCGACGCCGAACGGCTGCGCTTCGATTTTACCCACTTTGCCCGCATCGAAGAAGCCGAGATGGAGCGTATCGAGATACTGGCCAACAACGCGATCCGCGGCAATTACCCTGTCCAGACGGAGGTGCTGCCCATTGCCGAGGCTATGAAGACCGGCGCCACAGCCGTTTTTGACGAAAAATACGGGGAAGTGGTCCGGGTGGTGGCGATGGGCGAGGTAAGCCGCGAGCTTTGCGGCGGAACGCACGTCCAAAGAACGGGTGATATCGGCTTTCTGAAGATTACGAGCGAATCCTCCGTTGCGGCCGGCGTGCGGCGCATCGAGGCCGTAACGGGCCGGGGAGCCGTTCAATATGTGGGCAGGCTGACGGGTGAATTAAAGGCGGCTGCCAACCTGCTGAAGGCGGGCGCCTTCGAGGTTGCCGACCGTGTTGAGAAAACGCTCCAGCGCCAGCGCGATCTGGAAAAAGAACTGGCCGCGCTCAAGGGCAAGCTGGCCGCCAAGGACTCCTCCGACCTCCTCGACCGGTCCACAGAAATCAAAGGCATCCGTGTTCTGGCAACCGTGGTGGAGGCCGCCGATCCCAAGGCCCTACGTGAACTTGGCGACAAGCTGCGGGACCGGCTCCAATCCGGCATCATCCTCCTGGGCAGCAGAAACGAAGAAAAAGCCATGCTGCTCTGCCTGGTCACCAGTGACCTGACCAACCGCTACCAGGCCGGCCGGATCATCAAGGAAATCGCCCCCATGGTCGGCGGCAGCGGCGGCGGCCGTCCCGACCTTGCCCAGGCCGGCGGTCCCCAACCGGAACACCTCAATGAGGCAATCGCCAAGATCAAGGAGATCATTTAAACACCGCACTTTTCTTAATAGTTAATTAATATCGAATAGTTAATGAATAGTCACAAGTCTTGCGAGCTTGTCACTAGAAAGACTACCCTATTGGTAGGAAGTCGGTGGGCTTTCTATCTATTTCTTTATGCGATCCAAGGAATAGCGATCCGCAAAGTTCAGCGCGCCCAGTGCCGCAAAAATAAGGACATACCACCACATGATATGCGCCGTGGCGAATTCTTTTTTCGCAACCATTCCGAACATCATCACCACGAACATAATGTTGCCAGCTATGCTCGCGTTTCTGGTCTTGAAGCCCACCGCCAGTAAAAGCCCGATCACAAATTCCACTGGTGGAATTGCGTAGCAGATTAGGGTAATGAGCCAGTCCGGGAACAAAGTTAGCCCCAGCAGATTAACGCCGGCAAAGCTCTTTGTTGTATCGGCAGCGAACTTACTCAAGATTGGCAACCGCACCGCACCGTGAGCAATCATGTGAAAGCCCATGGTGACCCTCACCATCAGATAGGCAACGGGCAGATCTCGCTGCAGGAACTTGTTTTGCCAATCCTTTTCATCAAGAGTCTGCACATTTGTATCAACCATATTAAGCTCCTATGATTAATGGCAACTTTAAGGAATGCTGATTTTTAAAAAAAGAGGCGGCCTAACTTAAGTAAAAAGGGGCTTTGCCCGTAATGGACAAAGCCCCCTGCTAAATTGTTACTTTTTCGTTGCTACCTTTGCCGCCGGCTTTTTAGCTGCTACTTTTTTCACAGCTGCCTTTGCTGCGGGCTTCGCAGCTGCCTTTGCCGCAGGCTTTTTAGCTGCTACTTTTTTCACAGCCGCCTTTGCTGCAGGCTTTGCAGCCTTCTTTGCCACGGGCTTTTTAGCTGCTACTTTTTTCACAGCCGCCTTTGCCGCGGGCTTTGCAGCCTTCTTTGCCACTGGCTTTTTAGCTGCTACTTTTTTTACCGCCGCCTTCGCTACTTTTGCAGGCATTCTATCACCACCCCTTCCCCGGATAGATTTAAAAATCTCCCGAGGAAAGACGTTTATGCTTGACATAGGATTTTCCCGTATGCTAGGCTTTAAACATCTTCCAGAACCACTGCACGGGTGATTTTTACCCGGTAAGGCTCCGATCTCATAAGTTGGAGCCTTTTTTATTGGTTTCTGATATCACTATATCTAGTATATTGCAAGAAATATTTACACTACCGATAGTATGCATGCCGTACCATTTTGAAACCATTACCGTTTCACAATCAATCGGATAACTCTTTTAATAACAGATAGTTGCGTTATCAGCCCCCGCAAGATTTGGATTCATTCGGCAGAGCTTCTTTACGGATTCTCTGCCGAATGATATTTTTTTAAGAATATCGACCTTACAAAGATTGCTCTTGTAAGAGCTTATCACCTTTGATATATAAAAAACTGCGAAACTGCTTTTTTACCGCTCTACTCAACTCTAACAGTTGAAATATATTAACAATTACGTCATTAGGAGAAACAAGATGGCGCCGAGTTACCAGGGTGAATTGGATGGTCTTTGTGGACCCTATGCAATTGCCAATGCTCTTGAAGAATGTAACTTTACTCAAAAAGAAATTATCTTCAAATTAGCATGCGAAGCACTGAATAAGCGGCGATGGCCGGATGTATTGTGGCATGGCACGACATTCGGAGATATGCAACGAATGATCCGGGCTTGCCTTAAAAATATCAATCATATTCAAGTACGCTATCCATTTATGCACAGTATCCCGGAGTCAAATGATATCTACTGGGAAAAATTCGATGCCATTTTTAGCGATCAATCTGCGCTGTGCGGGATTATCGGCGTGACCAAACCTAACGAACACTGGATGGTGGTGAGTCGTAACGGCAATCGTATCGTATTCAAAGACTCGACAGCGGGACAGCCCTATGTGCAAAAAAATCGATCATCCCTGATTGCCGGCTCAAGACGAAGGAAAACGAGTCAATGGTTAATTAATAGAAAAGAGCTCATTGTTTTTTCAAGTTAATTAGAAATCCTTCAACCAATTCATCAAATCCTTTTGCCATTCGTCAAGCTTACCGACGCAATTGTTACGTTGTTCCGACGACATCAATCGGTCCATGGCAGCTATATTCTTGATCAAAATGCGCCGTTCTTCCCTATAGGATGCACGACCGCTTTCAGTTGTTCTCATCGACGCAGGATCGTGCACCCATTGATCGAGACGGTTCTTAATCTCGTCTCGGGGAATCATACGTCCGGTAACGGCTAATAGACTCTGCTGTGCCTCCCCTGTCTGTGCTATATGATCTTGCCGAAACTTGCGCGATAGGCCGGGAAGGTTTTCTAAAGCCTTGGCCTGAACAGTAGTAATCCTGCCATAGAATCTTTCAAACTGCTGCCGGAGACGGGAGATCCTTTTTCTTGCAAATTCCTCGTCATTTAAGGCAAGAACTTTCTCCTCGCGCTTCAAAGAATCGGACAGGCGTTTCCGCAGATATGCAACATTGGACTCGTCGAGACTATCGAGATATTCCGCCGCCTGTGCTGTCAAGGGAGAAAAATGGCGGATACGGAGCTCTTCCCATTCCTGTAATAGTGAGGCGACCTTCTTCTCAGTCAGGCCGGTGCGGACGGCGTCTCGACTGTGCTGCAAGAAAACGATCAGATCGGGCGCTGCCTGTGTTTGCAGGTTTGTTACGAGTGATTCAATCCTTGGTCTCCAGACTTTTTCCTCGTCCCGCGACAGGTCAAAGTAGTGGTTAAGCTCATACATTGCCAGCCGTTCCGCATTGTTCCATGCGAGCCTCGGCAATGAACACGCCTCGATGAGCACGATAAATAAGAGGAAAACAAAAAAATATGATTTCTTCAAGGATAGCCCTTTTCTGCCCTATCGCAATTGCTCCTGCTTTTTTAAAAATTACAATCGCAAAACAGGCTTCCGCTCGTGCTTAGGTACCGGTTAACTAACCAGTTTAAAGCGGCTGATTTCCGGAAGACAATTTATGCGCACCGGGATTCCAAAATATCCTATACCACGGTTAACGTAAAGCGAGGTGCCATTTAACTGATAAAGACCGCTCAGATAACGGAAACGCGAAGCAGCGATACTAATGGGAGCACCGTCGATATTTGCCAGGACGACCTGTCCCCCATGAGTATGACCAGACAGGGTCAAGCCGATTCCCAGGGGGGCGGAATCACCAAATGTATCAGGATGATGGGCCAGTAAGATGCTGGGGATTTCAGGTTTTATTTGTTCCATCATAAAATGCAACTGATTTCGTGTTTCCGGCCGGCGATAGCTGTAAAAACGCCTGTCACCGGCATGCGAAAGCCAATCCAGTCCGAGCAGCGCCAGGCGGTCCCTGCCGGGACCGACATAAGTTACTTCATTACGCAACGTTTTAATGCCTATGGAATCTAACCCCCGGACGATGTTAATCCCGCCAAGAAGCTTACCCGAACGGCTGTAAGCATCAGAGGAGATATCGTGATTACCGAGAATGGCGTATGTCCCAAGAGTAGATTGGATCCCTTTCATGCCGCGCAATGCTTTGGGGAGATCGGATAAGCTCCGGTCAATAATGTCACCGGTAATCAGGACTAAATCAGGGTGCAGTTCGTTAATCAAATGAACAACTTGTTGCAGTATTATTTCGCCGATAAAAGGCCCTACATGAAGATCTGAAATTTGGACAACCCTTAAACCTGCCATTGACATCGGCAGATGGGGAATCCTGATGGGTCTTTCAGAAGAGATGTCAATCTTATCCATGCTGCTGTAAGCCTTATATGAAGTCACGCCAATATAGGCGGGAATGAGGAGGCTGCCGCCGCCAATAATTAGTTCCCGACGGGATAAACCGCGGCTGCTTTCCGGGAGGTCAGGTCGAAAACTAAGATCAGAGATACCGCGTTTGCTTGCCCGGTTGGCAAGCGACAATATATTCTTCAATAAAAAAACGACAACACAGGCTGGAATGGCCAGCATCATAAATGTGATCAGTGTCGACATCCAAACTGAGGTTGGCAAAAAAATAGCCCTTAGGACCTCCGGTGACAGGCCATACAAAATACCTCCAGCCCGCCGGTCGAATAGGAAAAGAAGCGGCAGGTTAAGCAATAAGACAAGAGCGGCGATAGCCATGAGAGCTGGACTTTGACGGCTGGGCTTAAGAAATTTTTTAACGGTGTAACCCATGGCCATATAGGCAATTACATTTATCAGGACTGTCATCAGGTACAGCATTAGTCGAAAGCTCATAATAATTTACTTCTTCTCCTTAGGGTGCTCTCTGCTTCCCTGTATTTGTCATAGGTCGCGTGCTTCGTAACTAACCAAATAATTACGATAACAGACAAGACGACGTTGATGCCGTCCCTGATTTATCTTGCCACATTCAAAAGTGGACGCATGAGCCATTTTTGTCATCACCTGAAAAATGGATTGCTCCTTCGCTCCTGACCTATAGTGGAGGCAGGCCCGTGTCCCGGATATACACGTAACTCGTCTCCCAGGGGAAATATCTTTTCCTTTACCCCCTTAATCAGTTTCTGATGATCGCCGCCTGGAAAGTCGGTGCGTCCGATGGAACCACAAAAAAGTGTATCCCCGGTAAAGACAGCGCCTGGCGCGTAAAGACACACACCGCCGGGAGAATGCCCAGGCGTATGGATCACCTTTATCCTATATGTGCCGACTTCAATTTCCTGTCCCTCAAAAAGTATCCCATCAGGTGGAAAGCCCAGCCCCGGAGAATCCAGGCTGTGTATCCAAACCGGAGCCTTTACAATATCCTTTAGCTCCTTCGCTGCACCTGTATGATCGCCATGGCCATGGCTGAGCAGGATATGTTTGATCCTGAGACCCGTATTGGTTATCTCCTTTAAAATACGCAATACCTCATCCCCGGGGTCAATGACAAGCCCCTCCATAGTTTTTTGACATCCCAGTATGTAACAGTTGGCCTGATACGCACCAACAGCCATCTTCTTTAGCATGATAAATGATTTCTACCTCCTCATCAGGGAAATTGTCTAAAATAACCCATCAGCTGCGAAACATCAGCAGTTTTATCAAGCAAGTTGATCGTCTTTATCACCTGCTCAACTTGTTCGTTGGACAGCATGTGGGCCGCATTTTTCTCGAACTTTGCACATAGTTCCTGATCATTCATAATGCCGGAAACTGGTCGGATATCTCTTTCCGTGTAGCGCATCTCGCTTCCCCTGTTTTTATCTCGGACGATAACTTCAATAATAGAGCTTCTCTCATCATAATGACTGGTTGCGGGTGTAAAAATGTTTATTCTTTTCATAAACTCCGTCATCTTTGGAGATTGGTAAGTTTCCCTTTCCTGCCATTCCCGTCCTATTTCAATTCGATGCGCGGCTACCGCAAAGACGTAAGCCATGCTAAACTGGGCATCAATGTGATTTTCGATATTCCTGTTTTTCCACAGAGACAGTTCCCCGAGGAGATTAACAACGATATTAAGTTCCTTGATGTCCTGGGGTTCAATATCAAATTTATTAATAATCGCGCGAAAGATGTCAAGGCCGCCATGCATTGCCCCGCAACAGGGATATCTCTTGTATCCTACCGCATTTGAAAAGAACCATACTTTGCCAAGACCGTTCAGCACAACTTCCGGATTCCATCCGGCTGCTGCAAAAGACTTCCAGAAGGCAAATCCGCCGTCAAGGACATTATGGGCTCCTGTGTATCCCAGCTCGGCAAGCAAAACGGCGGTAGCTCCAGCCTGGGATACCCACCCTGAGGGAGAAAATTTGGTCATGGACGCAGGGATGGTTTCAGCAAACTGCATCAATGCGGGTACAGGGCACATTGATGCGCCGATACCAAAGGCGTGCCCTATTTTTTCCGGTGTCAGCCTTGATATTTTAGCTGCCCCGGCAATACCTCCGAAAATATTCACGCCATAGCCGTGGATGGGAAGCTGAAGATCTATATCCTTTTCCGATGTCTTCTTAGAAAGTTGGGCGGGAATAACAAGCCCTGAGCTCACCCTCTGGGCAATCTCATGGGCAATAACTATTGCCGTAATCAGGTCTTTGCCGCTGGCATTTTTCCATTCTGCCGCTGCAAGAGGAGCGGCCAGAACATAGGGAGTAATGTGGCCGGATGGGGCGCATAACACATCATAATCCATGGCATTAAAAAGTTCTCCATTGGCAAATGACGCCACGGAAACCGGGGCTTTTTCCCTTGCCCCTATAATAGTCGCCTCGGTAGAAGAGCCATGACTTATGGAGAATTGGAGAACGATTTTGCCCTTCTGGGTGCCTGTCCCCGCCATTGCGCAGCCAAGGGAATCCATCAGGAGTCGTTTGGCTTCATTAACCAGTTCTTTCGGGATATCCTCAAAGCTAATTTCGTTAACAAACCTTGCCAGGATGGATGCTGTATTATTCATTTACTTTCTCAAGAATTAAACGGTCCCCTCGCTTTTCTGATCCCGGAAGCAGGGAGTTTTCCTGGCGAGAGCAACTAAGGGGACGATTTACTACCATTCGGAAATCGATGATTTCGATTTGAATTATTGAATAAACCTAAAGACCCGATCTCTGTTGATTAGCGGCTAGGATATTGGGGGAGGCGTACCTTTCATAGGACGCCTCCCGCTTTATACTACATACTGCACCCATCACTTGCCAAATATCTCTGTGATAAAGGGCAGTAATTCTTCTTTCATTTTAATGGCTTCCTTGGTGTAGGTCTTGATCGCGCCGGGTTGCGGCACGCGCCAGGCAGGCACATGATCAGTCGGTACGTCCAAGCGGGCGCTGACGTAGCCTCCGGCACGGACAAAGGCCGTTTGCCCTTCTTTCGACAACAGCCAATTGATGTAAACCTTGGCCGCATTGGGATGTGGCGCTCTGTTAAACAACGCGATGTCCCCATTCGAGGGGTTTACATTGGTTCCCTCTTTGAGTTCCGTGGGGTCTACGATAGCAATCGGCACGCCTTTTTTCATCGCGCTGTTCGCGGTCATGTCTGAGCCGCCGAGCAGCACCGGGAACTTGCCTTGACCGACAGCGTCCACCTCTTGCGAGCTGTTAAGATAAAAAGTCAGCTGTTGCTTGGCCAGTGCGCGGATGAAATCCGGGCCCAGCTCGGGATGGAGATAGAAGAAAAGGAAAGTCGACTGCCCGGGGCCTGACTTGCGCGGATCGTCCGCCACTATTTTCCCTTTCCACTTGGGATCTAGCAGGTCCTTGTACGATTTGAACTCCTTCGCGTTGACGAGCTTGGTGTTGTAGCAAATGGTGCCCTGCTGGTAGGGAGTCATCACCATAATCGTTTTGCCGAGATCGTAAAATTCAATCGCTCCGCCGCGCCATGCCTTGGGGTTTTTGACATCCGGTAATAGCAAGGCCGGCTCCAAGGGATCAAACACTGCCATATGCACCATTGTTTCCGGGGCGCCGTGGATAAAAACATCCCAGAGAAACTGTCCTGCTTTCCGTTCAGTAGCAAGGCGGGTCGCAAACTCGCGGGTCGAACTGCCCTCGTAATCCACCCTGATTCCGGGATACCTCTTCTGAAAGCCATCTGTAAGGGCATCCCGCGCTTCTACCCCATTCGGTCCCGAGACCACAACGTTGCCTTCTTTCTTGGCGGCGGCAACCGTTTTTTCCCATTCCGCAGCACTGGGAGTTGACGCAGCAACGGCTAGAACGCTAAAACTAAGCGCGGCTGCTATTGCGACTATTACCCCGATCGTTATCGAATATAATTTTTGCTTCATGTTCTTATCCCCCTGATTGAATTGATTTGGCATTGCTTTCCCGGCGCAAAACTATAGGAGGGGTCTTTTTAATTGTCAATGAATATTGTGCAATATTCAGGCATCGTAAAAAGGTTATTTATATCCCCCCCCGTCAGCTCTCTTTTGAACTATGGCAATTGCTGGTTTCGGCTAACGTGGTAGGACAGAATTGACGAAATCAACAACTTCATCCCTCAGGGCAACAAAGGATTCTTTGTAATCCTCAACGTACTTGGCGCCCTCCTTTGGTACTAAAACCTCGGGGATATGGTCGTTAAGAACATCCCGGCGACGACTCGTTAGCCCGGTTGCTTTGCTCCACTCTTGCTGCCCTTCTCGGGACAATAGATAGTCCAGGTAAACTCTTAAGGCATTGGCGTGAGGAACGTTTCGCGGCACCATGAAGGTGCCGTTGCTCGCCGTAAGTACGCCGCCTTCCTGCAATGCCGCGCTGCCAAAGAGCTCGATGGGCAGCCCCTTGTTTTTCAATTCAAAGCCCACCGTAGCGCTAGGGCCAATGGCGATCGGATAGCGACCGCGCGCAACGGAGTCAAAGAGCTGGCGCTCTTCATTAGAGAGCGAAACATTCTGTGCAGTGAACAGGTGCCGTATAAAGTTTTTACCTAAGCCTGATTCTTTGAAATACCAAAACGTAACCCAGGCTTGACCGGCGCCAGCGCGCCCCGGATTGAGCATGGCGATCTTTCCTTTCCACTCAGGGTTAAGAAAATCTTTCCACGACTTAATCTTGCCCGCAGGCACCATATCCCGGTTATAGACAAACGCTACCTGGACTCGATTGCCAAAGACCAAGTTGTATTTTTCTGAGTTATCGGAAAAATCTAATTTGCCACCCTTCCATTTTGCGAGATTCTGACTCTCTGGTCCGACAAGGTACGGCTGGATAGGGACAAGCGCATTGGCCGGAATCAGGCTATTGAGCGCAGTAGCCGTGCCGTGGATAATCAAGTCGGTTCTAAAGAGGCCAGCGGTGAATTCGGGAAGAAGCTTAGGAGCGACTTGCGAGCCGGACATGCCATTGTAATCCACCCGGATACCGGGATACTTCTTCTGAAATCCCAACGTTAAGGCGTCCCGCGTGTCTACCCCCGTCGGTCCAATGATTACTATCTGCCCCTCTTTCTTGGCGGCGGCGACCGTTTTTTCCCATTCTGCAGCGTTGGGCGCAGACGCGGCAACAGCTAGAGCACTAAAATTAAGCGTGGCTCCGATTGCTACCATAACTGCGGCTGTTATCAATAAATAGATTTTTTGCGTCATGTCCTCATTCCCCCCTGCTATTTGCATTACTGATGAATCCCTTCGTTTTTAACCTGGTAATGGCATACGAAAAGATTCATCGCCAAGCCCGGCATATCCTGACTTCGATAATAAATTTTCTATATTCACGGAGCATTAACCCCTGACACCGCAGGAATCCAGTCTTCTGTCAGGAGTTTGTCGGGATCACCATATTTGGCCGCGAACTGGCGGACGCGTTCATCATCCAAAGCCGTCAAATGCCCCTTGTCAACGACAACGCCCTTATCTGTAGTGACCGTCCCGAAATAGGTATCAAAATGCCGGATGATCCGGCGGGTGGGGGATACAAGTCCTTCGCCGATCGAGGAATGCATGACACCGGAGCGACGATGGCTGTGGGTCCAGGCATAAACCCGCGCCGATCCGGACAACTCGTCAAAAAACGGCGAGCGCCGGGCCTTGGGATTGGTGCAAATGGCGATGGTTGTGAGCCAATTGATACCAGGACCGGGGCACCTCACAGACTGAGCGGATGTGTCAAGGCTGGCATACTGCTCGAAACTCTCCCTCAGGCGGTCGCCGAACTTGCCGCCGCCCTCAACCCTCACCGCCCTTCCCTTCTCCAAAATAAGGGAAGTCTTGGGAACAGGACCGCCGAAAGTTATGCTGCTGGTAACGATAACGCCGGAAATCCCCAGCGAGGGGGCTGGCAGCATCAGGTGTCCGTGCGCCCTGTAGGGATTCCCCGTCCTTCGGATATTGAAGGCCGTCGCTTTCTCCCACTCTTCGGGGGTCAACTTGATCTTTATATCCGTGCCTTCCAAGTCTGTCCAACTGATTTCCGGACAATTACCGAGCTTTTCCCAGGCGACTTCATCGATATAATCCCTCAATTCCATAGGATATGTCTCATGTGCGGAAACCATAAGATCCGCCGTTATTTCTACATTGCCGAACGTCGGATTATTGGACAATTTGGGTTTTGGGACATAGGGTGCTTTGGTGAAGGCCGGCAGCAGGACAAGGTCCGCCTCGTTGGCGGCTTCCCATGCCCAATCAGGATACCAGTTGTTGGAGAACATCTCGTCAAGTATCTCGGTTGAATCTTTCAGATCAGTAAAGCCTTCCAATGTAATTATCGTAACATGAGCCCCTTTTTCTTTGGCGGCTGTAGAAAGTGCTTCCACGACCAACTGGTCGGAGGTTGCATCGTTGATGAAAAGAACCTTCTGACCCTGTTTTATTCCAAATCCTTCGTACATGCTGGCATCTTCTCTGTTAACCATCACTCTGGCCATGGGCATCAACTGTTGCACATCGGTAATCCTTTCTATATGTGGCATTTTAGGCTGTGGAGCTTTTGTTTCTTCAGTCATTTCTTTCCCTCCTTTTTTATATTTACATTGGTTCAGAGTAAACAGTACACGAGGTAGCGCCTCAAGGGAGCATCTATCCGCTGGTTACTGGTAATCAGCGCCCTACGATGGTGTTGAGGAAGTCGACCACTTCAGCTCTCATGTTAACGTGGCGCTCCAAGTTGCTATCAAAGTACTGCATGCCTTCTTTCGGGATAAGGATGAGATGTTCTCCGTCTTGATCGTGCGGCACGTCCCGCCTCAGACTGGGATAGCCGGTGGCTTTGCTCCATTCGGTTTGGCCTTGTTTTGAGAGGAGATAATCAATGTAGACTTTCAGAGCATTGGGATGCGGCGGGTTTAGAGGCACGGAGAGGGTACCGTTGCCGGCGGTGGTAACAGCAATCTCCTGCAACGCTTCGGGATTGTATTCTCTCACCGGCACACCCTTGCCCATCAATTCCTTGACCAGCACAGAGTTCGGGCCGATAGCAATCGGATATTTCTGATGACCGACGAAGTCGAGGAGCTGCCGGTCGTCGCGGATCAGCGCGACCTCCTGAGAACCAAAAAGTTTCCGTATGAACTCCTTGCCCAATTTCGGATTGGCGTACCAGCAAGTCGCGTTCGCCAGACCTCCTCCTGACATGCGCGGATCCCTGATTGCTAGCTTGCCCTTCCACTTCGGCGCGAGTAAGTCCGTCCAGGACGCGATTTCTTTGGGGGAGACCATCGTCATATTATAGGCGAAGGGAGGCATGATATGGGCACTCATAGCCAGGATATACTGTCCCGACTCATCAGTGAAGTTGAACCTCTTGTTGAGCCACGCCGAAGCATCGACGGCATTCGGGCCGACCATGAAAGGTTTGATTGGAATGATAGCCTTCACTGGTAATAGCCCGCTGATCACCGACCCGGCGCCTTGTACGAGAAGGTCGATGGAGTAGAGCTTGGCTTTTTGGTCGGCCAGCAACCTGGGTGGCATTTGGGCGCCGGCCATGCCGCTGTGCTCGACTTGGATCTCCGGATACTTACGCTGAAAACCGTCGATCAGGGCGTCGCGCGTTTCGTTTCCATGGGGGCCAATGACCACCACTTTTCCCTCGCGCTTGGCGGCTGCGACCGTTTTTTCCCATTCGGCGGCGCTGGGAGCAGACGCGGCAATGGCTAACGTGCTAACACTAAACAGGGTGATAATTGCCGCCAGGGCAACTTCCAACCTCCCAACTTTGCCTTTTCTCTTAGCCATCTCCAGGATACAGCTGCTTGCCTCCTTAGCTGCTTTCTTCTTGCCGACAACTTCTGCAACCTCGGTGATCTCCCCTTTGTTCATACTTTCCCCCCTATAATTGCTAATGGCAAACCACCTTCCAAAATTATTTAAGTAGCGCTGATTATCTAATGGGGATGCTAATGGGGTATCGGCAATAGTTACACCAATGTTAAAACAGGTTTCCATTTCCCCCCCAGTAAAATGGACCTAATGCCGTACAACACAGTTTTGATAAACTCTGATAAACGATAGGATGGTAAATATTCATAATATCCTCGTTTGTCAATAAATTTATTGGATTGTTAAATAGAGTGGGGCAGCTCCAGCCGTTTTTCAAGTTCGGTGGTGAGCCCGTGCTTGATATAGGTGAGAAAAGTGGTCGCGTCCCTGCCGTAGAGCTTAAGAAAGATAGGAGACTATCCTTTGCCGGAGGCCGTATTGAGGCTGCTTGCCATCAGATCGCCGATCATTTTGCTGAACCGCGAGGGATTAGCGATTTTTCCTCCTCCGGCAATGACGGCCATATCAAAAAGCAACTCACTGTAATCCTTCAACAGGGGAGCATCTTTATCATTGTCGTAGATCGTCTTGATTTTGGCGAGCAGGGGGTGTTCCATGTTGAGTTCCAAGACCCGCTTGACCAGCGGCATCTCCTGGCCAGTCGCCTTGAGGACCTTTTCGAGGTAGGCGCTCATATCGTTAACATCGCCAGAAAGACAGGCCACGGAATCCCGCAGATGGGTGGAAGGTTTTACCTCCTTCACATGCTCTTCCAACTGCGTTTTGATGTATTCAAAAAGAGCTTGATATTCATCCTTATTTTGGTCATCGACTTTCTTCCCGAGGTCGAGATCTCCCTTTTCGGCGCTTTTAAAGGGTTTCTTCTCATATTCATGTAGATCCCGTAATACCCACTCGTCCATGGGATCCGTCATGAGGAGCACCTCATAATCCTTTTCCTTCAACAACTCCAGGTGCGGACTGTTGAGCAGGGTCGTGAGATTCTCACCCGTAATGTAGTAGATGGCATCCTGATCCGGTTTCATGCGGCTCACGTAATCGGCAAGGGAGATCAAGGCCCCTTCGGAACGGGTTGTCTGGTAACGCAGAAGCGCGCTTAGCTTGTCCCGATTGTCAGAATCCGATATCCCGGTCTTGAGCAGGGGACCGAACTCCTTGAAGAACTGTTCGTACTTGTCTTTTTCCAGGTTCCCCAGAAGTTCGAGGATCTTCTTCACCAGGTTTTTACGGATGTTCTTCACGAGGGCGTCCTGCTGAAGGATTTCGCGGCTCACATTCAGGTTGAGATCGGGCGCATCGACGACGCCCTTGACAAAGGCCAGGTAGGAGGGCATTAATTCCTTGCAGTTCTCCATGATGAAGACCCGTTTGGAGTATAGCTGAATGCCGTGTTTCTGCTCCTGGCGGAAAAAATCATAGGGCGCACGGGAGGGTATGTACAAAAGGGCGCTGTACTCCGTTGCCCCTTCCAGCTTTACATGCAGATGCGCCAGCGGGGGATTCCAGTCATGGCTGATATGGTTGTAAAATTCCTTGTATTCCTCCTCCGATATTGCTTTTTTGTCCGTCGTCCAGATGGCTTTCATGGAATTGAGTGTCTCTTCCCGGACAACTTTATTGGTCTTCTCACCTTCCGGTTTTCCCTCTTTGTCGAGAACCGGTTCCATTCTCTCCACATCCATGACGATGGGATAAGCCACAAAGTCGGAATGTTTTTTAATAATGCTCCGGATGGTCCATTCTTCGGTAAAATCCTGATCATCTTTTTCCGTTTTTTTCAGGGACAGGATGACTGTCGTCCCCCGAGTATCCTTTTTTGTCTCTTCAATCGTGTAGGACCCGTCCCCGGCAGAAACCCACTTGGTGGCCTTGTCGCTGCCCGCGGATCTCGTAATGAGGGTTATCTTGCTGGCGACTATGAATGCACTATAAAAACCCACGCCGAACTGGCCGATGAATTCCGGTGTCAGGAGTTCAGGCTTTTTAGCCGCGGCTGCTGCTTCGAGGAACGTAGCCGTGCCGCTTTTGGCGATGGTGCCGATGTTTTCCACCACCTCGTCATAGGTCATGCCGATCCCATTATCCGCTATCTCCATGGTTCTCTTTTTCTTATCCACGGTTATTTTGATCTTGTACTCCGGATCGGTGCCCAAAATATCGGGCTCCGTCTGGGCCTTAAAACGCAACTTGTCGATGGCATCGGAGGCATTGGAAATCAATTCCCGCAGGAAAATCTCCTTGTGGGAATAAAGGGAATTGATGATAATGTTCATGAGTTGCTGGACTTCGGTTCTGAATTGACGCGTCTCCTTTTTCACTTCCATAAACGGCTCCTGATTCATTTGGGCAAGTTATTAAAAAAATGGTCCTTGGTTTAAACTGGGCAGCGTTATGAGTATTAACGATTTTTATTTTGTCAAGCTGTTAAATTATGCCAAAGTAGCATATAGAAACGAGTCCAGGAGACTAACAATGAGGATGAAGACATTATGGGCGACCGCAAAGCTTTTTGCGGTCGCCATGACGTTTTTGAGCTTCGGCATCGGCATTACCCTTGCCTCTAATGCCGACTCGAATTCGGCCGCATCCCTCCGCCTCCGCACCAAATATCTTGAACTGCGTGATCAACTCGGCCACAACCAGTTCCAGATGCCGATTTCTATCGAATCCCAGGAGACCTCTGACAGCGTGACGGGCGATATTTATGCACTCATCAATTACCCCTTCGCAGCGGTGGACGCAGCTCTAGACGAGCCGTCCCACCTGTGCGAAATTATGATGTTGCAGCTCAATACCAAATACTGCCGTCCTGTAACTGACAGCTATGGCAGCGGCATCGAGGTCAATGTCGGCAAGAAAAGCGACCAGCCGCTGGCTGAGACCTACCGGATGGGCTTTTCATATCGCCTCGCCGCCGAAACGCCTGATTATCTGAAGGTCATACTGACCGCGGACGATGGGCCCCTCGGTACGCACGACTACCGGCTCATAATAGAGGCAATCCCCATGGATAAAGGTAATACCTTTATCCACTTCACCTATTCGTACGGCTATGGCCTAGCGCTACGGCTTGGGTTAAAGGTCTACCTCAGCACCATCGGCAGGGACAAGGTGGGATTCACCGTCATAGGTAAACAACCCGATGGTCAGCCCCTCTATATCAGTGGAATGCGCGGCGTAGTAGAACGCAACACCATGCGCTATTATCTTGCGATCGAAGCTTTTCTCGGTGCCCAGTCCGCACCGCCGCAGGCAAGGCGCGAAAAAAGCCTGAATGACTGGTTTGTGGCCGTTGAGCGCTATCCACGCCAACTGCATGAATTGGAAAAGAAAGAATATCTCGACATGAAGCGTAAGGAATATTTGCGACTGATAACAGGTGAGCATTAGAAAATTGCCGGGATCCGCCACTAATTACCGTGAGCCAATCGGTGATGATCCTCTTGATTATTACAGTTATTTCTACCTTAATGAATCAAGAAGGGTTATAATAAGGACCGTCGCGATCCCGGGGCGATGAATCTGCCCGTCAGGAAAGAGGCGTCTTGCATGTGGATTGCAGGCAACAATACAACCATAAGAAAAGGAGGGGCATATGGAAGAACGAGTATGGGATAGATTTCTCACGGAACAGGACCGAGCCCATCTTGCCGGGATGGAGCGACAATCCTTCGGCTTCGGCAATAAACCGGCTTTGCTGCTTATTGATCTATACCGTGGGGTTTTTGGTGACAAACCGGAACCGCTGCTGGAAGCAATCAAGACCTGGCGGCTAAGTTGCGGGCCGGCTGCCTGGAACGCCTTGCCTCATATCCAGATGATACTGGAAAAATCACGCCAGTTAGGTATCCCGATTATCCATATCACGGGTTTAGATAAAGAAGCGGGAGTAAGAGAATGGCGTCCCCCTGCAAATAAAGAAGAGCAAAAAAAAATGTCCCCGGAAGCCATGGACAGGCAAAGACGGCGTTTCGATATCGTTGACGAATTAAAACCCCTCCCCGGCGAGGCGGTCATCAGAAAATCTTCACCAAGCGCCTTTTGGGGCACACCTTTGATAGGGCATCTGAACTCCCTGGGTGTGGACACCATCATTACCTGTGGAGAAAGTACCAGCGGGTGTGTCCGGGCCAGTGTGGTTGATGGGTGCACCTTTCGGTTCCGGATGATTGTTGTCGAGGAGGGCGTGTTCGATCGTACCCAGGCGTGTCACGCCATCAATCTCTTCGATATGAACCAGAAGTATGCCGATGTGCTTCCGGAAAGGGAAGTAATGGACTGGATGGACTTATGGAGGTCAAAGAAAACACTACCCCCCAATACACGATAAGCACGCGCGCCGGTTGTAAGTCCTTTGTTTTTCAGCTTTCTATATAACCGGCGCATTTATTTTAGTTGCAGCCCCTAGATAATCCCCATACCTTTCAGGATGGAAAGCATGATGGCGGCCGCGATTACCGACCCAACCTGACCACCAGCGTTGGCGCCCATGGCATGCATGAGGAGGTAGCTTCTCTTGTTGTACTTCTGGCCCTCTCTCTGCACGACCCGGGCGGACATGGGAAAGGCGGAGATGCCGGCGGCGCCTATCAAAGGGTTAATCTTGCCGCCGGTCATTACGCGCATCAATTTTGCCAACAGCACGCCACAGGCCGTATCCAGGCAAATCGCCAGAAAGCCCAATGCCAGGATGATCAATGTCTGGGATTTCAAAAAAATGCGGCCGTCCATTGTGGCGCCGATAGAAAGGCCCAAGAGCAGGGTAACGACATTGGCGATCTCATTTTCCGAAGCTTTCGTCAGACGCGCCACAACGCCTGATTCCCGCATGAAATTTCCCAGCATGATCGTTCCCAATAATGGCAGGCCCATCGGTGCAATAAATCCTCCGATAACCGTTATCACCAGGGGGAAGAGAAGCTTGGTATTCCGGGAAACCGATAGATTCGCTGTCTTCATCGTCGTCAGTCGTTCTTTCTTGGTAGTAAGAATTTTCATGATGGGCGGTTGAATTAGCGGTACGAGCGACATATAGGAGTAGGCGGCTACGGACACGGCACCCAGCAGGTGAGGAGCATATTTGGAAGTGACATAAATGGCCGTCGGCCCATCACAGGCTCCGATGATGCCGATGGAAACGGCCTCCATTTCTTTGAATCCTAAAGCCAAGGCCAGGGCCAGGGTTAAGAAGATGCCGAACTGGCCGGCCGCCCCGAGCAGAAAGGTCACGGGATTCTCCAAGACAGGACCGAAATCCGTCATGGCGCCAATGCCCACAAAGATTAAGAGCGGGAACAATTCCGTCATAACACCGGCATCATAAATAACCCTGAGGAAGCCGTCCGGTCCCATTAAATTCGCCAGTGGTATGTTGACCAGGATACAGCCAAAACCGATGGGAAGCAGCAATAGAGGTTCGAAATTCTTGATTATGGCAAGATATAAAAGCACTCCGCCGAGGATAATCATAACCGGATTTGACCAGTGCATGTGGACAAATCCGGCCCCCAGTCCATTTAAGCCATTCCATAGTGCATCTAACATGGTCATCTCTGTTTCTCCTTACGGTTTCGCCGTGGGTTTTTCCTCCTGCTTCAAGGGGAAGATTCTTTTCAGAAGCGCCATAATGGCACTAATGATACCGAGAGTTAACAGTGTTCCTCCCATGCCGACAACCAGCATGGTTAAGCCAAAAGTAAATTTATCCACGCACGTTACCTCCATAGTTCATAAGGAATTATCGGGGGCAGCCACTAATTATCGTACTAATAAGCGTTTCTCCCAGATGCTTAGAAGCTATCTTCGCCTCGAGCTTTCAGTAATGCGATGTCCGCTTGATCGAGTTCAAGGGAATCGGCTTGGTTAATCCGGTACATAATAGCCTTTGGATTATCACTGTGTTTCAATCCCAGCGCATGACCAAGTTCATGGGTCAAGACACGCACAAGCCTGTTGCGATCGCTGAATTGATAGATGGTAATGGTTTTCTTTCCCTTTTCGACAGCATAGTTCCCTTCATTGAACTCCGTGGAAACGGGCCTTCTCGTATCCCGGTAATTGACCAGGTCGAGGTTAAGATTGGTGGCAATCTGATTTATGACAACCACAAGGTTATTTATTGTATCGGCCAGCCCTTTCAATTCTTCCTGCTGCGCCTGCAGCTGATTTTCGATGGACTGCAATTCATCTTTTTCAGTCATCATGCCTTTATAGATCTGCTCGGCAAATCCCCCCGGAGGCATTGCCTTTGCTGCTATGTTGAAAACGGCCACACGGGTGTTATACAAAGCGGTTTCGTTTGCCAGGGCCGTGTTTTTTTGATCGAATTCCTGTTTATGATCTTCTAAACGCGTTTTCAGGGCATCATAAGAACTCTTGGTATTGTCAATATTGTAGCTCAGCAACTTCAATTTATCCGTGGCCTCTTGCCGGTAGTCGTAAACGAAATTGATCTCTATCTCTCCCGCAGGAGACTCCTGGAAAAGTTCTCGTGCGACGGCCTTCCCCCACAGGGATGCCGCGGTAAGAACCATATCAGAAATCTCTTTACCGCTCAGGCCGAATCTTTCATCTACCTTGCCGATGCGATAGGTTAAGGGTTGTGGACGGAAACGCTGCTTCGGAGTGTAGTTGGCGACAAGGAGGGCAATAATTAAGATGATAAATAGCGTTTTTACAATTGTCCAAGTGTCAAATCTCATGTCCGTCAATCGTCCAAATTTTAGAAGGATGCCACATCAGAAAAAAAGCTGAATATTTGCGAAAATATTTTTTTATGGCGACAATCTAAACGCAATTAACGGCAAATGCAATGTTAACTTGTTGACTAAACATTCTGACAATCTCCGGCAGTTCAGTAATCTAATGAACTTAATCGCAATGATGACCGTTGTAACTGCGCTAAACCGGCCATCACGCAAGAAGCAACCACAACTCGGCAGGGAAACGTCCCTGCCAGGGGAGATAACATTCACATTTCCCCGCCTTTGTGATATGAAAGAACCTGGGATATTTGCTCCGGATCTTTATCGGTGAAAGCGATAAGCACGAAGGCAAATTGCTTTACGAATGGCTCGTTTTGAAGGCCCGCGAACTGCATCTTGCGGGGGCAACGGTCATCCGCGGCATGATGGGATTCGGCGCCCACAGCCGCCTGCATACCTTCAAGATCGAACGCCTGTCCGAAGACTTGCCGATCATTGTCGAAATCGTCGATACCAAAGAGAAGCTGGAAAATTTTCTTTCCCTTATCGACGACGTTATCATAGAAGGACTGGCCACGATGGAAAAGGCCCAGGTACGCTTTTATCGCAGCGGCAAGGTTTAATGTTTCCGGGAGGTGATAAATGACTGAAGAAAGAGGCAAAATGCGTACGGAAACCGATTCCTTCGGTGCAATAGAGGTGCCTGCCGACAAGTATTGGGGCGCCCAGACCCAGCGTTCTCTTGAGAATTTCAAAATTGGCGGTGAGTGCATGCCGCGCCCCCTGATCCGGGCGCTGGGCATTATCAAGCGTTGTGCCGCCCTTACGAATATCGCCCTTGGTAACATCGACGAGAAGATCGGCCTGGCCATCGCCGCAGCCGCCCAGGACGTAATCGACGGCAAGCTGGACGATAATTTTCCCCTCGTGGTCTGGCAAACCGGCTCGGGCACTCAGACCAACATGAATGCCAACGAGGTGATTTCCAACCTCGCCATTGAACGCCTCGGTGGCCTGAAGGGCTCGAAAACACCCGTACACCCCAACGACCATTGCAACCGTGGCCAGTCCTCAAACGACTCTTTCCCCACGGCCATGCACATCGCCACCGTGGAACAGTTGCACTATCTGCTGATCCCTTCCCTGGAACATCTGCACCGGGCGCTTTTTGATAAATCCCAGGCCTGGGACGGGATCATTAAGATCGGGCGCACCCATTTGCAGGATGCGACCCCGCTGACGCTGGGGCAGGAGTTCTCCGGCTACGCCGCCCAGATAAAGCTGGGACTGGAGAGGGTTCACGACAGCCTCAAGCGGCTCTATCCCCTCGCCCAGGGCGGCACGGCAGTGGGGACGGGCCTGAATGCAAAGCCCGGATTTGCCGACAGGTTTGCCGAGGAAACGGCGAAATTTACGGGACTTCCCTTCACCTCGGCACCCAATAAGTTCGAAGCACTGGCCGCGCACGACGCCATGGTGGAAATCTCCGGCGTGCTGAACACCCTTGCCGTGAGCCTCAATAAAATTGCCAATGACATACGTCTCTTGAGTTCCGGACCGCGCTCCGGTCTCGGTGAGCTCTCCCTGCCCGAAAATGAGCCTGGTTCCTCGATCATGCCGGGCAAGGTGAATCCTACCCAATGCGAGGCCATGACCATGGTGTGCACCCAGGTCATGGGCAACCACACCACTGTTACGGTCGCCGGGGCGCAGGGCCATTTTGAACTAAATGTCTTTAAACCCGTGATCATCTATAACGTGCTCCAATCCATCCGCCTTCTGGGCGACGCAGCCGTAAGTATCACCGATAATTGCATTGTGGGTATCGAACCGAATGTCGACCGGATATCCGAGCTTGTGGAAAGGTCGCTCATGCTCGTCACCGCCCTGGTCCCCCGCCTCGGCTATGATACCGCCGCCCGGATTGCGAAATCAGCCCTCAAGAAACGCACCACTTTGCGTGAAGAGGCCGTCGGCGGAGGTTTTATCACGGGAGAGGAATTCGACCGGATCGTCCGTCCCGAAGAGATGATAGCACCGAAATAAGGTCTCAGGTTTTCCTGGAAAATAAAAAAAGGAGGGTAAAACGATGCAAATAGACACGCCGGAAGCCGTTTTGACGTTGGCAAGGGAATTCATGGCAAGCCGTATCATTATCTCCGGGGCGGAATTGAATATCTTTGCCCTGTTGTCGGAAAAGCCGTTGACCGCCGCGGAAATAGCACAAAGAATCAATGCCAATTTACGGGCCTTGACCACTCTCCTCGACGCCCTGGCTGCGCTGGGGCTCTTGCTCAAGAAAAAAGGGACATACCGGTGTGCGCCGCGATTTTCGTCGGCCCTATCGGACACGCATCCTGCATCCTTCCTCCCCATGCTCCTGCATCTCGCCACCCTCTGGCAACGGTGGTCCAAACTCACCGACACCGTCCGGGGGACGCAGAAACCTGAGAAGTTATCAAGTTTGATTATCAATACCGACGAGAGAAAGGCCTTCATCGGGGCCATGCACGCTCTGGCGGTCACGCGCGCCAAGGAAACCGTGGACACGATCAAACCCGGAACAGCAAAGAAACTGCTCGACGTGGGCGGGGCCTCCGGCACTTACACCATGGCTTTTCTGCAGGCTTCGCCTGCTCTGAAGGCAACCCTGTTCGATAAGAAAGAGGTGATCGAGCTCGCGCGGGAGCGTCTCGGTAAAAACGCGATGGGGAAACGTGTACAACTCGTCGCCGGCGATTACTACAAGGACGAGCTTCCCCAGGGACACGACCTGGCTTTTCTTTCCGCCATTATCCATCAGAACAGTCCCGCCCAGAACCTCGAGCTTTTCCGGAAAGTCTATCGCGCCCTGGAGCCGGGGGGAAGGATTGTTATTCGTGATCACGTTATGGAACCGGACCGTACCAAGCCCATTTCCGGCGCCATCTTTGCTATTAACATGTTGGTGGCTACGGAAGGAGGAGGCACCTATACCTTGAAAGAAATCACGGCGGACTTGTCGCAGGCAGGCTTTAAGAAGGTGCGGCTCCTTGAAAAAGCAGAAATGAATTCCCTGATCGAGGCCTTTAAACCATAGAAGTGTGTTTTCGGGCAAGCCCTGTAAACAACGGCCCGCCCTTTTTGTTATTGATATTGAAGTTTGATTTTGATATAAACGCCCGCATTCGGCTTCAGCAACTGGGGGATCGTTCAATGGTAGGACAACGGACTCTGACTCCGTGAATCGTGGTTCGAATCCACGTCTCCCAGCCAACATGATATCAATATATTATAGCCTTTATTCATTCGTTACTATCCGAGTTAAGCGGCGCGGGATTTGTCCGAATCGATTGAACGATTCGTTATGCCTTTCTTATCTATAAAGAGTACTTTTGAATCTTTTAGCGATTATGGCACCAACCCCCTCCTATTCATTTCGATCCGTACGTCGATGCGGCGTCTTCTCAGATCTTCAGCCGTGTATCCTGTAAAACCTGTGCCCACACCAATGCCCCCACCGACCCGTCTGCCGATACTGCCAATTCCAATACCTACCTCTGGACCAGATTGCCTTTCCTCGCTTTCGATTTCATCATTAAGCCGATAATAATATCGGAGGAGGTCCTCATTGCTCATTTTTAGATAATCTTCGGAAAGCAAGGCTTTGGACTTCTCCGCACATCCAAATGTCAAGAATACTGCCGCGACAATCAAAAGAACTACACTACGCTTCATTTCCACCTTACCTCCTCATTTAAATGTTCAAATTTGATGATTACTTTTTTATCGCTGTAAGTCCTTTGATTAGTTAAAATTCTACAACATCGGCATCGCTGTCCACATGCGAGGAGAAGGATGTGCAACAATTTTCTTTCGTTCAGATTACTAGATATTGCATTGGAAGATAATGAGCAAATAATGGAAGGTTAATGGTAGTTATAAACTACCTTTAGTCCTAGTGATACATTGATTGCTGAGTTGAAAAAGCCTCCGCTAAATAATCAAAAGAGGATTCTGTCTCGTGTGACAATAATGTTACATGCTAGTGAAAATGTGCGATCCTGGCCATATTGACAATCGTTGTTTTCTAATTGTACTGAAGCCCTCATTCAGACTGATCGATTATACCTGTTTATATCTAGTACTTAACTTACATTTATTCCCCATTGCTATCCGGGTTTATGGGTATTAAAATTTTTACAATAGAAGAAATCACGACTGAGAGAAGCAACTACATATATCATGGCTAGACACAAATCGACTCGCACGTCCGTTGCAAATGTTGGAAAGACGTATGAGCAATCAGAAAGGATGATCAAATGTTGTGGACAATTGCTTTAATACTCATAATTCTATGGCTGTTAGGGTTGGTGAGCGGCTATACGATGGGATATTTTATCCACATACTGCTGGTCGTCGCCATCATCATTGTATTGGTCAGAGTCATTCAGGGGCGGAAACCTATATAGCTATTTGGACTTTGTTAATCATTTCACTACGAACTTAGAGAAGAGTAACCACCATGAAAAAGAGAAATATCATTATCCACTTTTTATTGCTTCTAGTGCTGATTGCCACTTTTGCAGCCTGCTTGATGACGATCTCGCCGGCGAATGCCGTTGCCGACGAGATCATTTTGGCCAACGGAGATCGATTGACCGGAACGGTTGTCAAAGCGGAGGGAGGCAAGATGATTATCAAAACGGAATACGCGGAAGCTATCGCGATCCCGCTTGATAAGATTAAAATGATTATGACAGACAACCCCGTAGAGGTTCATTTGATCGGTGGGGAGATTCTGAAGGGCAAGCTTAAGATTATGGAGGATGGAAATCTGGTCATTGAACCCAGCCCAGAAAGAGCGGTTTCGAGGGTTGACATGAGCAAGGTGTCAGCAATCAATCCGCCCCCCAAGCCGCCTGCCAAACTTACTGGAAATGTCTCTTTAGGGGGCGGATTGCAGACCGGTAATACGGATCGTAGAAACTTCGCAGCTGCGATCGATGCTTCGATCAGAGGTGATCGCGACCGTTTCGGAGTTCGTTTCATGTTTAATTACGCTGACGAAAAAGGAGAGGTCACCACCAGAAATTATTTCGGCGCCCTGAAGTATGACTATTTTTTTACACAAAAGTTATATGGTTACCTAGGGTTGGACATGCTGAAAGACCGCTTCAAGGATCTGGATTTGCGGACCATCATCGGCCCTGGGGCGGGCTATTAGATTTGGGATGACCCCGTCAAGTTCCTCCTCTTCGAAGCAGGTATAACATACTTTTCGGAGGACCACCGTCTCGGTGAAGATGACAACTGGATTGCGGCCCGCTTGGCCGGACAATTCCGCTACACCTTTTCCAAGTACGTAACGTTCTCCGACCGCTTGGAGATTTATCCCAGCCTCGTGAACGCCAGCGATTTTAACCTGAGAAATGAAGCGGCGATCTTGTCCCCAATCGGAGCGGGCTGGGCTTTGAAGTTCGCGAATATCCTCGACTACAATAACGATCCGCCGGCTGATGTCTACAAAACGGATCTGTTATGGACATTGGGGCTCCAATATTCCTTCTGACAGGTTTCCAAAGCCAAAGGGTTCGTATAACAAAAAGCAGGGACGACTTGCCTGGCGCCCCTGTAAGTGTAGTCGAAAGTCAGCCCACATATCTCTCTTAATTCATTAAAGAGGAGGCGACCAATGATAAAAGAATTTAAGGAATTTGTCATGAAGGGAAACGTCTTGGATATGGCGGTCGGTATTATTATCGGTGCGGCCTTTGGTTCAGTGGTCACGTCGTTTGTGAACGATGTGCTGATGCCACCCATCGGCCTTCTGCTCGGTAATGTGGATTTCAGCAATCTATTCATCAACCTTTCGGGTAAGACCTTTGAAACAATATCTGAAGCGAAGAAGGCGGGAGCCGCGACGCTCAACTATGGGCTTTTCCTTAACACGGCGATCAACTTTCTGATTGTGGGCTTTGCCGTGTTTCTTATGGTTAAACAGGTGAATCGTCTGAAACGGACAGAGCCTGCACCAGCGGCCACAAGGAGGGATTGTCCCTTCTGCTATACTGCGATCCCCATTAAAGCCACCCGTTGTCCAAATTGTACCTCTGAAATTACCAAGTCCTGAAGCTATAGATATAGCCACGGGTAAGAGAAGATTACATTAACAATTACAAGAAGTATGGATGCGAAAGGAAGGCATATGAAAAAGACACTGCATTTAATGTTTATAATGGTTGCCGCAATTACAACGTTTGTTTTAGTGGAATCATCGAGTTCTCTTGCACGCGAACAAACTAAATCCACTAGTGTTGCTCAAAGTCAGAACTTAGCTGCGGTCGATATAAATACTGCCGACCAGAAAACCATCGAGTCTCTTCCTGGGATCGGACCTGCGTTAGCAAAGGCGATTATTGCGGGCCGGCCTTATAAAAGCGTCGATGAGCTAAATCGTATTAAGGGAATTAGTAAGGCTAAATTACAGGCAATCAAGGATAAAGTCACCGTTGGCTCTGCTGCTGCGCTGTCACCACGAGTGGCAATTCCAACTGGTGCACCTGGGACAGCTATTGAAAAAGCGTCTTCCGCCAAGAAAGACGTTGGCAAGATATCAACCAAGGCAGCGGCGAAGCTTCTCCCCGGCCAACACATCAACATCAATACAGCAACTAAGGCAGAACTCGAAGCTCTTCCGGGTATCGGACCTGTCAAGGCCCAGTCCATTATTGACGGCAGACCCTATCAGAAGCCCGAGGACATTATGAAGGTTAAGGGGATAAAGCAAAAAACATTTGATCAGATTAAAAACTATCTTATCGTTAAGTGACGTATGGGTCTGGCAGATGTTGCCAACACCGCAAGTTGCGCTTGGGCATATGCCTAATACCTATAAGGAGGATTAAAAAATGAAACGTATTATGATTGCAATACTATTTGTGATTGTGGCGGCCACCTTTACCTATGCCGGTGTCAAATCCTATCAGGTCACAGGACCGGTCCTTGAAGTAACTAATGACAAAATAACTGTGCAAAAAGGCAAAGACAAGTGGGAGATTGCCCGTGATGCTGGCACGAAAGTTACTGGTGACCCAAAAGTGGGTTCTAAGGTAATGATCCAGTATGAAATGAAGGCGATAAGTATCGAGGCAAAGGAAGAAAAGGCCAAGGGTAAGGGAAAATAAATTACTCCTCTTACCACATCATTTGGTCTGAAGGATTTACATTTTATGGGAGTATTCTCGTTACGTTAATCAAGAGTATTAGTATGTTCTTTCACTTGATTGAGGAACAGTGATACTCAAGGAATGTGAAGAACACGCGAATAAAGGAGAACTCAGTGGGATTATTCGATCAGATAAAAGAGGGGCTTTTGGGAAACCTGGGTGGAGAAGGTGGGAGCGGCCTGGCCGGCATGCTCGATCATGCCATGGGAATTCTTAACAATCCGGAAACGGGCGGACTGTCGGGACTGATCGAGAGCTTTAAAAATAAAGGACTTGGAGAAATTGCCTCATCATGGGTCAGCACAGGGAAAAATCTGCCGATCTCTGCCGAGCAGATCCAGCAGGTACTTGGTTCAGACACTATCCGCGATATTGCTGCAAAGGCCAATATTTCCATGGAAGATGTATCAAGTGGATTGTCCCGGTTTTTACCCCAGATGGTCGATAAGCTGACTCCGAATGGGAAACTTCCTGAGGAATGAGAAAATATTATTAAGTAGTTCATGTAAATACGACTCATGCGTATTTATAGTTGTTCCACGTCGTTACTGCTGGTTATGGCGAGAATATTATCGCCGCCCCTGGGCCATTGTGTCTGGGAATCATTTAGGGCAATTCTCTGGAGTTGCACTGAAATTGATCTTGACCTCAGAGCCATAATCTCCATCAAGTTTGGAAATAAATATCTAAAAAAGGAAATAACAAGGAGAGAAGTTAGGGTGTAAAAATTATGAAAAAGATATTGTGGGTTACGAGTATCGTTTTATTTTGTTTTATTACTACTCCGTCTATCCTCATTTCGGCAGATTTATTCGGTGATATCCTAAAAAAAGAACTACCCCGGTCGCCAGGAGCCGAAGCATTGCCTATAGGACAAACGGTAGGTAAAGGTCTTGATGATAGTACGATAGCATCCGGTCTGAAAGAGGCGCTTGACATTGGAACCAAGAACGCTGTGGGGATGGTTTCAAAGGCTAACGGTTACTATGGTAACGAAGCCATCAAGATCCTGCTACCTAATAAGATTCAGCAGGCTGCGGAGCTTGCAGGAAAGCTTGGTTACCAGAAGGAAGTGGACGAATTAATTCAAAGCATGAACCATGCTGCTGAGAAGGCGGCTCCGAAGGCAGCCTCTTCCTTTGCCGAGGCTATAAAGGCTATGAGCATCGATGATGCTCGCAAAATACTGTCGGGTGGCAATACATCAGCAACTGAATACTTTAAATCCAAGACCTCCACAAAACTCTATGATGAGTTCAAACCGAGCATATCTGAGAGTATGAATCAAGTAGGGGTCGTACGCTTCTACAACGCAATGATGAGCAAAGTACCGGCGGTTCCCTTCGTAAAACCCGAGTCGGTTGATCTTGACGACTATATCACCACAAAGGCATTGGATGGTCTTTATCTTATGGTGGGGCAGGAGGAACAAAAGATCAGGACAAACCCTGTCGCAAGGACCACAGATCTTTTGACCAAGATTTTTGGCAAATAACCCTATGGGATCGGCATGGCTATCTGTAAGGAATTAGATTGAAAATAGATAGCGGCACATTCAACAGTACAAATAGCATTCACCACTTTTCAGTGAGATTGATTGTTATTTATTTGTAGGTTAAGTGGATAATCAATATGTAGGTCAGGACAGATGAGCATTTTTCATCTGTAAGTACGCGAATTTATCTTGTTCCTTTTTGATGCCATCATTCAACCTTTTAACCTCATCTTCAACAGTGCTTTGCCCGCCCCTCGATAATCCTGACGATAGGGCAAGCTTGCTTTTTTGCTTCCCCTTATCGATGATCCGCCAGAGTGTCTTGAGATACCAAGCAGCGCCGCCCACCATGACCAGGAGAAGAATAAGCATGTGCAGTGCCGCCTTTGTGATCTTCCCACCTGTATTAAAGGACTTAGAATCGGAGATGACATCTTTTTTTTTCTGTGAAAAGGCATGTTCTAAACCTTCCCCGCTGCTTAACCGTTGAAAAAGAAATATGCAGCTTGGATATTGTAACAAAGTTCACCTGATATTCAAGTTCCACGATTGATAGGCAATCCTATTACCGTCCTTGTGTGTCAGGAGCCTTATAAATTTTGCGCTACGATAATTTATGATCAAGGCTGACTGTAATATTTTCTGATTACTGTTAATCATATTTCCCTTTATTACTTTCGTAAGCCCGCGCCATACGATCATCCATTGCTCTTCGCTCCGCCTTACTTACAAAACCTTGCTCATGCGCCCTTCCACTGCTACGATGTGGTGGAGGCCTTCTCTTTTTAACCGGGACATCCCTCACCTCGGGAATGACTTCTAGGTCACCGGGTTACCTTATGCCAAGTATATAATCACCCCAGTTGCCTCATAAATAAATGTTACCGAAGGGGTAGAGAGAGGAGCTTACGTTGCCTCATAAAAGATGTTACTCAGTGTTGTTAATGGAGAAGATTTTCTTCAGTTTCTTATCCATGATTTTTCTT
>Ga0209514_10001118_pt1 | contig 49525 bp, 44 predicted proteins | sample Subgrocontami58m_FD_187452 | JGI IMG/M metagenome (GOLD analysis project Ga0209514, IMG submission 187452) | Subsurface groundwater microbial communities from S. Glens Falls, New York, USA - GMW37 contaminated, 5.8 m (SPAdes) (version 3) | ecosystem: Environmental > Aquatic > Deep subsurface >... | reverse complement strand
TCGCCGCTCTGCCGGTAGCCGGCATCAAGATCCACCTGCTCCTGGCCCTGCAAGGCACGGGGCTGGGGGAGATGTACAAAACAGGACAGCTTTTGCTGCCCGAAAAAGACGAGTATGTACCGATGGTCTGCGATATCCTCGAAGTACTGCCACCGGAAATGGTCATCCAGCGGCTCACCGCCGACGGCTACCGGGACATTTTCCTGGGGCCCGCCTGGGCCGCCAACAAGCTGGAGGTCCTCAACGCCATTGACAGGGAACTGGAAATAAGGGATACTTTTCAAGGAATTAAATATGACGACTTCGCAAGAAGTCGTCACCCCGGTGAAAACCGGGGTCCAGAATAAACGTAAGAACTTTAAAACACTGGATTCCGGCCTTCGCCGGAATGACGTCATCAAGGAAACCAGTAATGATCGGCATAGTTGACTATCGGGCGGGCAATCTGACCAGCGTGGCCCGCGCGCTTCATTACCTGGGCGAGGAATGCCGGATTACCGATGATCCGGAACTCCTGTCCCGCTGCAGCCATATCATCTTCCCCGGGGTCGGGGCGGCCGGCGAGGCCATGGCCAACCTGCGCCTGAGCAAACTGGATGAGCGGATCAGGCAATGGATCGCGGAAGGCAAGCCGACCTTGGGTATTTGTCTGGGAACCCAGGTGATCTTCGACTACAGCGAGGAAAACGACACTGCTTGCCTCGGCATTGTGCCGGGCAGGGTTAAACGCTTTCCCGCTGACCTCGCTGAGGGCGGCCGGCGCCTCAAGATTCCCCACATGGGATGGAACCGCGTCGCATTGGCACGGGAACACGCGGTCTTCCGGGAAATTCCGGAGGAGGCGGAGTTCTACTTTGTCCATTCCTATTATCCAGCGCCGGCGGAAGAGAAGTGGATCATCGGACGGACGGATTACGGGCAACCATTCTGCTCCGCCGTGGCCCGGGAAAACCTGGTGGCCCTCCAGTTTCATCCGGAGAAGAGCGGGCGGCCGGGCTTGAAAATACTGGCCAACTTCTGCCGCTGGGGAGGGACGGATGCTGAGTAAACGGATCATTCCCTGTCTGGATGTACGAGCGGGTATGCTTACCAAGGGCATTAAATTTAAGGGCAACGTGGACATCGGCGATCCGGTGGCAGCCGCGGAGCAATATTACGAGCAGGGGGCCGACGAGATCGTCTTTTACGATATCACCGCTTCCGCCGAGGCCCGCGATATCATGATCGACGTGGTGCGCCGGGTGGCGGAGCGGATATTCATCCCCTTTTCCGTGGGCGGCGGCATCCGGACGGTCAATGACATGCGCCGGGTGATTCTCGCGGGTGCGGAAAAGGTCAGCGTCAATTCGGCGGCCGTGGAAAATCCGCCCCTGATCAGCGACGGGGCCAGGGCCTTCGGCAGCCAGTGCATCGTGCTGGGAATGGATGTCAAAAAGGTCGCTCCCACGGCGCAGATCCCCTCCGGCTACGAAATAGTTATCCAAGGTGGCCGGAAACATATGGGAATCGACGCCTTATGGTGGGCTCAGGAGGCGGAAAGACTGGGCGCAGGCGAGATCTGCCTGAACTCCATCGATGCCGACGGGACGCAGGAGGGCTATGAAATTACCCTCACGTCTCTCATCTCCGCCAGCGTACACATCCCCGTGATCGCCTCGGGCGGGGCGGGGCGGCCGGAACACCTGGCGGAGGTGCTGACCGCCGGCCAGGCGGACGCCGCTCTCATCGCCTCCATGGTCCATTACCGGACCTATACGCTTGCGGAAATAAAAGACCAACTACGTGACAGGGGAATAAAAGTCAGGAACCTCTGGTAAGATATTCGATATTCTTGATAAAGAAGCAAAAAGAAGATATATTGCACAAGCAAAGAGGGCTTTAAAAAACCATTAATTGATGCACTCGTAAAAAGTTCTTCTCTTCGTCACCCGGCGAAGGCCGGGGTCCAGGGCCTGTTGAAGACCAGGATTCCGGCTTCCGACGGAATGACAAGAATACAAGGGAGTTGACTTTTGACAGGACAGTCAACAGCTAACAGGCGATAATCACCGGATTCCCGCCGCAGTTTATGCCCGCGAAGGCGGGTGCGGGAATGACAAAAGAGCAGGAGGGGGACAGAAGGTGGACAAGAAAAGATATGAGCTGAATGTTCAGCTGGCGCAGATGTTAAAAGGCGGCGTCATCATGGACGTCACTAATGTGGAACAGGCAAAGATCGCCGAAGAGGCGGGGGCGGTAGCCGTCATGGCCCTGGAAAGGGTGCCCGCGGATATTCGCCGCGACGGCGGGGTGGCCCGGATGTCCGACCCGTCCATGATTGCGGAAATAAAAATGGCCGTCACGATACCGGTTATGGCCAAAGCGCGCATCGGCCATTTTGTGGAGGCCCAGATTCTGGAAGCCTTAAAAATCGACTACATAGACGAAAGCGAGGTCCTGACTCCGGCCGATGAAGAATGCCACATCGACAAGACCAAGTTCTCCATTCCCTTCGTCTGCGGCGCCCGCAACTTGGGGGAAGCGGTGCGGCGCATCGCCGAAGGGGCAGCCATGATCCGCACGAAGGGCGAGGCCGGCACCGGCAACGTGGTCGAGGCGGTTCGCCACATGCGGACCATGAACCGGGAAATCCGGCAGCTGGCCCAAATGCCGGTGGAAGAAGTAACCGGTTACGCCAAAGCTAACGGGGTACCTTACGAACTTGCCCTGCAGGTGCGGGAACTGGGACGGCTGCCCGTCGTGAATTTCGCCGCCGGCGGCATCGCCACCCCGGCCGATGCGGCCCTCATGATGCAGCTGGGGTGCGACGGTGTTTTTGTCGGCTCCGGCATTTTCAAGTCGGATAATCCGTCGTTGCGCGCCCGGGCCATCGTCAAAGCAACGGCCTACTTCAACGACCCGCAGAAGGTCCTGGCCGCTTCCATGGACCTGGGAGGCGCCATGCCGGGGCTCGAAATATCCGCCATTCCTGAAGAGCAGCTGCTGGCAGGAAGGGGTTGGTAAAAAGCCCGCAGCACACCATGTCAGAAAATCCTGGCGAAAAGAAAAGCCATCCCGGAAAATCCATCGGCGTCCTCAGCCTGCAGGGCGGGGTAGTCGAACACCTCGATCACCTGGAAAGACTGGGCATCAGTTGCTTATCCGTTAAAGAAGCGGCTGATTTCAAAGATTTAGCGGGACTGATTATTCCCGGCGGCGAAAGCACCTGCCTGGCCCGCCTGCTCAAGATCTTTGCCCTCGACGAGGTCATCGTCCGGGAATTCCACCGGGGCATGAAGATCTGGGGCACCTGCGCCGGGGCAATCCTCCTGGCCCGGTCGTTAGTGGGTGAAGCCCCCCACCTGGGGCTCATCGATATCGAGGTGGAAAGGAACAGCTTTGGCAGCCAGCTGGAGAGTTTTGCCTGCGAGGCGCTGGTCCCCGGGATTGCCGCCCACCCCCTGCCTCTTACTTTTATCCGCGCCCCCAAGATCACCAAAGTAGGTCCGGGAGTGAAGATTCTCCTCCAAGTAGAAGATTTTATCGCCGCCGTGGAGAGCCCCGGCGTGCTGGCGACGGTTTTTCATCCGGAGCTGACCGGCTGTCTTGACTTCCACCGGTATTTCGCCCAGAAGTGCGGCCTGGAGCCTTACGGCGAAGATCAGGCCCCGTCCCTGGACCCCCGCTGGGATTGTCGCAGCTGGACCCGTCTGGCCCGCATATAGCTTGCTAATTCACTAATCGCCATGCTCAATAGTTTTGCTGAAGGTGAGCCCGGCCCATTGTTTCATCGTGTCCTCCAGGCGCCATTCGTTGGCCGCCAGATAGGCCAGATTACCCGAACCGTCAATGGCCAGATATTCCTTCATGACCTTCTCGAATTCCTTCAACTTTAAGCGGTCCGAACCACTGACCCACCGCACGGTGGACAGATTGACCACTTCATAGGAGGCCTCCACGCCGTATTCCGTGAGCAGGCGTGCCGCGATAACTTCAAACTGCAATTCCCCCACGGCACCCAGGATGAAATAGCTGCTGTTCAAAGGACGGAACAGTTGCACCGCCCCCTCTTCAGCCAGTTGTGTCAAACCTTTTTCGAGCTGTTTGGTCTTCAGGGGGTTGTTCAGCCTGACTCGACGGAAATGCTCCGGGGCAAAGTTGGGGATACCGGTAAACTTGATCGGTTCCTTTTCCGTAAACGTATCGGCGATCTTAATCGTACCGTGGTTATGGATGCCGATGATGTCGCCCGGATAGGCTTCCTCCGCATGGGTCCGTTCCTGAGCCATAAAAATAATGGCATTATTGATCTGGATATCCTTTCCCAACCGGTGATGCCTTACCCGGATACCCGGATAGAACCGGCCGGAACAAATCCGTAAGAAGGCGATGCGGTCCCGGTGGGCCGGATCCATGTTGGCCTGGATTTTGAACACAAAGCCGGAAAATTCTTCCTCGTAAGGTGATACAAGGCGGGTGGTGGTGGGGCGGGCAACGGGCGAGGGTGCCAGTTCCACGAAGGCATCCAACATCTCCCGGACGCCGAAATTGTTGACCGCACTGCCGAAAAAAACCGGTGTCTGGTTTCCTTTTAGGTACTCCTCCCGGCTGAAAGGGTTGGCGGCGCCGTTCAGCAGCTCAACATCGTTTCTTAGCTCTCCGGCCTGGCTTTCCAGGAGTTCGTCCAGACGGGGGTCCTGAAGATCGGTAATCAGGATGCCCTCACTGATCCGGCCCTTGTGGGTGGGTGAAAAGAGGTGCAACTCCTGCCGGTAAAGATCGTAAATCCCTTTAAATGCTTTCCCCATCCCGATGGGCCAGGTCATGGGAACGCACTCGATCTGGAGTGTTTCTTCGATGTCGGACAGCAGATTGAGGGGCTCCAGCCCGTCGCGGTCCAACTTGTTGATAAAAGTCATGATGGGGGTATTGCGCATCCGGCAGACCTCCATCAGTTTCTTCGTCTGTGTTTCCACGCCCTTGCCGCTGTCGATCACCATGAGGGCGCTGTCCACCGCCGTCAGCACGCGGTAGGTATCTTCCGAGAAATCTTCATGGCCGGGGGTATCCAGCAGGTTGATCTCGTAACCGCGATAAGCGAAGGTCATGACGGAGGAGGAAACGGAAATTCCCCTCTCCCGCTCCATGGCCATCCAGTCGCTTACGGTATGGCGCACCGCCCGGCGCGCTTTGACGGCGCCGGCCAGCTGAATGGCCCCTCCGAAAAGGAGCAGCTTTTCCGTCAGCGTCGTCTTACCGGCATCAGGATGGCTGATAATGCCGAAGGTGCGACGGCGGTCGATTTCTTTCTGTAAATTATTATCCAAATTATTCCCCAACTCTGTAATTGTTTTGATGTTTACCCACAAGAGGCCGCGAAACCTGTATTTGACAAACAGGGATGACGTCATTATTTTTTAACAATAAAATATTAATGGGAGGTCACCTATGGAAAAATGTTCCGCGTCTCACTTGCTTTCCTGCCCCGTCGTCTTTGTCAGCACCCGCTACGAAAATCAGACCGATATTATGATCGGCACGGCCATGTTCGTTTCGGAAGTGGAGTCGCTCCTCGCGGTCAGTTTGACCAAGGGGCACCTGACATCCCAATTGATCGAGAAGGCGGGAGGGGCTTTTACCGTCATCGCCGCTTCCGAAGGTCAGGAAGACCTGTTTAAGAAGTTAATCGAGCTCAAAGGCGTGGAAACGGATAAATTCGCGTCCCTCTGCGTTTCCACCCTGCCGGAGCGTACCGCAAAACCGCCGATTCCCGAAAGATCAGCCGCCTGGTTTGATTGCCAGACCGTAGCCAAGCAGGAAATACATCACTATTCGGTCCTCATCGCCCGCGTCACCGCTTATGATGACCTGGGAAAACCACCGCTCATCTGGCACAGCGATAAACTCTTCACCTTGAACCCGCTGTAGCGAGGAAGCATCGGCACCGCGGCCGGCCTTCCCATCACACCCGCGTAAGATGCCGGTACTTGATGCGGTGCGGCTGGTCGGCGGCCGCGCCGAACCTGGCCTTGCGGTCGGCCTCATACTCGGAATAATTGCCGTCAAACCAATAGACTTTACTGTCGCCCTCAAAGGCCAGCATATGGGTGACAATCCGGTCGAGAAACCAGCGGTCGTGGCTGATCACGACCGCACAGCCGGCAAAATTTTCCAGCGCCTCCTCCAGGGCGCGCATGGCATTAACGTCCAGGTCGTTGGTCGGCTCATCCAGGAGGAGGACATTGGCGCCCTCTTTCAGGATGCGCGCCAGGTGCACGCGGTTTCTCTCGCCGCCGGAAAGCTGGCCCACTTTCTTCTGCTGGTCCGTTCCCGTGAAGTTAAAGCGTGACACATAGGCCCGGGAATTCACCTGTTTGCCGCCCAGGTCAATGGTATCCCGCCCCTCGGCAATAACCTCCCAGATTGTCTTGTTCGCGTCCAGGAGATCGCGGCTCTGGTCCACATATCCCAGTTTTACCGTTTCGCCGATGATGATTTCACCGCGGTCGGGCTGCTCCTGCCCCGTGATCATGCGGAACAGGGTCGTCTTGCCGGCGCCGTTGGGTCCGATGATCCCCACAATCCCGCCCGGCGGGAGGGTGAAAGTCATATCTTCGATGAGCAGTTGATCGCCGTAGGCCTTGCTCACCTGCCGGACTTCAACGACCGTCTTGCCCAAACGCGGTCCCGGGGGAATGTAAATCTCCAGTTCCTTGCCCCTCTTTTCACTTTCCTGGCTCAAGAGGGCCTCGTAGGAATTGATGCGGGCCTTGGCCTTCGCATGGCGGCCTTTGGGACTCATCCTGATCCACTCCAACTCCCGTTGCAGTGTCCGCTGGCGGTCCGTCTCGCTTTTTTCCTCGACGCGCAACCGATTTTGCTTTTGCTCCAGCCAGGAAGAATAATTGCCCTTCCAGGGGATTCCCTGCCCCCGGTCGAGTTCCAATATCCATTGGGCCACATTGTCCAGAAAATAGCGGTCATGGGTCACGGCGATCACCGTGCCCTCATAGCGCTGCAGGTGGTGTTCCAGCCAGGCCACGGATTCGGCATCCAGGTGGTTGGTCGGTTCGTCCAAAAGCAGGATATCGGGGTTCATCAAAAGCAGCCGGCACAGGGCCACACGGCGCCGCTCGCCACCGGAAAGCACCTTGACGGACACCTCTCCGGGCGGGCAGCGCAAGGCATCCATCGCCATCTCCAGGCGCGAATCGAGGTCCCAGGCATCCAGGGCATCCAGCTGTTCCTGCACGGCCCCCTGCCTTTCGATGAGTTTGTTCATCTCGTCATCCGACAGCGGCTCAGAAAATTTCTCGCTGATTTCGTTATATTTCTTCAGCAGATCAACGGTCTTCTGCACCCCTTCCTCTACCACTTCGCGGACAGTCTTGGCCTCGTCCAGACGGGGTTCCTGTTCGAGGAAACCGATGGAATAACCAGGTGTGGGGATGGTCTTACCCTGAAAATCCTTGTCCACATCGGCCAGGATGCGCAAGAGGGAACTCTTGCCGGAACCGTTGGTGCCCAGCACGCCGATTTTCGCCCCATAAAAATAGGAAAGGGAGATATCCTTAAGGACGGCCCTTTTATCGTAATACTTACTGACCCCCATCATCGTATAAATGATTTTGTTGCCTTCGTTGCTCATTAAACTTGTCAGCCCCCTTAAAGATATTCCGCCAATCCCCGGCGTTCCAGTTCTTCGACCACCTGCTTCACCTCCTGCGACCGCTCTTTCGCGCAGACAAGCAGGGCATCGCCGGTGTTAATGACGATCAGGTCCTCCGCCCCTATCAGGGCAACCAGTTTGCCGCCCCCATGGACAAGGCAGCCGCGGGAATCGATCAGCACCGGGTTACCGGCCTCTATCAGCACATTGCCCGCCTCATCCGGCGCTATCACTTCCGAGATTGCCCGCCAGCTGCCCACATCACTCCAACCGAATTCTCCGGGGATCACCCCGACGTTTTTCGCCTTCTCCATGACGCCATAGTCGATGGACTGGCTCTTAATTCCCCGGTACAGCGCGGCGACCTGCGGCAGGAGGCCGGCCGGAACCAGTGCTTCCCCGGAATAATCCAGCTGCATAAGTCCGGTATGGAGCTCCGGCATATGTTTTTCCATCTCCGCCAGGATGCTGCCGGCCTGCCAGACAAACATGCCGCTGTTCCAGAAGAAATTGCCGGCCGCCAGAAATTCCAGCGCCTTTGCCAATGGCGGCTTTTCCGCGAAGCGGGTCACCGGATAAGTACCGTCGGCCCGCATATTCTTGCCGGCTTCGATGTAGCCATAACCGGTTTCCGGTCTGTCCGGTCTGATTCCCAACATCATCAGAGCGCCCTGTCGGGCCGCCGCCTGCGCCCGGAGGAGTACAGTCCTGAATTCCTCCTCATCCCTGATATAATGATCGGCCGGTAACACCACCATCATGGCCGCGGGGTCGTGACGGGCAATCAGGGCCGCCGCCAGCCCGATGGCCGGCGCCGTGTTGCGCCCTTCCGGCTCAGCTATGACATCGATGGGCCTGTCCTGCAGATACTCCAGTTGCCTGGCCGTCTCCACAGCCTGAAGGACATTGGTGACGACCAATATCCGGCGCGGTTGAAGCGGCAGGATCCGCTCCACCGTCCGCTGCAGCATCGACTTGCCGCCGAAAACCGACATCAACTGCTTCGGCTGCCGCCGGCGGGAAAGCGGCCAGAAACGGGTGCCGGCTCCTCCGGCGAGAATGACGACGTACACTTATAACTCCTTGAAAAAAAACATCCCTCTCTTTACAGATGAGGGAAGAAGTCCCCCCTTTGCTCAAGAGGAGAAGTTTGTTCACGGCTCGCGAGGAATTACCTATTTATCCCCGCGGCCGGAGGTAACCGCCATGCCAATGGCATAAGCACATAGCGCCCCGATCAAGTCGGCCAGCAAGTCGCTAAATTCAGCAGCCCGCGTCTCCGTAAACAGGCCCTGGGCAACTTCGATCAGTCCGCCGAAGATTACCGTGGTCGCCATCGCCCTCAACCAGCAAAGCTTAATCCCGCAGGAAAAGCAGCCGTAGGCCCGGCAGGCAAGCGTCGTCAAGACCCCATAGGCGGCCGCATGCTGAAATTTGTCCCAGCCGAAGAAACCCAGCTCGATCTCCGGCGGTTTAGGGGTTAACGAGAGCCAGGCAATGGCGATCCCCCAGGCCAGAAAAAGCGACCAGCGGGGGAAAAAATGGAAAAAACCTCTCTTCTGCAACTGCCCTGTCATCCTGAGTCTGTTGAGGGATGATTCAGTTTCCGCTCCCAACGCCAGGCATCGGCAATAATCGTCCGGAGGTCGTTGAAGCGGGGCTGCCAGCCCAAGAGTTCCCGGATGCGATCGGCCTGCGCCACGAGGATCGCCGGGTCGCCGGGCCGGCGCGACGCTTCTAAAACCGGAAAATCTACCTCCGTGACTTCCTTGACCATCTTTATAACTTCCCGGACGCTGCTGCCCTGACCGTAGCCGACGTTAAGCCGCTGGGACTCCCCTCCCCTTTCCAGGTGGGCAAGAGCCGCCAGGTGGGCAGCCGCCAGGTCCTCGATATGAATATAGTCGCGGATACCGGTGCCGTCGGCGGTGGGATAATCAGTACCAAAAATGGAAACGGACTCCCGCATTCCCAGCGCCGCCTGACAGCAGACCTTGATGAGATGGGTCGCCTCGGGGGTGCGCTGTCCCATCCGGGCCAACGGGTCGGCGCCCGCCACATTGAAGTAGCGCAGGGCCACGTATTGAAAACCATGAGCCAACGCGGTATCGCGCAACATCCACTCGCTCATCAACTTGGAAGTGCCGTAGGGGTTGATGGGAACGGTCGCACTATCCTCTGAAGCGACGCCGTTTTCCGGGAAACCGTAAACCGCGGCGGTGCTGGAAAAAATGAAGCGCTCCACACCGAAACGGGCGCAAAGCGTTAGCAGGTTCAGCGTGTTACGGGTATTGTTACTGTAAAATTTAAGGGGATTGGTTACCGATTCCGGTGCCACGATGGAGGCGGCAAAGTGGAGCACCGTGGTAATGCGATGGCTCTCAAACAGGGCTTCCACCGCGGCCGTATCGGCCAGATCACCTACGGCCAGCTCCTCGCCGTGCACAAGGGCGGCCGGCGAACCGGTGGACAAGTTGTCGAATACAACCACTTTCCGCCCCGCCTCGGTAAGCTGCCGCACCACGTGACTGCCGATGTATCCCGCGCCGCCGGTAACCAGAATCATATATTATTTATCCCTGACAAGATTCGTAAAAAGTCGTCACCCTGGTGAACCCTTCGACTGTTCGACAGGCTCACAGCTCAGTGCAGGCACCGGGGTCCAGAAACGACACAAGCACTTAATAAATACTGGATACCGGCGCTTGCCCCGGACCCCGTATCAGGTACGGGGCAGGCTCTGATCCGGGGTTCGCTGGAATGACGTCATGCGGACCTAATACCGGTAAGAGTCCGGCTTAAAGGGGCCATCCACGGACACCCCCAGATAAGCAGCCTGTCCTTCCGTCATCGTGGTCAATTTGGCCCCCAAACGGGGAAGGTGCAGCCGGGCCACCTCTTCATCAAGCTTTTTAGGAAGCGTGTAAACTCCGAGGTCGAATTGTTTGGTGGCCAATTCTATCTGGGCCAGACATTGGTTGGTAAAGCTGGTGCTCATCACAAAGCTGGAGTGCCCCGTGGCACAGCCAAGGTTGACGAGCCGGCCTTCCGCCAGGACGATGATGGAACGCCCGGATTCCAGCCGCCATTTATCCACCTGGGGTTTGATGTTTACCTTGCTGCAGCGGGGGTTGTTCTCCAGGTAGTGCATGGCGATTTCACTGTCGAAATGGCCGATATTGCAGATAATGGCCTCATTCTTCATCAGCTCCATGTGCTTCCCCGTGATGACATCGCAGCAGCCCGTGGCGGTAACGAAAATATCACCGCTGCCGACCACCGCGTTCAGCGTCGTCACCTCATAGCCTTCCATCGCCGCTTGCAGGGCGCAGATAGGATCAATCTCGTTTACTATCACCCGCGCCCCGAAGCCGCGCATGGACTGGGCACATCCCTTGCCCACATCCCCATAGCCGCAGATCACAACCACCTTGCCCGCCACCATCACGTCGGTCGCCCGTTTGATGCCGTCAGCCAGCGACTCCCGGCAGCCGTAAAGGTTGTCGAACTTCGATTTCGTCACGGAATCGTTCACGTTAATGGCCGGAAAGAGCAGTTCTCCCGCCTTCTCCATCTGATACAGGCGGTGTACTCCCGTCGTCGTCTCTTCCGAAACGCCGCGGATTCCCGCCGCCACCTGCTGCCAGTGCCCGGGATCGCGCTTGTAACGCTGCTCCAGGCGGTGCATGACGATCTGCAGTTCCTTATTTTCATAAATCTTTTCCAGCAGCGACGGGTCCTTCTCCACTTTCCAGCCCTGGTGAACCAAAAGAGTGGCGTCCCCGCCATCGTCCACGATCAGGTTGGGCCCCGAACCATCGGGCCAGGTAAGGGCCTGTTCGGTGCACCACCAGTAATCTTCCAAGGTTTCACCTTTCCAGGCGAATACGGCGGCGGTTCCGGCCTTGGCGATGGCAGCCGCGGCATGGTCCTGGGTGGAGAAGATGTTGCAGGACGCCCAGCGGACATCGGCCCCCAACTGCTGCAATGTTTCGATCAGCATGGCCGTTTGAATGGTCATATGCAGGCTGCCCATGATCTTCAAGCCCGCCAGGGGCTTCTGGACTCCGTATTTTTCCCGGACCGCCATCAGGCCCGGCATTTCGTTTTCCGCCAGGTCCAGCTCCTTGCGACCCCACTCCGCCAACGTAATATCGGCCACCTGATACGCCAGCCCCTTATCCAGTTCTCTTACGCTCATCCGCTTATTCACCTCTACGTTATCATCTCAATATCAATCGTCAATTTCTGTAAATTCCCCTTGCCAAAGGGGATCCGTTTAACGGGCCCCCTGCCTGAGCTGTTCCGCCACCGTCGTTTTTTCCCAGGGATAGTCGTCCATGAACAGCGTGCGGGGCAACCGTCGGTAAATATCGGGATTCAACAAATCGAACTGTTCGATCATTCCCCGGGGCGTCAGGTTAAAGTGTTCCTCCACCAGAGAAGTGATCTTCTTATCGGTCAATTTGCCCGTACCGAAGGTATTGACATAGATGGAAAAAGGCTCCGCCATCCCGATGGCATAGGAAAGCTGCACGGAACACTTGCTGGCCAACCCGGCGGCGACAACGTTTTTTGCCACATACCGGGAACCGAAGGCGGCTGAACAATCGACCTTTTCCGGTGATTTATTTACCACCGCTCCACCGCCCAACTGGGCGCCCGGGTAGCCGCCGTAAAACTGAACGACCAGTTTCCGGCCCGTAATGCCCGAATCAGCGGCACTGCAGGAATTGACCGATTGCCACTCCCCCGTGGGGTTAAACAGGAATGCGGTTTTGTCATCCACCCAGTCGCCGAGGGAACCCAGGGCCAACCGCCTGGCCTGCTCGGCAACGATATCTTTGACGTCCCTCACCACATGACGATAATCGATCGCATTGGACATCAGTACCTTCGCCACGCGCCGGGGTACGCCCTGGTCGTCGTATTCCACCGATACCTGGCCTTTGCCGTCGGGAGCAAAAATGGGATTTTCGCAATTTTCGAAGGCCCGCATCATGTTACTGGCCAGGACATAAGGCAGGGGAAGCAATTCCGGCGTCTCGTTGCAGGCAAAACCGTAAAAGATACCCTGATCGCCGGCGCCGATTTCCTTATATAATCCCAGCTCCGCACGGCTGCCCATATTGATGTCGCAGGACTGGGGGATGATCGTATTCAGGATACCCATGGAATTCCCGTCCAAACCGAGCAGCATGTCATTGTATCCCCGGGCCAGGACAACCTGGCGGACACAGTTATCGACATCGATCCGCACCCGTGAGGTAACCTCGCCGCCCACGACACAAAGGCCTTTACCCAGAAAGACTTCCACGCCGCAATGCGGCATGTTATCGATCGTCATTCCTATCTTCTCTTCTTCATGGATGATGTCGGCAATAATATTGGCCGCTATGGAATCCGCGATCATGTCCGGATGCCCCATCTTCACACTTTCCGACGTTATCAGCATACTACCTCCCCCGTAACAATCATAATTTAACGTAGACTAATAACAAATTAGCCCCATTTTCTCAAGCTATATACTGTCTGCTTGCACGTTTGTTTGATATTATTACTCCGGCAACGAAACAATTCAATTCGTCATTCCGGCGAAAGCCGGAATCCAGTGAAAAGACTGGATGCCGGATCAGGTCGACCCAAAGGGCCTAAACGGCATGACTTGGGTGGACATGTTTAATTGCCGGAGTAATAAGTCCGGCGTAAAAGGCCTTTTCCCTCTTGCTGCAGATCACCACCCCCAAAGCCCCGCCCCTCTGCTGTCCTGCGACAAGGCGTCCTTTTTCAGATAGAGCGGCACATCCCTTCCGATAGTATCAAACAGGCTGTTGAAATGGTCGATATCCTGGCCCACGTCGCGGGTCCAGGGTGAAAGGCCAAATTTGTATGAAGTCTTGCTATCCGTTCCACTGAAAAGCCGCAAGGGAAGGCTAACGCCTATCCCCTTATCCGAGTAACCCCTATTTTCCGGGTCATTGAACATGCTGGTATTCGTCAGGCTGTACCAGGCAAAGAGGACAACCCCGTTAATGAACTTCGACACCATCACCTGGGTGCCCCGGTCGCCGGCCAGAAACTGACCGGTCTTGAAAGTTACCGCCGCCTCAATCTCCGGAAAATTCAACCGCGTATTCAAAAAAGCGGTCTTGTAGGTGCTCTTGAAATCATTCTCTTTAAAGCCGAAAAGGGAAGCGGGCTCCCGTTTCTTCACCCAACTGCCCGAAAGGCCGGCCATTAAGCGGCCGCCAAAGAAAGGTTTTGCCAGCTCCCCGTCGAACCCGCTGTACTGAAACTCCAAAATCCCGGCCGCCAGCCGCCCGTATATCTCCCGCGGAAGCTTAAGGGTTTGTTCGGCCATCACCACCCCCAGCACAACCTGGTCTTGCAGATAAGCCACGCTGTCGGACCGCACGGCGGTATTCGTGGGGGCAATGGAACTGGAAACCGTGTTCAGGGGATAAACCTCCAAACCCGTCACCAGGGCCATTCCCTTCCAGGGATACGCGCTCAACCAGCCCCGCGCGCCGAACCGATACCGGAAAAACCCCGAGGGATCATTAAGGAACATCAGCAGCGAGGGATTAAGCCCATAATCCCACCACTTCCGGTAAAGCAACTTACCTCTGAGGCCTGCGGCCGTCTGCGTATTGATGTCCGCCTGCGCAAGAAACTCCCCCAGGGTCATCTTCTCTTGGCTCAGCATGACCACATCCTCGCGTAAACATTTTAGGGACACTGTCGGAATACCGTTTTTCGCGATTACTATATGGTATTGCCGAACCTCCGCCGGCGAAAGGTCCGCAAGGGTGCGCAGCATTACCCCCAGGGCCCTGGGGGTGTAATAATACTTCTTATTTTCCGCTTCAATCATGAGGAGATCGCCATCCCGCCTGATGATGATATTTTTGAAGCCCACATCATCCAACCCTCTGGCGATCCGTTCTTCCCAGGGATACAGCCGGTATTCCGGTTTTTCCTGATAAGGATAGTCGTAGAGCGGAATCATGGGCACGCCCATATCAAAGGCTGCGGACAGATTAACGCCGAGTTGATTTCCCCGCTGATAGCTGATCGCCGTCTCCAGCCATTCCCGCGGCCGCCAGCGGAGGCCAAAGTTAAACCGGGAGGGGACGGGTTCGGTGAAATACAGGCCGCTGCCAACGGCAGGGTCGAAGATTTGTTTTTCGTAGGGAATCGGATTGTACTCCACCATCAAAGACAAACGATCGGAAGCAGCATACTGAACCCCGCCAAAGAATTGTCCGTCACTCCGCCAGGCGGCATTGTCGGTCAAGATCTCAACCTTACCCCCTTCGCTATGCTGGGGCAAGGGCTGTTTTCCGAAGCGGCCATTGCCAAACCCGATCGTGAAATCGAAGGGATAAATTTGTTTACTGGCCACGACGTATTGAGACGTGAAAAGTCTCGTTCCGTGGGGGTCCATCAGCCCCAAAGCCATGGCCGGACGCCATCTGCCCTCGGACAAAAACTGGTATTTGACATCAATGGCCTTGTCTTTGTAATCGCCGTAATCCGTGTTATCGGCGAAACCCGGCACGCCCAACAACTGCGTGACCCGACCGCCGACTTCCAGGCCCGAAAAAACACTCATAGATCCATAATAATAGCGATAAGGATTCGCCTGGGATACACCGAACCGGGCCCTTCCCTCCCGCTGCACCCTGGCCGTGGGGGTTTCCATCAGTCCGGTCCCTCCCCAGTTGGCCGGCCCCGTGAAAGGCTCATCCCCGGCGAATGCGGATACCGTCAAGATTAATAATATAAGTAATGTAAAAAAATAGGGACTTGCGTCCCTTCCCTTATTAAGCCTTAACTGCCGCTTACCTCTCACCATTTACCCCTTATCACCCGCTTGTCAGAATAGTTGCTATCATGCATCAATGGTCGCGTGACCGCGTTCTATTTACCGTTCGCCGCTTTATACGCCTTTACGAACCGCTCAGCCAGCACCCCTGCGTCTTGTCTAATCACCTGTAGATTGCCCGTGTTCGCTACACCGGTAATGCTGAGCGACCACGTACCGGCCAGAGTCCTTACTTTCGGATTCGCCTCCAGGTAGGCCAACTGCCGCAATTCAAATTTGATATCATAGGCATACCAGTACTTTTCCTTCTCATGGGTATTGACAACCACGCTAAGCACCGGCCGTCCGGGAACATTCAGCCAGTTTTTCTCTTCCACGGCACGGATTTTACCCTCTTGGAGCTTCTTCTCCACATCCCGCTTTAGCTGCGCCGAGGTCAAACCGGCCGAGGCTGCAAATTGCTGAACATTGGGCGGCAATTCCTCCACGACCACTTTCACGCCTTGAAGCCCGGCCAAGGTCGCCCGGCTGACAGCCGAATCATCGGCCGTCACCGCCACTGCCATAAGCAGTACCAGAAGCAAAGAAGTAAAATAGATTTTGGACACGCGTTTTGCTATCATCATTCCCTCCTCTTACGCTTTCAGCAACGATTACAAGTATCTTTAACCATTAATAACTTGCACTTGTCAGCCAATGTTCTCAGTATGCTCCCTTCCCGTGAAAAACAGCATTAACTGTTTTAAAAATTATCTTGATATCCAACCATAAAGAATGATTTTGAACATACCAGGTATCCAATTGAACCCTTTCACCGTAGTCATCGACGTCGTTCCGTTTCCCAACCTGCCACAATCCGGTTATGCCGGGCTTCATAGAACAGTACAAACCTCCATTTTCTTTATAATAATCAAATAATTCCTTTTCCACGATGGGTCGAGCACCAACAACGCTCATTTCTCCCTTCAGTACATTGATAAACTGAGGCAATTCGTCCAGACTCGTTTTTCTGAGGAATCTGCCAATCCTCGTCAATCGCGGATCATTCTTCAATTTAAATGATCGTGCCCATTCTTCTCTTGCATTAGGATCGGCTCGCAAAATCTCTTCAAGTTTCTTGTCCGCATCCACAAACATGGTCCTGAATTTAAGGCATTTAAACTCTTTCCCTGCCATCGTGATCCTTTTGTGCCCATAAAAAACTGGACCGCCATCCTCCAATTTAATAAGCACTGCTATCGCCAAGGTCATCGGAAAGGAAAAAATTATGGCCAGCAGCGAGAAAAGAATGTCAAAATAACGTTTCCATTGAATTGCCGGGTTAAAATTGATCAGCAACATCTCACCGAGGGTTTCAATCCTTGAATTAAACAATTGATACATGAATAAATCCGGCACTACAAAAATTTGGGCCCCCAGTGTCCGACATCCATGAAGGATATTAGTTATTTTCTTTTCGGCGTGCATGGGAAGAGTTATATAAACATGATCCACATCATGATATCTTAGATAGTCCTGCAATTGATCAACTGTCCCCAGCACGGGTATCTGCACAGAGAGATCACCTGTCTTTTTCTGGTCATCAAAGAAACCAATAACTTTTATACCAGTCCAGGATGCGCCTTCAAGAACCTTCACCAATTTGGTGCCCAAAAATCCGGCTCCAACTATTATTACGTACCGCTTGTTAAATCCTTTCTTGCGAATAAAACGAAGGAATAACCGGAGAAATACCCGCCAGGCAACTAAAGAGAACAAACTGAAAAGCATCCAATAAGTTAATACATTTCTGAATCTTTCCCCCGTCATAGCCAAGAGGAAGGAAATTAGCAGGAGAAAAAGCACCACGATTGTCCAGCACTTTAATACATTGAAACTTTCCTCCAGTATGGAGCCACTCCTCCATGATTCATAAAGACCTTTGTAAAAAGCAATAAAGTAGTAAGAGATGACGGCAATTAAAGCCAGCACGGAAAAATGAGGATTCCAGGGGAAAGATGCGTAAGCGGACGCGAACAAAAATGCAAAAGCTATAAGACCAGCATCAACCAACTTCATTGTAACATGAAAGATGGAGTTTTGTGAACGAAGCATACCTTGGATCTTAATCATGAATCAAAATTTTACCCATAAATACTGCGTTGGAAATCCTGCCAGCGCTCTTCCACGAACCTGGAAAAATTGTTGCGAAAATGCTCTGGTGAGAATCTTAAGGCATTCTCGCGACAAGCCGCAGGCGAGAATTTGTCGATACATTGTTCAAAATAATCTATGGCATCTATTATTGATTTAATATTTTGCGCAGCAAAGAATAAACCTGTCGGCTTTTCGTGATCCTCCCCCCGGACAGTCTCAAGTGCCCCTCCTTTCCCATAGGCAATGACCGGCGTTCCGCATGCCTGGGCTTCAACCGGCGTAATGCCGAAATCCTCTTCTGCTGCAAACACAAAGGCTTTAGCTCTTTGCATGTAATCTCTTAAGACATCAAGAGTTTGGTAACCTAATAATTCAACATTAGGACCAGCTTTAGACTTGATTTTCTTAAAATCAGGTCCGTCGCCGATAACAACTAATTTTTTCTCCGGCATCCCGGAAAAGGCTTCAACAATCAGATCCATTTTCTTGTACGGTACCATACGCGAGGCTGTTAGATAAAAGTCCTCTTTTTTCTCCTGGAGAATAAACTGTGAAGTTGCGACAGGCGGATTGATAACCGTGGCCTCGCGTCTATAGACTTTCTTTATGCGCCTGGCAATATAATGAGAATTCGCCACAAAGCAATCGACCCCATTGGCCGTTCTTACATCCCACTGACGAATCTTATGCAGCATCCAGCGAGCCAACCAGGCCTTAACCCCGCAATCTAGACCTGATTCATGCAAGTACTGATGTTGCAAATCCCAAGCGTACCGAATAGGCGAATGGACATAACAGATATGCAACTGATCTGGTCCTGTAAGCACACCCTTGGCAACTGCATGACTGCTAGAAATAACTAAATCGTAGCCCGATAAATCCAGCTGCTCTATAGCTAATGGCATCAGCGGCAAATAGTGGCGATACTTACGCCTAGCAAACGGCATCTGTTGGATAAAAGTAGTTTTCGCAGTCTTCCCCTTGAGTTTCTGACGTTCAGGTTCCGGCAGAAAATCTACAACCGAATAAAGATCCGCATCTGGGTAACAATCAATGATTTGTTCCAGTACACTCTCAGAACCTGCATAAGTTACAAGCCATTCATGCACCAGTGCAACTTTCAAATTCATATCCTCGATCACACTACTTTAGATTCTGCGGGCCAAGATAATAATTTGTTTCCAAACTTTCCATGATCGGAAATTTCAGAAACTCCCCACAATAATCATTCTGCTTTTCAAGAAGAAGAAAAATCCCCCATGCCAAGGCCGGCCATATCCTCGCCAGTGGCTTTGCTAACGTTGGTGGAAAGGGATAGAAATTACTTCCACCGAATGCTCGTAATGAATAACCAGCAGGGAAACAGCAGCTTATAAAAGCGATTAAATCTCTCTTCGTAAAACCTCTCACATGCGCCGACGCCATCTTAATGGGTGTCGGATGGCGGCCCGCAGCAAGCAAAATACGATTATGCAAGGATGCAAGGTTAGGGACACCGATTATCAATTTACCACCTCTTCTCAGCACCCTCGTCACTTCATGGAAAATCCAGAAAATATCTTTCGTATGTTCCAGCACTTGATTAGCTATAATCACGTCAATGCTGGCATCGGGGAATGGTAAAGCATCTTTTTCGATATTAATCTCATAGACCGACATCCCAAGTGCCCTCAATTTGCTTGCGTAAGCAGAATGAACCTCCACGGCCAACCTTTTTGTACTTGGCGCTAAAGTCGATGCTATGTTTAAATCCGCTCCCAGACCTGCTCCCAAATCCAATACGGAATGGAAGGGCATGGACATCTCAAGATATTGGCGAATTAGGTGCCGACCATAATTCAATGATCGATCGATGGACATTTTGCTTCCTATCGCTGTACTGGGGGCAACTTGCACTTTCATTTTAGTATCAATAAATAGCTATTTACAGTAAATTTTTTATCACCTGAGCGGTTTCGGCAGCACAGTTGTCCCAGGTAAATTGTCCGGCGCGGCTCCGTCCTTTACTGCGCATTTCATTTTTCAATACATCATCGTTCACAAGTTCAAGGATTTTCGCAGCGATATCATCAGGACTGTCTGGGCTGCAATAAAGCGCGGCCTCACCACAGACCTCGGGTAAGGAAGCGGTATGGGAAACAATCACCGGACAGCTTGCTGCCATCGCCTCCAAAGGGGGCAAACCGAAACCTTCGTAGAGTGACGGAAACACGAAGACATCGGCATGGGCGAAATATTGTTTAAGAGATTTCTCGTCCACATACCCGGTAAAGTGAACCCGACCACCCAACCTTGCTGCGTCCGAAACCACTTTGCTATCTCCAGTGATAAACCCCTCTTTCTTACCTATTATTACAAGATCATGAGGTATTTTATCCGCAATCAACCCAAAAGCTTTAATCAGAGTACTCAGATTCTTGTGCGGCTTAACGTTCCCAACGAAGAGCAAAAAAGGCTTCCCGTAGGGATTTTGCTGCTTTTGAATTGTGAACCAGGAAGCATCTACCCCCAAGAGAATAGGATGGATATCTGTGCACCCGTTTCCGGTAAAACGCTTCAATTCCTTCTGAGTGAACTCGGAAATCGTAATAATGGCTGCCGCCTTTTTACGAACTGCATTAAACATGAATCTTGCATACAACCGCTTGTGAAAGCCACCGACCAGATCGGGCATGGCCAGATGAAACAAATCATAAACGGTTACTAACATCTTCCTTCTATATAAAAGAGGAACGTTATAATGAGGTGCCCAAAACAAACTGGTTTCCTTAGGAATTAGCCTAGGTAGATCAATTTGCTCAGCTATTGAATAAATATTACTTTTACATTCAACGAAAGTGATATTCTCTGCCATCATCCATTTAATTTGCTGCAACTCCTCTATTTTGCCAATGAAGTTAAATTTGACATCCGGAAAACCAGCTACAATAAGCGGCACTACATTCCGCAAGTACGTGCCAATGCCGGACGCGCAAAGCATGCGCAGGTCCACCGTTATCACAGTCATTCGTTTATAAACTTCCCCAGTATTCCAACGGCACTATAATGCCGTATTCCAATAATTCAGTACATCGCATAGGCTCTGTCTTAATGAATATTGAGGTTGCCATCCTAGCGCCTGTTTAATTTTTTCGTTACACCCGATTATTTTCTTATTTTCATTCGGTCTGATCAATTTTTCGTCTATTGTAATAGCTATTTTCATATTTAGGATGTCGGCCATGATTAAAATAACTTCCCTTAAAGAAATCCCTTCACCACTGCAAACATTATAAACTTCGCCGCTTTTGCCGCTATGGAGCAAAAGGTGATAAGCAACGACCACATCTCTAACATCGCTGAAATCTCTTATAATCGATATGTCACCGGTAATCAAATTACCATTTACGCAATTATTTTTCTTCATTTTAATTAACTGTTTGGCAAAAGATGGTATGGCAAAAATATCTTTCTGGGTTGGCCCTGTATGGTTAAAAGATCTGGTAATAACGATGTTTAGTCCGTAGCCATTTACATAGACTTTGGAAAGAAGTTCCTGCGAAACCCTGGCCACCGCATAAGGACTGGTGGGATTTAACGGAGAGTTTTCCTGGAGCGGCAGATGTTCCTCTCTAACATTGCCGTATTCCTCAGAGGAGCCAACTGACAATATGCGGGCGTCAAGATTAACCTTTCTTATGGCTTCCAATATATTAAGAAAAATATTTAAATTATTGTTAAAGCTCGCTATGGGGTCTTGCCAACTGAAAGCAACACTGCTGTATGAAGCGAGATGGAGAATAAAATCCGGACTAAAATTCGAAATGATCCTTTCAACATCAACTGGCGACAACAAATCTATTTTTTCGAAATCGAAAGAGAGATGCTTGAAATCTGCAAATTGCAGGTCATGATCTTGGACATCAACACCTTTTATGACTGCATCAATTTCACTTTTCTCAAGATATTCACAAAAATGTCTACTTACGAACCCTGAAAAACCCGTAATCAAGTACTTTTCTTTAGACATACTCCTCGATATTTTGCATGTTCTATCTCTTCTCTGACCGTTCAGCGAATGGTAGGTTAAATTGCGGGAATATATAAGTAACCATTGTTATTCAGCGTTCTATCATCATCCGAAAAAGCTTCTCATACTTATCCAACCATCCTTTCACATCAAGAAATGGTTTAGATGAAACAACCACGTTCTGACGCAAGTTATCAATTTGCTGGGGATTTTCCGCGATTAGCCGGAGCAACGCTGCTAATGCTTGAGGCTGTTTCGGCTCGAAGAGAAACCCGTTAACTCCATCTTTGACCATTTCCGGAATGCCACCGCGCCGGGAAGCGATGACTGGAACATCATAGGCAAACGCTTCCGGGACAACCATGCCTAAAGCTTCATTGAGCATGGATGGGACAATGAGAACATCTATCGTTGGGAAAAAATCCTTTGGCTGGCTGTAGCCCAGAAAATGAATGCGATCACAGGCATAGCGCTTCCTGAGGTAGGCTTCGTAATTCGGCAAGCCTGCGCCGGCGATCCGTAACTCGGCATTTGATAAATCGACCCGTAAAAAGGTTTCCAATAACAGTTCAATTCCCTTAGCGGGGGCAAGAGTACCGATAAATCCGAATTGGACTCTGTCTCCTGAGCCCATCGACCGCCTGAGCGGCTGCACGGCAGGGTCGCAAGCACTGTGGATGGCAAGGCGGATGCGGGCATTATTGAAATATTTGTGTTCAACCAGCCGCTCCAGTATGAACCGGCTAACACCTACTACAGCATCCACTTGCTTAGACTTGTTCGCATGCCGCAAACGAAAGATCTTGCAATGGACACATTGATGCGTACAAGCAGAGCCATTGTAAAACATTGTACTATTTGGACAAAGCAGGTAAAGATCATGAAGGACTTGTATCAGCGGGGTACCGGTACGCTTGATAGCGCCCCATACTGCAACGGACCAGCCTGCGAGATTGTTGCAGCATACTATGTCCGGTCGTTCGCGCCTAACAACCTCCTCAGCCACGCGCGCCATCGCTGCATTATGGATATCCCGCAGATGCCATATGGCACGCTTCCATGCTGGTGCGCGTCCAGGTCCGTATGGCCAGTATGTGTTTTTAAGCGCAACGCGGAGCACGCGTATGCCATCGATCGCCTCCTCATACTCGACGGGAACCGGACTGGTTGCAAGTACCACACCATCGTGTCCACGATCACTCATCCCTCCCACCAACCGGCGAAGAACTATTTCCGCACCACCAACAACATGAGGATAATAAAGGTTGTTGATATAGAGAATTTTCATGGCAGTAGATATCTCAATTAAAGCCGCGCCACCTCGCTCACTCTTCCATCCATCAAAACCAGAATAGTTTTAGGGACCTCAATAGCCTGAAGAATCGGGTGACGGGGTTGCAGCTATCACAAATTACGGACTTCCGCCCGCAACTCAACAGGTGCAGCCACATGATCACTATTACCAACGGCGATCCGAATGATCCCGTATAACGCATTACCAACGGAAGAACGGGGGTATGAGCCAGCCGTGGTCTTCCTGGTAATTTGTGTTGCCCTCAATTTTGGCCAAGCCAAGAGCAAGCCGAACATGATCCAGAAGAACATGAAGATAAACCCCGGTACAGAAAGAAACATAAGCGCCAACCCGATGATGATCGAGTGCACCAATCCGAGAGCAAGCGCCGAACCATAGGCATCCCGGGCACGGCGATGCCATGACCAACAGTAGTATAAGGGAAATCCAATCATTCCCAGAAATAGAACAAAACCAACTATGCCGATGTTAGCCAACAACGTTGAGAAAAGATCAAAGGTGCTGTTGCTTCCCCACCCAGTACCAATAAAAGATGTTTCTACCAATATTTCAAGTCCTTTTAGAAATGCTGCAAAGCGATCCACGCCAGATCCAACGTCCATTTTGCCCAAGGTGACCACATTCATGATACCAACCAAGTCTTCCAAATCGGCATGGGGCAATACCTTTCCCACCAAGGCAACCAATCCGAGCAAAAAGACGGTAAAATAGACCACATATTTAAGTTGAATTAGTGCCGCAGCAACCAATTGTCCCCAGGAAAACTTTTTTGCACAGAGAGAGCTAATGGGCAGAAAAGCGCCTACGAGAAGCAAACCAACATAAGCAGTGCTGCTCGTCCCGATAACGGCGGCAAACACCAGCAACAACAACACCGACTTTTGAAAGAGCCGCCCATAGATATAATCTCTGGTTAAGTTGAGCGTAAGCAGCAAGGAAATAACAATCAACAAGAAGTAGCCAAACATTGAAGGTTCAGGCGCCACGGAGCTGAGCCTGGGAATGATGCGCAGGTGTTCCTCAAATCCTTGCGAGTAGCCCGGGTGATTGTTGAAAATCCAGTCCGGATATTGAAAACCGAGAAAGAAACTTGAATATTGGACCCCTAAGCCCCACAACACTGTTACGATGGCACTTATGATGAGCGTTCTGATTAGCGACCGTGCATCCTCATAATCCCGCACTTCGATCATTACACAAAAAGAAACGAGAAGGTAAAAGGTTAGATAGGCGAACTGTGTCAGGCTAAATATTTGAAAGCCCGATTGACTTGGCTGCTCCTCGATCATCCCGGGATTAATCAGTGTCGGCGAAATACCGATTAAGTCCTGGATAAAAGGAAAGGTAAGGCTCACTCCGGAATAGAGCAAAAAAATGGCGATAAGCCAGGTGAAGCGGATTTGAGCAACGGTGAAGCGCAAAGACCTAAAGTTTTTCTTCGCCAGGGCGACAAAGGCGAACAAAAGACCAAACCAGAAAGCAGGCTGCATCCCGAAACGGGACCCTTCGCTGATGACGATGGTGGAAGCCGTAAAGGGCGAAAGAAAGACCATTAAATGGAGCAGCGCCCTGCTCTTTACAAACAGCATGAGGAGCAATCCCAATGGCACAAGTAGATATCCTAATTCAGTCAGTCGCATTATCTAATAAATAGCATTACATATTTTACATTATGCGAGCGTCGACGTTCCACACATCGCGAAGAAATCTTACACTTGGCCATAATTGATTGCACTATTCGCAGGAAGGTTTGGTAAAGCCGAAAATAGACTTTTTAATGAGCCTGATACGGTTTGTTAAGCGCCTGCCGAGAAATCGATAAAGGACCTTTTTGAGGTAGTAATAAACAAATATCTGGTGCCAGCTCCGGACGGCAAATACTAAATGACGGACACTAAGCGAGCCGAAGTATGCCCTGTTTATGCGTCGTGCCTCCTTTTGGCTCTCTTGATTGTATGACGAACTTTGCCCAGTATGCATAAAAGTTATGCCATATACATCAACGCCGACAAAACTAACACCTCTAGTTGCCATGCGCAGCAGAAACTCATAGTCGGCCGCCAGTCGATATGACGTATCGTATGATCCAAGGTCAGAATAAATCGCCTTCCCGATCAGCATCGCCTGGTGGCATATAGACATACCGCGCCAGTAGGCCATATGCGACTGATGATACTGGGTAACTGCCAGTCCATCCAATTCAACCTTGAAATGAGTATAGAGCACCGTTCGGCTGATATCCGCACGACCACGGAGTTTCGCTATCAGCTTTTCCACAAACCATGGTTCGTAGGTATCACCACAATTTAGCAGACCGATGGTTGCACCCGATGCTAAACGAATCCCTTTATTCATGGCATCGTAAATACCATTATCTCGCTCGCTCACCCAGTAATCAATTTGATCATTATAATTCCTCAATATCTCCAAGGTATTATCCGTCGACCCACCATCGATCACAATGTATTCCACATTTTCATAGGACTGGTTCAGGACACTCCTGATGGTTCTTTCTATGTGAATATCCCCGTTGAAAACAACGGTTATGATTGAAACAAGCGGACGGGCGCAGCTCCGTGACTCATCCACCGCACCTGAATCCCCCCCACCCTTAATAAGCCCTTGTGTGCGCAATCCTCCTTCTTCCCTGTGAACTGATTTTAGCGAGGACGACAGGCAAGACGGAAATTTCGCATCCCAATCATTATTGCGTGTTGCCAACGATGTGCGTGTCAGGTATCTCGTGGTGCTATATTCTTTGTTTAATAAGATAGCTCCCCCCATGAAGACAATTACCTCAATATACAGAGGTTCTTTATTTTATGGATGACCTCCCAAGAAGAACTAATTAATTTAGATTCAGTAAATTTTATATTATCTGTTCCAGAATATCCTACAACAACTGGACGATAGGGCAATGGCATCCATTTATAACCACCAATGATGGCTTCTAAAACTGCATTTGCCAATATGTGCTCAAAATATATCCCTGCAGCATCGTTCACAAGTTCTGCTTTCTTAATGAGAAAATCGGAGAAAAAAGATGGACTGGAAAAAAATATTCTACTATCAGCAAAAGTCAGGCCCCGTTTCAAGTCCGCTGAAATGTAAATATTCCTTTCTTTCCTTAAATTATCAACAATATCAGTTATATTTCGTATAAAATACCTTCCCGTTACCTTTACAATAAATTCAGATTCATAAAATAGTTTTGAGTTAGATAAAACATGTTTAAATATTAACATTTCCCCGTAGCCTTTCCCAAGTCCTCCGGGGAAATTGTTTCCGGCAAAGGATAAGCACTCACACCTATCCGAATATAAGTCCATATTTTCTTTGATACTGCTCAAATCATACCCCGAATTTTCACAAAATATGATGTGATAGGGTGTTTTGTTCAGCCATAACTTCATTGCTTCTTTATAGTCATTCTCCCTCGTTAAGGCATCATTCCGCTTCGTATAAACCACACCTGCCGGATTTATTGTTGCCGTTAAGAGCACACACGCTTTCTTATTGATTATGCTCTGTATCATGAAGCTCATCTAATTCCCGGTCAAGAAAAGCGTAAATATTCTCTTTCTCTAAAAGTACTCGGCGAGCCGCTTCAATTGCCGGTATTCTACTGCTGTATGGATCTGCCTGTAAAATTGCGCTAATACGCTCCATGCAACCGGGTTCGTTGATGTTGATTGGTATAAAACTGTCAGCAGGAAGAAATTTTCCCAGATTTGGGCAGCCATGATATAACGGCAAAGAATAAGCCAGTAAAGCATCGGTGACTTTCTCCGTCCAATACCAGGGTGAGACACTATTTTCAATTACTATTGAGTAACGACAGATCGCTTGCGCATCCCACTTATTTAATACAAAACCGCGGTAGTTGCGGAAGCGCTGCAAACCATCACCACGTCCCCAAATCGCACAATCAATACCCGAAGCGTCGATCTCTTCCAAGAAACGCACCCGAGCTTTATGGCCTTCGAGATGATTTAGATCAGAGACTATTATTCCCAGTGTTATTAATTTACACGGCGGGGGCACTGTGGAGAGATAATCCCAATTCTTACCCGTCAAAAAATGTACGTATGGTGGGCTCGGTCGATAAATGCCGCCACTTACCAGCAGTGACTCGCTGCTGGTATAAAAACGGGAAACGAGAGCATGTTCTGCTAATGTATCATAGCCTAATTGGCGTATGTAAACCTCCGGCTCCATATGCAGGCCCCAGACACGATCCGGGTCTGGTAAGCTGATCCTGGGCAAGAAATTGTTGCCCGTGGGATGATGGATTGAATTAAGTATCACGTAATGATCGGCCACCCCATCAGCAACAAAGAGCGTACTTCCCCACTGGCAACATCCCCGAGGGGTTTGCTCAATAGTGCGTTGCCACAAACCAGGAAAATTCGAAAGGAGACGCACTGTCCGCCTGATTCCGCGAGCTGACCTTTCCTGCGGCGACAGTGACAGTATCTTTCGGATCTTAAGCTGGTACCAGATGTCGGAGAATTTCATTCGCCAAAGTTTAAACAATATGCGGTTACGAGCTTGGAGAAACAGGCCGATCATTTCCAGGCACAGATAAACAAAGAGGACGACAGGCATTTGATGTTTTCTTGCGTAGCCAATCTAATCAATGTTCGGAAAACCTGTTGAGCCATCCAGGCCAAGGGAACTCGTAGCCAACGTTGTTTTTGGATACACGCCAGCCTGTCGTCCTTAAACTCGGTGCGGATGAAGCCGGACATCATCATTAGGGCGTTGAAGGCTGTGGTTGTGAGGGCCCAATAATGGGTAATATCATTGTAAAGAGCGCGGCCTAATACAGGACTGTCACCATTCGGTCCCCGTAAAATGAGCCGACCGCCCGAGCGTAAAACCCGATGCGCTTCCTGGAGAAAATCAAGAAATGTTTCCTTGGGCAGATGTTCGTAGAAATCAAGTCCCACCAAACAGTCAAATGATCCTGATTGATAGGAGCGCAAATCAGCGATCGAATCCGCTAGCTTGACTGCCAGCCCTCCTGCTTTGGCCAACATTATCTGAACGTCCGAAGAATCACTACCCACGGCATTAGTATAACCATGCCCTTTAAGCCAGTGTAAAAAAATGCCGGGACCACAGGCTACCTCATAAATGGCGGCATCAGGTTCCTTGGGGAGCCACGGCAATACGACTTTATCGTAGAGCACGGTATTCTGTTCTACAATGCCCATTACATCAGCTAATGAATGTAAACCACGGGCTTTAGCTTGATAGGAGTAGTAGGCCGAGATATCCATTAAATTTTAGCCTTCCCTTTTGATTCAAAACGCGCTGGTGCTACATAAACCCTATCGGTCATCTCAGCAAACAAGTCACTCGGGTAGGACTAAGCCGGTTCTAATGGATTATCAAAACTGCACATGCTTTGCCAAGTCCGCCATGCCTCAAGCGGATTTAACCACAAATTTGTCAAAGTAACGGCCACTATACCAGCAATGGGGACGCCCAAAAGACCAATTCTGGGACACAAAACGATCATTCCACCTATGGTTAAAATGCCGTGCATGAGCGTTGACAAGGCAAAGGGATTTCGACCACTGGCCAAGACAAATTGTGCCGGCAATCCGGCCAGGCAGGTTATCGCATAGTTTGTGGAAAAGGCCAACAAGACCACACCTTCTATATAGTGGTCAGGACCAACCCACCAAACCACAAGTTGTGGAGAACCAAAGAACAGGAAGAAAGCAATAAGGATCTGAAGAACCCCGCCGATGGCAATGGTTTGTAACATTCGCTTTCTGGCGAGAGACCAATGGCCCTGTGCACATTGCTGAGTGAAGAATGGCAATTGCGCAGTTGTAATCTGGGATACAGCGGCGTTAAATACCTGACTAATCTTAAATGCCAGATATATTGGAGCAATAACCATTGGACCGAGAAGTGCGCCGAGTAATGGCACTTGTGCCGCTCCTACGAGATAAACTCCCGAGTTTACCAAACCGAATGGTACCGCTACCTTCCAAAGTTTACTAATCAGCGGGCGAGTATCCTTGTAGTCAGCAACTATTCGAACCGGCGTAATGTGCTTTAGCGCAGCGTGCATTGCCCAAAGCTGCAGAAAAGACCCAATAAATAATACAACTGCCAGGCCCGCCAACCCGAAGCCAAATTTCAAAGCGACAATAGAGAAAAGACCGCACCATAACTGATAGCTGCCGGAAATGGAACGGCTTAAATACATATACCCCAAGCCTTCGAGAAACGATTGGCTAAGCCTCGCCAAAAAAAGCAAAGAGAATGATCCAGCAAGTAGGTACCAGACCAAGGTAATCTCAGTTGTGCGGTGCGAAAAGAGATTCGTCCACGGTAATATTAACTCATAGGTGATAAAAAAAAGAATAATGGAGACAACTAATACGCGTAGGAATATGATTTTGCTGGCCGAATACAGAACTCCTATACCATTCCATCCGGGGCAGGAATTGATAAGGTCCGTTCGGGGCTGGTTGACATTCTGATTTAGGTTTAAAGAATGTGCAACTTGCCGACTGATCGCCATGCTGAAGCCGAAATCAGAAAGTCCAAATATGGCGATAAATCCCTGCAAGGCAAACCATATACCTGCTACTTCATTTCCCAGTGTACCGATGACTACGGGAACGATCAGGAATGCGCTTCCGGTAGAACATACCTGCTGATACCAGCCGGCAAGTGTTGCAGCACGAGCCGGGTATAAACGAGCCCATTTGTGGATTCTGAAGATCATAAGGTGTGCAAGCTTTCTACGCTTAGATATCCCGCGGATAAAATAACAAGATATCTGAACGATAAAGCGGACAAGATTATTGTTGATTAGTCTATTCTTGCATTTTCATACATGAAGTATTCTTTTTTCTTAATAAGAAAATAATCTGGGAAGAATAGAAATTTGGGGCTATCGGTACTAATATCCCCTTAATTTTCTTGAAGGACGATAAGCCTGCCAGGCGCTTCCCAAGCATTAGTTTTGATAATATTTTTTCGAGAGGGGTATACCAGCAGGCATATGCTTCCCGGTCAATATCAAAATAGCAACTAAGTTCTTTCCGGGCCGAAAATAAATTAAAAAAATGAAGGTGTGATCTGTCAAGAATTCCTGTATCTTGATATTCAAATTTTCCAAAAAGCAATTTGATTCTCTGTGCCCAAAAACAAATGTTGGGAAGGGATATAATGACCTTTTCCTCGTTGATAATTTCTGCCAAATTTTTCAAGAAGCTGCCGGGATCTAGCAAATGCTCAATTATGTCCGCTAATATAACATAGTCATAATCACCTGATTTTATAATGGACTTCAACTCCTCTCCCTTATTAACATCACATACTATAAAATCATCGAGACGATCCAGGAGAAATGCTTCGTATTCATGATTGATATCGACACCCACAACATAACAGTTCTTATTATTTTTCAGATGAAGGGCAATCTGACCAGACGCACATCCTATATCTATACATCTGGAATTCGGTTTAATAAGCTTTATGATATTATAGGCTTGAGAATTGATGTCGTTAAAATCTGGGTTATAATGATATTTCAATTTAATGCTTTGATATTATACGGTGTTTCTTAAACGTTCTGACCTTATTTAGGGCAACCCTTGGAACATCCAAATGATTTTTAGCAGCCCGACCTCCTGGCTGAACTACACCACCCTAGAAAAATTAATTCAGTTTTGTGAGATTTCGACTTCACCAATATTACCGAAAATGAACTTCGGTCTTTCTGTTAGATCAATGGTAATGTTCACCTTGTTTGTAGCTATTAAATTCGTGCCGGATCGTAAAACACCGGATACATTTGCACTGATAGAAGCGTTATTATAACTGACCGTTATGTTATTAAGAATATTTTGATTAACCGTCCATAAAGCCAATGTTGCTGAACCATCAGGAGACATAAACTTTAGTGCCGTTATCGGCAATTCTGTTTTTATCTGTTCGCTGTAATCTGCGTACGTTGCTAACTGAGCAATTTCTTGCAGGCTATAGTAAGCATTCTTAGGAGTCAGATCGTAATTGACGAGACCAAAGTTATGCTCATTAATGTTGGGATCAGTTCCATCATTCTGAAAATCATACCACCAGATCCCTTTGATGTAAGATTCGGTTCTAGCCAATAATAAGAGCCGTTGGATGTAAGTAGCAGATATTTCCTGAGGAAAACCATATTGACCCTGGTGGTTCGGCCAGCCGATTTCCGTGATGTAAATTGGTATTTCTTTTTTTGTGTTGCTCAGTGCCACTAATCTATTCTCAAGTTCAGCTATTCCTGACATGATGTTTTCTGGAGTAGCGTTCGGCCCGTCCCAATAATTGTAAGGATGAACCGATATTGCATCCATGAAATCCATGGCTCCCAATTTAATTATCTCTTCCAACCAGGAAGTAGCTAACCCTCCTCCGGTCACGGCGCCTCCAATTATCTTGATATCAGGATCAATCTTTTTCAGGGCGGCGTAGGTCTTCGACAGCAAACGCAAATACACTGCAGCATCGCCTCTTCTCCAATGCGCGGGAAATTCATCCGTCAAGACAATAGCCCGGACCACATCGGCCCTCCTCCAGCCGCTCTGCAAATAATTGAGCCACATTGCTTTGCCTGCGGGTTCCGCCGGCCTTAGCAAGGCATTCGCATAAAGCCTGTCGATGAATTCTGAATCAGTAAGGGTTACGGGATAAAGAGTTTGACTTTCCTCTGCCAGGAAAAGTGCACTAATTACCGCTTCTTTAGTGATAACGTTGTTGTTAAGTGCATCAACCCAATATTTAACTTCCGGATCAGACGTCAGATTGGCAGAGTAGCCTCGCCCCAAGAGTCCCCGATAGAGAGAGTTAACGAAAAAATTATTTTTCGGAATGCCCCCACCAACATTCCATTCATTCCAGACTTCATAAAGCTTGACTTTTCCCCGATAATACTTGGCCACAAACTCGGCGTAGCGTACAAAAGCTGCCTGCGCCTCTTCCGATACTGGCATATCTTTGTTATCATAAAATTTATTACCGTAACATAAAATCAGGAGCGGCTCCATCCCGCTATTTAATGCCAGGTCGATCCCACGTTCTACCTTCGCCGGCATTATATACTGCCCCGGTGTTAACTCCACTTGTGACCATAGGACAGCATCTCTGAAAGAAATTATGCCGGCCTGCTGAGCCAGCGATTGATTATCGGCGGGATTTGTTTGAGAACTTGCAAAATGGGTATTCACACCTACCAGCAGCTTGGGAGGAGCGCTTGCCGTTATTCTTTCTGATTTCGCCGCTTGATTATCTTGATTTGCCGCACCTCCGCATCCCTGCACCGGGAGCATTAAAACAATAATAAATAAAAGCCACAAAATTATTCTTTTCATTTGATAAAAACGACCAAGATTGGAGCATACCGAGCATTCCATCAGCCGAGCGTAGCCAAGAAGCATAGGAAACAGGCATCCGAGGTTCCAATAATGATGTCCCTCCTTGCATTATTTTTTCTGTATAACGATATTTTAATTCCATGCCTGATTAGTTTTTAACCTAAATAACCGCGAGAATCATAAATATCAAGATAACCGATTGTTACCACAGGGATATCCGGCATCAAGGAGCGTCCTTTCCTTCCTCGCTATTTCCATATCCGCTGCAATCATCATGTCGATAAGCTGATCAAAATTTACTTTCGGCTGCCAGTTGAGGGCCTTTTGTGCCTTGGTTGCGTCTCCCAGCAGAACATCCACTTCCGTGGGACGAAAATACCTTGGATCGGTCGCCACGTGCCGCTCGCTGTCGAGATCGAGTTTGCCGAAGACCCGCTCCGTAAATTCACGCACCGAATGGGTCTCGCCGGTGGCAATGACATAATCGTCAGGTTCATCCTGCTGGAGCATGAGCCACATGGCTTCCACGTAATCGCCGGCAAAGCCCCAGTCGCGCTTCGCCTCCGTGTTGCCGAGATAAAGCTTGTCCTGGAGTCCCAGCTTTATCCTGGTTGCCGCTCTGGTAATCTTTCGGGTTACAAAGGTCTCTCCCCGGCGGGGGGATTCGTGGTTGAAAAGAATGCCGTTGGAGGCAAAGATTTTATAGGCATCCCGGTAATTACGCGCTACGTAATAGGCGTAGACCTTGGCCGCCGCGTAGGGGCTTTGGGGCTGGAAGGGAGTCGCCTCGCTCTGGGGGGGCAGCGCGGCGCCGAACATCTCACTGGAGGAGGCCTGATAAAAGCGCGCCTTTATGCCCGTCTTGCGGATAGCTTCCAGGAGGCGGATGGTCCCTAGGCCGGTAACATCTCCCGTATATTCCGGCATATCGAAGCTGACCCGCACATGGCTTTGGGCGCCCAGATGGTATATCTCATCAGGCCTGATCTCCTGAAGGAGATCGGTGAGCTGCCCCGAAACGGAGAGATCGCCGTAATGCAGATAGACCCGCGCTTCCGGGTCGTGGAAATCACGATAGAGATGATCGATGCGGTCGGTGTTGAAGGTGCTGGCCCGGCGGATGAGGCCGTGAATTTCATAGCCTTTGTTGAGGAGCAGTTCTGCCAGGTAGGAGCCGTCCTGGCCGGTGATACCGGTGATAAATGCTTTTTTCATAATTGTACCTTAATATTTAGTTAGTCCTAACTGGTTATCGATCTCTCCGGGAGGGAGAGGGCGGCTCTTTTCGAGGGTAGACAGGAAAGTCGCGAGCGATTCCTGCCAGGGCTTCAGCATGATGTCAAAGTTCCGGCAGATTTTGTCTTTGGACAAATGGGAACATTGGGGACGCTGTGCCCTGGTCGGATATTGTTCGGTAGCAATGGGCAATATTTGCACCGGCTTTTCAATCAAGCCTTTTTCCTTTGCCATTTCATAAATAGCTGAAGCGAAATCATACCAGTTGATTCTGCCGGCATTCGTGAAATGGTAAATCCCGTATTTAGCGGAATCGGCATTGATTAGCCGGAGGATCACCTGGGCCAGGTCTACGGCATAGGTCGGAGACCCCCACTGGTCGACAACAACACGTACTTCTGCTTCTTCCCGGAATAATTGCAACATGGTATAAATGAAATTCGGCCCATTCTTTCCATAAAGCCATGCCGTGCGGATAATGAAGTACGATGCCATATTTTCCGCAATATTTCTTTCACCCCGGTGCTTGCTGGCCCCATAAACACCGCAGGGGGCGGGCGGCGCCGTCTCCGCATAGGTAGCGTCTGCGGCGCCGTTGAAGACGTAATCCGTTGACAGATGGATGAGCTTGGCGTTCTTGCTTTGCGCTATCCCGGCAAGGTGGAGCGGACCGTCGGCATTGATCCGGAAGGCCAGCTCGGGTTCATCCTCCGCCCGATCTACCGCCGTGTAGGCGGCACAATTGATGATCCAGGAAAGGGGCTTGTCCTGCGCAAATTCCCGCAGGTATTCCCTCTCCGTGATATCAACTTCCCGGTCGGAAGCAACATAATCCAGCTTCTGTTCTTGGAGGAGGTGCTCCACCTCCGTTCCGAGCATGCCTTTATTGCCGATCAGCCAGATCATCGCGTGATTACTTTCGACTCCCGTAAGCAAGCGGGGCAATGCCAGGATGGATAAACTGGGCCTGAAACCTGATCACTGCGCAATTCCTGGATTCCCACCTGCGCGGGAATGACAAAAGAGGGGGACGCGGTGATGGCATTTGAGCGAGCCACAGGAAGGACATCGTGTTGTCGCCGGTCATCGTTCCTTCTCTTGGAGCAGGCCAAGCAGGTATTCACCATAATTATTCTTCGTGGTCGGTTGGGCCAGGCTTATCAGCTGTTCTCTGGTGATGTACCCTTTGCTGTAAGCGATCTCCTCCAGGCAGGCAACCTTCAGGCCCTGGCGATGTTCAATCGTGGCGATAAAATTACTGGCTTCCAGCAGGCTTTCATGGGTCCCCGTATCGAGCCAGGCGATGCCGCGGCCCAATATTTCCACCCTGAGTTGGCCACGTTTCAGGTATTCTTTATTAAGGTCGGTGATTTCCAGTTCTCCCCGGGTCGAAGGCTTCAACTCCCGGGCAATGTCGATAACCGAGTTGTCGTAGAAATACAAGCCCACCACCGCGTAGTGCGACCTGGGCTTTTCCGGTTTCTCCTCGATAGTTGCGGCTCTCCCCTGTTCATCGAATTCCACAACACCATACCGCTCGGGGTCCTTCACCCAGTAACCGAAGACGACGGCGCCTTCCGTCAGCAGGCCGGCTTTTTCCAGCAGTCCGGAAAGACCGTAGCCGTAAAAAATATTATCGCCCAGGATCAGACAAACGCCGTCCTGGCCGATAAAGGATGAGCCGATGATGAAAGCCTGGGCCAGACCGCCGGGAGATGGTTGTTCCGCATAAGAAAGCGCCAAACCCAGGTGCGCTCCGCTGCCAAAAAGCTCCCGGTAAAGGGGCAGGTCCCTGGGCGTGGAAATGATGAGAATCTCCCTGATACCCGCGAGCATGAGGATGGAAAGCGGGTAATAGATCATGGGCTTGTCGAAAACGGGTAGCAGCTGTTTGGAAACAGTCTGGGTGACCGGATAGAGACGTGTGCCGGAACCGCCGGCAAGGATAATACCTTTCATTTATTCCGCTTCTATGTCTTTCTTCCGGATGATTGATTAAAGGATAGCAAAGGGAAAATTACTCTCTTATTGCCGGCGGGGGGCAAAGGTTTCCTCGAGACCGACCTTCCAGATACCGGCTTCGCGATACATCTGGAGGATGGCGTCATTATGGGCCTTTTTATACCGGAGGATGATATCGGCCCTATCCTTATTTACCCCGCCCATCTTCCAGGTGCTTTCTTCCAGCACCATCTTCGGATTAAACTGGGCAAGGTAGGCGTCCCAATATGATCGTGCCCGCACCCCGCCCTTCTCGAAGTCCCGGCGGATCAACGTTTCCGATTCTTCAGGGCCGGTATTACCTACCTCCTTCTGAACGTTACGGATGATGCGGCGCTGGGTTTCGGCGGTCAAACCGGCCCACAGGGAAGGATAATCACCTTTCTGCATGTGCTGAAAAACGGCTTCCGCCGCTGCCAGGATAGCGTCGATATCCTTCTCCACTGCGCTATAAACCTGGGACGGGAAGAGACTATAAAGGAAAAAGCAGCTGTATAGCACTACTAAGGGGATATATCTTTTTTCTTTCTGTACCAACCGCTGAACAACCTAACTCACCCATGTCTATGTCATTGACATAGACATGGGTGACAGCTTTGCTAAGGCAAGAACAGAACCCATTAAAAAAAGGCTGATCTTTTACTTATGGGCAACCGGCGTGGTTGTGCTCGTCGATGAGGCAACTGCCGCTACGGCGGCGGCTGTAACCGCTACCCCGGCTGCAATCGTACCGGCGCCGACCCCTGCGATGGTGCCCATACCCGCCTTGGCCCCTGCTTTAGCAGCCCCTGCTGCCGCCGCTGCCGCTGCCGCCTGGAAAGGTATCGCCAACGATAAAGTTAATAAGACCGCCATGCCGATTACGTACTTCCTGAATTTTCGCATCACAAACCTCCTCAAAATTGGTTAACCAAACACAAACGCTGACGACCGCATTTAGCTGCCACCTGAACCAGCCCCGGCGGCGTTTACCTGCATGTACCTTGCTACCGACGGCGGTTCGTAATTTAGACTATCCTTATTTGCCTGTCAAGAAATTTTTTTCAATTGCGTGACTCATTTCACACTAAACATTCATCTCCCCGGGAGAGCCACCGCCACCAGAACATTGCCCCGGGTCATGTCATGGCGAGCAGGGGCTGCGCTGCGGCAAGCCCAGGACGGCGCGCCTATAGCCTGAGAACCACGCCGGCCGCGACGGCGGTATTCATCAGGATCTGCGTCAAATCTTTTATCTCCCTCATCCAGGCGATACGCGAGATCTTCTCCGGTACGACGATCGTGTCGCCCGGCTCGACGAGATTGACCTTGTCCTCACCAAAGGAGGCGAACTCCCAACGATTCCGGAAATTGTTCCAGTTTAACCAGCCGCCTACTTTTTGGGCGCTGCCATCAGCTTTCAGGACGAAAATATTACTCTTGTCGGCGTAAGCGGCATACCCCCCCGTCATGTTGATGTATTCATCATAGGTGCGCTTCTCTGAATAGACGAAGGTCCCCTGGGACATGACCGAGCCGACCACGTTGACAACGCTGTTTTTCTCGCCGATCAGCAATTTGTCCTTGTCTTCCAGTTCGATATCATACTCGCTGCCTTTGAGCAGGCGCAGATGGGTCAGCTTGATGGTCATCCTCCCCGTGGCCTTGAGTTCTTTCAGCGATTCGACAAACTTCTGTTTCTGGGCCAGTTCCCCTTGCAGGGCGGCCAGTGCTTCGGCAGAGGCGGAAATGGCAAGCTGTGCTGATCCGGCGCTCAGCAATTCCCGCTGCATGCGATCGGCCATCTCATTCAAACCGGCCTGCTGAAGTTCACGGACCCGCTCTCGAGTGAAGAAAGCGCTCCGGAAATAGGCCTGCGGCGTGTAGCCGCCCGCCCGCTCGATGAGCGATGAAAGCCTTTCCCCTTTGCGAATGGCATAGGTTCCGGGAAAGCGCACCTCGCCGGCGATAGTGGCAAACTTCTCCAGACGCCAGGCGGGGATGCGTTTTACGAACAAACGATCGTAAGAACGGAGCAGGATATTTTGTTCTAAGCCGCCGGCAATAATCTTCCTCAGGCTCAGGTTGCGGTTTTCGTATTTTGTCTCTTGCCGCTCGTCGATGATCATGGATGACAATTCCGCTTCATCGAGGTAGGCCGATTCCTTGAGATTGCCCGCGGCGAGGATGAGATCGCGAATGGTCATCCCCTCCGTCAGGGGATACTGCCCGGGCAGAGCGACCTCCCCCTCAACCGTAACGTACTGCTGCGGCTTGTATTCCCGGATATGATGCACCACCAGGCGATCCTTGTCCTGCATGATGATGTTGTCCTGGTCCCGCCCGGCCAGGGCGTGGCCGATGTCGATGACCAGCATCGCCGTTTCCCTGGTTTGCGGGTTTATCCGGAAGATATGGGCAGCCCCCAGATAGGCGTTAGCACTAGGTCCGCCGGCCATTAAAAGCACGTCTTTAACGCGCATATTTTTCTGAAAGGGGTATTTTCCGGGACTGTGCACCTCCCCGCTGATGGTGACGTCAGGTTTGCTCTGAAAGTCCCAGCGGCGAAACACATAAATCTCATCATAGGGCTCAAGAGACAGATTTTCCGCCGGCCCCTGTTGTATGACTGCCTCACCCAGTCCAAAGGACAGGATCGTCGGCTCCATCGCCGGTCTCTTATAGCGTTTGACAAAGGCATAGGAAAGGTCCGTTTCCGGCTGCAAGTCCTTGTCCGAGAGCAAATCGGCCACGCGCAGCCCCGAACGGAACTGGTACTTTCCCGGCCGCTTCACATTGCCGAAGAGGTAAACCGCATTTACGTCCTCGTCAGCCACCGGAAAGACACGGACCCGGTCACCATCCTGGATCATAAAGGAATCTTTACGGCTCTTCAGGCTCTCCAGGGAAGCATCCAGAACGACGCGCTGCTGATTTCCCTCGTAGCGCTGCACCTGGATCTGGCCGCCATAGCCGGAGCTTTTCAGCCCCCCCGCCAGGTCCAGTGCCGTGAGCAACGACTGATCCTTTTTCAGCTCATAAAGGGCCGGGACCTTGACGTCGCCGTAGACGGCCACGGTGACCTCCGGTTTGGGAACAAAAATGACATCGCCCTGCTGGAGACGCACATCTTTGGACTTGTCACCCTTGAGGAGAAGATCGTAAAGGTCGAAGGTGCTGACTACCCGGTCGTTGCGTTTGAGTTGAATATTCCGCATCGAGCCAAGCTGCACGGCAAGCAGGACCTCTTTATCCGACCGGCTGGGCGCGTCTTTATACCGCTTTTCGGGAAAGACGTGCTGCTGCAAGGTGTAGTCACGTTCCTTTTCTCTCACGTCCGCGGCCAGATTAAGTTTACCCAGCTCTTCTTCCAGCTGCTGGATGTCAAGTTTTTCATAATCCTTCTGTTGCTTTTCCAGTTCCTTCTCCGACTTCAGCTTTTCGACAAACTGTTTGAGGGCGGCATATTTGTCCCGCCTTTTTTCCGCTGTTTCCAGGCTCTCCAGTTCCTTCTGCAATTGGTCGGCATTCAGTTCCCGAACCCGCTTGATAACATCTTCCGACTGCCGTTCATCCTTGAGGATAGCGAGCAACTCCATGAGATTGGAATAGCGTTCCTTTCTTTCCGGAATGCCGGAGGGAACCTGGGCAGCGCTTTTCTTGGTCTCGGCGATGCCGCTGTACGGCTGCGCATTGAGTTGTCTCTCCTGAATGAGCGGCAGCAGCTCCCTTTGCTGGCTGGGCAGGTTACCCGGCAGCAAACCGGGCTCCGTCTTCTTTTCCCTGGGAAAGGCCTTCTCCCTTTCTTCCTTCAGCCGCTCCACCAATTGGCGCACGTCAACGTTTTCCTGCTTTAATTTTGTCCGGTACCAGTCATCGAGCAGCGATTGGACCTCCGGACCACCGGAGTAAATCAGGGCATTCAGGATTGTATCAAAGGCGCTGACTGTGTAGGCCCCGGGTTGTTTGACCGCCCCGACGATAAACACCGTGATGCTGCGCAGGTCCCCCATCGTCACGCTTGCACTGACGCCGAGGACGGATTCCACTTCTTTGCGGACGACCGTGACCATTTGTTTGTACGCCAGGCCGCCGACGTGGATACTGCCGACCTGGGGAATGAAAACGCTGCCATTGCGCTGCACGGTAAGGTTGTAAGTCTCATTAATTCGGCCCCAGACATTGACGACTATTGTATCATCCGGTCCGAGGATGTAATCGGCAGTAACCGGTATATTCGCCGGCGGTGTAAAGGATGCCGGACCGTTGGCAAAAAGCTGTTGTCCGAAAACCTTAAGCTCCTCCGGGGGGAGGATCCCTTTCTCCAGAATCAGGCCCTCCAGGGCGGGAAAGGCAGGAGCTGTTTTCTCCGCCGGCTGGGCGGTGGTTGGCGTTTCCTCTCTTCCTTTCACCTGTCTTTTCGCCTCTGACGATGACTTAAGGGTCGAAGCTTTGCCACGCAGGTCCGGGAGCCTTTGCAGCAATTTTTCCAAATCCGGCATCCCCTGTTCCTGAGAGTGAAGAAGGAGAGGCAATGCCCATGAACTAACAATTATTGTAAGGAACAAAAAAAGCAGTTTTTTCTTCATTAATGCCTCACGCCTCGAGTAAAGCCTCCGCCTGTCTAAGAATGTCGGAAACGCGCATATTTATGGAGCCTTGCCAGACGCTCCGGGTCTTCCTGCGCCTTCAGGTTATGAACATATTCCCGGATAAAGGCCAGAAAGACCGCGACAAAGAAGGCCACCACGACCGCAAGGATACAGATAATCATCCGTCGCGGCTTGGACTTCTTCTCCGGAACGAAGGCCGGATCGATAACATTGAAACTATAGTATTTCTGGACCTTGGCCAGGGTCTCTTTCTCTATTTGTTTGGCAATCAGTTCGTAGAGCCTGTTCTTAAGCAGCGGATCCGCTGTCCGGGCCAACTGCTGGGTCAGCTGCACCTGCTGGGCAGCAGCATCTTCCAGGGTTTGCCGGCGCAGAAACTCGCTCAGACCGTCTACATAATAATTGAGGATCCTCTGGGCCTGTCGCGGGTCCTTAAGTTCAAAGGAAAGCCGCATCACGTTCTGTTTCCTGTCCGGGGCAACTTTGAACAGATTCTGCTGGATAGCCTTGAAGGCATCTTCGAATTCCGGAGCCTCCCCGTCCGGCTTCCAGCGTTTATTAGCAGCGTCCCACTTCTTCTCGAAAAGAACAGGCATCAGGTTATGCTTCCGCACAATGGTATTGGTCAGCTCCCGGCTCTTCAGGACGACCTCAAATTGATCTACGGAGCCGGAGGGCGTTATTCCCACCTCGGAAGCGACCAAGGCGCCGAAGCCGCCCAGCGAAGCCAGCGCCCCGCCCATTTTCTCCTGCGTGGTGGGGGCAATAGTGCATTGGGAACGATAGATATTCGGCATTTGCAGACTGATCAAAACTGCAAGGAGTCCGGCCAGAATAACGCTGGAGAGAATCATGCCCTTGTGCTTGAGCAGCACGATAAAGAGATCAAGAAGGTTGATTTCGTCCTCTTCCGCCCTCCTGTCGGGATGACAGTCCGGAGGCCCCGGCGGCTGCGCTTCCGTACCCGTTAACTTCGGCTCTTCCTGCATAGTGCTCCGCTCTCTCGATTACATCGGCCTGTAATGCAGATGGTAATCACCTTTAAATGCTGTTCCGATGATGATGGGCCCGTCCTTTGTGAAAGATTCGGTCCTGACATCCGCGACTCGTGCCCCTTAGCTATCCATAACTCCGGCGCGGTCGTATGTCACGAGCCTCAGCAGATGCGCGGATTGAAATATCGCTGATCTCCATGATTGTCAATACTTTTCCCGCAAATACAATGGAACCGTCATCTTAGATATAAGGTATCAGATGCCAACCAGCGGGTCCCCATCAAAAGGCAATCAAACCTTTTCGATCTGGAAACCTTCCAGTTTAATGGCTACGGAACGCTGGAGGAGTTCGACGGTAATCACAAAAAGCTCTTTCTTGTAGTCTGTGCCGACCACCAGGCCTTCGACACCTTTGAAGGGTCCGTCGATGATGCGCGCCGGCTCCCCGACTTTCGGATATTGAAAATGCTGGATCTCTACTTTGGAGCTAATGATCCTTTTTATGGCATCGATTTTTTCTTCAGGCACGGGTATCGGCTCGGAAGTAGAGGGATTTCCGAGGATTTTAACCACCCCAAAGGTCTTCAATACTTCCAGTCTTTTTTCCACCCCCGGGGCGGTCAATTCGACAAAGAGATACCCCGGAAACATCGGCAAAAGGATCTTCTTTCTTCTGTCCTTCCTCTTGCTCCACACCTCTACTTTAGGCAGAAAAGCGTTGAGACCTTTTTGGAGAAGACCGGCATATGCCCGATCCTCATGCCGGCTTCTCGTATGCACTGCGAACCAGGACATAAAAACATCCACTTTAATTCTTAATTCTAAATTTTAATGACGGTGGCGGTCGCGCTGCCAATTGTTTCGAGGTAAGGGCTTATAACAATGGCGATTTATTTGCAACGGGAAAGAAGCGGAGTCTCTGCGAAGCACTCTTTGATCTATTGCGTGGCGGCTGGTCTTATACCGGGGCATCACCCGGCACAACGGTGCAGTCAATAGTCCCCCCCAGATGTCGGCGGGCCGTCTCTTTGACAGTCTCATAAACTTCCTTCAAAGGCAGTCCCTTTTCCTTGGCTAAGCGGCGGCAGTCATCGTATTCCGGCGCCAGGTTGCATATTACCCCCTCCTGGCGGGCTACCTTCACCCTCGCCGGCCCCAGGGCGGTGGCAATCGTTATTATTTCGTAGGGCAGCATATACTTGGTAACAGGATAAACGCGCACCCCCAAAGTAGTCGTTTCGGCAAAGATATGCCGGCAAAAACGTCCCCGGTCTTCAGGACGCATCAAAACGCAAAGGGTTACTGCCGGTCGGTTCTTTTTCATCTGGATGGTCTGCAAAAACACATCCATGGCTCCGGCTTCCAGTAACCCGGTTATCAGATAGTCAAAGAATTCCGGGTTCATGTCATCGATATTGGCCTCCATCATCAGCGCCGGGGCCTGCCGGCGCCCCGCCTCATCCTCGGCACCGGCTTCCGCAGTGAAGCCGGTCAGCTTCTCTCCGATGGTTACACGCAGCAGGTTAGGGATGGCGAGATCATGCATGCCGGCGCCGTAACCACTGCTAAGGAGGGTGAGAGGCGGCATATCGCCGAAGGCACATGCGCAGGCCGTAATAATGGCAGCGCCCGTGGGAGTGAGGAGTTCCTTTTCCACACCCCGCGAATACACGGGCACTCCCCGGAGCAGCTCCAGGGTCGCTGGACCCGGTGCCGGTATCAAGCCGTGGGCGGAACGGGAAAAACCGCCGCCCACATTCAGCGGCGAAGCATAAACCTCTTCGATCCCCAGACGCTGCAATCCCGCTACGGCCCCTACCACATCGACAATGGCATCCAGGGAACCCACTTCGTGGAAAATAATCTCCTCGGCCGTCGTTCCGTGCACCCGCGCCTCTGCCTCTGCCAGACGGGTAAAGATTTGCAGGCTCTTTTCCCGTACCCTGTCCGGCAAGGCGCTTTTTTCCAGAATGGTCCGTATTTCCCTGAGACGGCGGTGCTCCTCGTCCTCAGTCACGATCACCCGTAACTGCGTGCCGCATATCCCCTGCTTGGCCACCCGTTCCCTTTCCAGGGTAAAGCCCCGGCAGGGCAGTAAGCTCAGATCCGCCTGCAATTGCTCCCAAGGCAAACCGGCATCCAGCAGGGCGCCCAGGATCATGTCGCCGGCCGCGCCGGCAAAACAGTGGAAGTAGGCGATTTTCATGCCCCAGCTCCCCGATTCGCGTCATCCCCTAATCTGTTGATTAGCGCCGCCTGATAGCCGGCCCCAAAACCGTTGTCGATATTAACAACTGAGATGCCGCTGGCACAGCTGTTCAACATGGCCAGCAGGGCGGCCAGACCGCCAAAGCTGGCGCCGTAACCAACACTTGTAGGCACGGCAATCACCGGTTTATCGACCATCCCCCCCACTACGCTGGGCAAGGCGCCCTCCATACCGGCCACCACAATCAACACGCGGGCCGCCAACAATTCGTCCCGGTAGTGCAGGAGCCGATGAATACCCGCCACACCGGCATCATAAATGCGCTCCACCCGGTTGCCCATCGCTTCGGCCGTCAGGGCCGCCTCTTCCGCCACCGGCAAATCGGAAGTGCCGGCGCTCAATACCACGATGCGGCCACGCTTTGCCTGTTCGCCCCGTCTTACTATTATCAGGCGCGCCAGGTCGTGGTACTCGCAGTCGGCAACTTCCGCGGCCACGGCCTCGTACACTTCCCGGCCGGCCCGCGTCGTCAGTATATTATGGTCTGCCTTTTCGGCCAGTTTCCGAACGATGGCCACTACCTGCTCCGTTGTCTTACCGGCGCAATAAACGACCTCCGGGAACCCCTGCCGCAAATGGCGGTGGAAATCTATCTTGGCAAAGCCGAGATCGGCAAAGGGGAGCTGCTTCAATTCCGCTACACCGGCGTCAATGTCCAGCCTCTTTTCCCGGATGCCCGTGAGGAGCGCCCGCAATCTATGCTCATCCATAAGGCCCCTGACAAATTTGACAAGTATCGCCGTCTTTGGCTGGTGCCCCGCTCATCACCAGTGTCTCATTCATGCTGCCGGTCCGGTATCCTTCGAGATCCAGCGCCACATAGGCGAAACCGGTGGCTTTGAGTTCACTGACCACTGCGGAAGCCTTCGCCAAGAGCAAGGAAAACTGCTCCGGGTCGATCTCAATGCGGGCCAGGGCCCCGTGATGGCGCAGTCGAAACTGCACGAACCCTAAAGAACGCAGAAAATCTTCCCCCCGTTCCACTTGGAGCAGTTTCTCGGGCGTAATTCTTGTTCCATAAGGGAAACGGGAGCTAAGACAAGCGCAAGCCGGCTTGTTCCAGGTCGGCAAACCCAGGGCGAAAGAGAAAAACCGGATATCATCTTTGGTTAGGCCAGCCTCCAGGAGTGGGCTCCGCACCCCCAATTCCCGTGCCGCTTTCCGCCCGGGACGGTAATCGCCCAAATCATCCCGGTTCGTCCCGTCCAGGACGGCGAGGGCTCCCTCCTTTTGGGCAATTTGCCGCAAGCGGGAAAACAATTCCTGTTTGCAGAAGTAGCAACGCTCCGGCGGGTTCGCCGCAAAGTCTTCCTGTTCCAACTCCTCGGTATCGATAATCAGTTGCCTGACCCCCAGCGCGGATGCCAATTCTTTGGCTTCCGCCAACTCCCAGGCGGGATAGGTGGGCGACTGACCGGTTACGGCCAGCACCTGTTCTGCACCCAGTACTTCCACGGCCATTTTCAGCAGAAAGGTGCTGTCCACTCCGCCGGAAAAGGCGACGACAACCCGTTTCGCCTCGGCCAGTATTTCACGCAATGCGGTAATTTTTTTTTCTTTTTCCTGATCCATGGGCCTGGTCCTTTCCGGCAGGGTTTTCCGCCTCCCGCCTGTTTTATCAAAGGCAGCCGGGGGCGATTTTGCAGCCCGAGAGTAACCGAAATTCCGGAGATTAGCAAGCCGATTCAACCGGCTACTCTGGGCATTGACATTTTAACCGGTATCTATTAGAAGCTCACTATCAGCTGCTTATCGAGGGAGTTATGGACAAGAAGGATTTACTGAAAACGCCCGTCGAACATATAGATATCAAATCTTTCAACGCCGGCAGCATTATTCGGGCCATGCGGAAGATGTCCTTTTCAGCTCGCGACCTGGCCGTGGCCGCCGAAATATATGACCGCATGCTGTCCGACAGCGACTGTGCCATCATTCTTTCCCTCGCCGGGAGCACCAGTGCGGCCGGTTGCATGCAGCTCTATGCCGATCTCGTGCAGAACAATATGGTGGATGCCATCGTGGCCACCGGCGCTTCTATTGTGGACATGGATTTTTTCGAGGCCCTGGGTTTCAAGCACTACCAGGGCAGTTCCCATGTCAATGACAAGACCTTAAGATCACTTTATATCGACCGGATTTACGATACCTTTATCGATGAAGAAGAGCTGCAGACTTGCGATAGAGCCATCGGGCAAATAGCCGATGCCCTGCCGCCGCGCCCGCACTCTTCCCGCGAGTTTATCAGAGAGATGGGCCGCTATCTCCAGGATAACGCCCGTAAACGGGGTTCCCTGGTACAGACTGCCTACGAAAATGACGTCCCTATCTTCTGCCCGGCCTTTTCCGACAGCAGCGCCGGCTTTGGCTTGGTGATGCATCAGTACCAGCGCCCCGCTAACCATCTTTCGATCGATTCCGTAAAAGATTTTCGGGAATTAACGGAGATTAAGATTAAGTCGCCCACGACGGGTCTCGTCATCATCGGTGGCGGCGTACCGAAAAATTTTATCCAGGATACCGTTATTTGTGCCGAAATCCTGGGCAAGGAAGCACCGATGCACAAGTATGCCATTCAGATTACGGTGGCCGATGCGCGGGACGGCGCCTGCTCCAGTTCTACCTTGAAAGAAGCCAGCTCCTGGGGCAAGGTGGATACAGCCTTCGAACAGATGGTGTTTGCCGAAGCCACCTCGGTATTGCCGCTGTTAGCCAGTTACGCTTACCATCAGGGAAGCTGGAAAAAGAGGAAGAGGCGGGAATTCAGTAAGTTGTTTGCTTGAATTATCCGGATTGCCGGTGCGTCAGCATCAACGAGACGCACCGGGGCCAAGCAGGCAGAGATTTACTTCTTTTGTTCATCGTAAAGCTTGATAATCTTGTCAGATATATCAACGGAATCACTCGCTGCCAAGACCGCACTTTTTTCCATGATCAGTGTATAGCCCTCACTTTTGGAAAAATTCAACACAACTTGCCTGATTTCGCCAAAGATCCGCTGGGTAAGCTCCACGTCCTTTTTCTTCAGTTCCTCTTCCAAGTCACTCTTCAACCGATTGAATTCCTTGCTCTCTCGGGTCAGATCATCCCTCAATTTTGTGGACGCCACGTTTTGACCCGCACTTTTCAGTTGTTCTTCAATATTACGAACCGCCTTACCCTTGGCTTCCAAGAGGGTCCGTTTGGCCTCCAGGTCCTTCTGGAAGGTGGCCCGGGCATTCTTGGCCGCCTTGGCGTCCCTGATGACTTTTTGGGTATCTATAACGCCGATCTTTAAAGGGGCTTCCTTAACCGCCGCCAGCACCGGAAAAGCAACTAAAAAGCCAGCCAGTAAAACACAGAACATCAATATTCTTTTCATCCTCCAACTCCTCTCTTTTATTGACCACGCAATTTACCGAAGCACGGACCAATCTAAAATCTAGCCGATTTACGATTGAAAGTAAACGTCTTTTCGGACGTCGCGAGGAGATAGCGAAAACAGTTGACTCTTTCCGATCTTTTTTCGTATACTTTTCGTAAGCTTACGAAGCCGTACCTTCCCAGTCTCTCGAAAGGAGGATATATGCCTGAAGTAAAAGATATCACTATCCGGACATTAAAGCGGGGAGATATTGCTGCTCTGGTCGAGATTGACGAAAAGCTGATCGGACAACGGCGTCCGCAGTATTGGGAAATGAAGCTGGAGTTGCTGGAGCAGAGAGCACCGATCGCATCATTGGTGGCTGAAATGGACGGCAAGGTTGTGGGTTTCGTCCTGGGAGACGCCAGCGGCTGGGAATTCGGCATTCCCGACACAACGGGCTGGATCGACACTATCGGGGTGGACCCGGCTTACCAGAGTAAAGGAGTCGGCCGGTCGCTCGTCAAGGAGGCCATCGCGCATATGAAAAAAGTCGGCGTGGGAAAGATTTATGTTCTCGTGAATTGGCGGGATTGGGACATGCTCAAGTTTCTCAACCAGATCGGATTTACGCGCGGCGACATGATCAACCTCGAACTGAAGGTTGAAGATTAAGGCCAATGGAGACAATAACGCGGGGGACAGGACGGCTTCGTAAGCAATTCTTGTTCGCCCAAGGATGCGGGAAGAAGGCGTTAACTCCCCGCATCCCATCAGAACAGTCAGGTTTCAGCGCACCAATTCCAGGCCGCTGAAGAAATAGCCGATTTCAACAGCGGCGGTGGCGGGAGCATCGGAACCGTGGACGACATTCTTTTCAATGTCGGTGGCAAAATCTTTTCTGATGGTTCCCGCGGCGGCCTGCCGGCAGTCTGTGGCCCCCATCAATTCTCTGTAACGGGCAATCGCGTCCTCTCCCTCCAAAACCATGACCACGATAGGACCGGAGGACATAAATTCCGTCAGGCTCGGGAAAAAAGGCTTTTCCTTATGGACTGCATAAAATCCTTCGGCCTCTGCCTTGGTCATCTGCACCATCCTCAGGGCAACTATTTTCAGGCCCTTTTGTTCCAGGCGTTTGATTACCTCGCCAATGATCGCCCGAGAAACACCGTCGGGCTTGATAATGGATAAGGTTCGTTCCATATTCTGCACTCTATCCTTTCCGAATGTTATTTGGTTTCCGAGTTGGAAGTTAATAGGTTCTTATCCGGAGTTTCCGAAAGACACTATCATTAGTTCTCCCGGTGCCTTACCAGAAGTAAGAGGGCATGTCAACCTTGACGACTTCGCCAGACCTGAAATATTGCTTGACAAAAAGGAGTGAATGGTAAGAAAAGCAAACCATTCGCTCTTCTCCGGCAAAAGGAAATCAAACGACAGAAACTGTTATGGAAGAAAAAAACAGCACCAAAGCAAGTGAGATTTATGCCCTGCTTTTTCTGGCCTCGGCCATCCTGCTGACGCTTTCCCTGGTATCGTTTGATCCCGCCGATCCCTCCTTTAATCGCTTTATAACAGCGTCAACCCCTCCCCGCAACCTGATCGGCGCCTTTGGGTCCTACACTGCCGATGCCCTTTTCCGACTGCTGGGCCTGGCGGCTTTTTTGCTGCCCCTCTTGGGCTGCGTTCTATCCTATAAATATTTTCAACACCGCTCTCCGGCTTTATATCCCGGTCTTTTTGGCTTCCTTGCCCTCCTGGCTTCCTTGGCCGGGTTGGGCGATCTTATTCTTCAGGAAATCAAGATCAGGGACACCAGTTTCCAGGCGGGCGGGCTCTTGGGGGACATCCTGACCCGGCTGCTTTTCGACTATTTTAACCCTATCGGCGCTTCCCTGTTGTTCATCCTCATGGCCCTCATCTCCCTGATGGTCATGTGTGAATTCTCTCTTTTGGCCATTGCCCAAAAAGCGGGAAGCGCCTTTCTATGGACGGGTGGACGCATCAAGGACTTCTTGACCGGCGCCGGGGAAAGTCCCGGAACCGGCGGCGAAAAAGAAGAGCGGCAGCAAAAAGCCGCCCCCCTGATCGATGATCCCGGCCCGAAAACGAGGAAGAAAACCACACCGCCCGGGCAATCCGGCTTTGACTTCCCGAAAACAACCGGCGACTTCCAACTGCCGCCGCTGACCCTGCTGGACGAGTCAGAACGCCGGGATACGAAGGTCAAGAAGGAGACCCTGCTGGCCAATGCCCGCCTCCTGGAAAAGAAGCTCTCCGACTTCGGCGTGGAAGGCAAGGTGGTGGAAATCAAGCCCGGTCCCGTGATTACCATGTACGAACTGGAACCGGCGCCCGGCGTCAAGATCAACCGGATCACGAACCTCGCCGACGATCTCGCCCTGGCACTGAAGGCGCCCAGCGTACGAATCATTGCCCCCATCCCGGGCAAGGCGGCGGTGGGCATCGAGATACCTCAGCAGGAAAGGGAGCCGGTACAATTGAAAGACGTGCTGGACAACGAAACATTCCTGAACTCGGCCTTCTGCCTGCCTATTGCTCTCGGCGTAGACATCGCCGGCGCCCCGGTGGTCACCGATCTGATCCGGATGCCCCACTTGCTGATCGCGGGCACCACCGGCTCAGGAAAAAGCGTTTCTCTGAATGCCCTGATCTGCAGCATCCTCTTCAAGGCGCCGCCGGATGAGGTGAAATTCCTGATGATCGACCCCAAGCGGCTGGAGTTTTCATCCTATGAAGGGAT
>Ga0209514_10001114_pt1 | contig 49621 bp, 51 predicted proteins | sample Subgrocontami58m_FD_187452 | JGI IMG/M metagenome (GOLD analysis project Ga0209514, IMG submission 187452) | Subsurface groundwater microbial communities from S. Glens Falls, New York, USA - GMW37 contaminated, 5.8 m (SPAdes) (version 3) | ecosystem: Environmental > Aquatic > Deep subsurface >... | reverse complement strand
TAACTTGGTCAGAAAATTCCCCCGCGCGCTTGCGCGCGGTGAGGAGGAGGGGGTGGGCGAAATCCGAATCGGTCTTGCAAGCAAATGCGAATTCGGTGGGCGGGCAGGAAAGCAAGAAATGAGACGGCAACGGATTCTTCTTTTTTCATAATCCAAAAACATATATGAACAAACCAAAATATTTTCTATACGCGCGAAAGTCCACCGAGGACGATGATAAACAGATTATGAGTATTGAAGCTCAACTCTTTGAGCTTCGTGAATTCGCGCGTAAAGAAAATCTTGAAATTCTTCAGGAATTTCAAGAGTCGAAAAGCGCAAAGAAACCTGGTCGTGAAAAATTTGGCGAGATGATGTCCCGCATTGAGTCAATGGATGGTGTAGGCATACTCGCATGGCACCCAGATCGTCTTGCTCGCAATAGTATTGACGGCGGGCGCATCATCTACGCTGTGGACACGACCAAAATCGTTTCTTTGCGTTTTCCGACATTTTGGTTTGAACCAACCCCGCAAGGGCTATTCATGTTACAAGTGGCGTTCGGTCAATCGAAATATTATTCTGACAATCTTAAGCAAAATGTTGAGCGTGGAATCCGCCAAAAACTGCGCCGTGGCGAATGGCTGACAAAAGCGCCTTTTGGATATGTAAATAACACCAAGACGAGAAATATTGAACCTGACAAATTAAAATCTCGTCTTGTTGTTCGCGCTTTTAAGGAATTCGCCACAGGAAAACATTGTTACGAATCTATTTCGCAGTTTTTGGCGGATCACGGCGTTGTTACTCGCAATGGAACGCCACTTAGCAAATGTGCCGTCTCCGCCATGCTTTGCAATCGGGCATATCTCGGTTTTGTAAAGCATCACGGCGAATGGTACGACGGCACATTTGCGCCAATTCTTTCTCCCGATTTGTTCAAAGCCGTAGAGATAAGATTAAGAGAACGAGCGAAACCTCGCAAATCAAAGAAACATCACGATTTTCCATTTACCGGACTTTTTCGTTGCGGAGAATGTGGAGGAATGATAACCGCGCAATGGGCAAAAGGTCATGGCGGATTGTATCGGTATTATCGATGCACGAAAAAGAATGGAAAATGTGAACAAGGATATTTGCGAGAAGAAAAGCTCGTCTCTCAAATCAAAGAACGGCTTCAACAAATCACGCTTCCCGACGACTGGATCGAGTATATGACGAAAAAAACGGACGAGTGGGAAAAAGAAGAAAATGTATCGTCGGGAAGCGTTGTCGAGCGGATTAGAGGCAATGAGCGAGAGATACAAGAGAAGCTAGACAATTTGATTACCCTCTATCTTGATGGCGATATTCCAAAAGTAAATTATCTCGCTAAAAAGGACGAGCTTCTCTTGCAAAAAGTCTCTCTCGCTCACAAAATGGACTCCGCTCGACAGGAGAGAAAGAATTGGGTCGAACCTTTGCGGGAATGGGTTTTGGATATGAAAAAAGCCACGCAATTGGTTTCAAGCGACAACTTTTTTGAAATTCGTGACTATTTCAAAAAAGTTGGAACGAACCTACAATTGCGAGACAAATCCGTCTCCGTCTCATTTTGCCCGCCCACCGAATTCGCATTTGCTTGCAAGACCGATTCGGATTTCGCCCACCCCCTCCTCCTCACCGCGCGCAAGCGCGCGGGGGAATTTTCTGACCAAGTTATGAATTGTGCCCCCAAGAGGAATTGAACCTCTATCTCATCCTTCGGAGGGACACACTCTATCCGTTGAGCTATGGGGGCCAAATAAAAAGAGTCTATAAATTATAGCAAAAAATGGCAATTTTTACCATAAAACCCTTATTTTCCTTATATTATTGAATTTTGACTATTTTAACCTCAAATTTTCACAATTTATTCTCTATAAAATAACTGGCTATTGTGAAAAACACCCAAAAACCCCAATAAATATAGGGCTTGACAAATATATTTGCTTATGCTATACTTATTTAGAACATCAAAAAAGATTTTTTAAATCCGAAGAAAAAACCCCTTGACGATAAAACCTATGATGTGATCGTCTACGGGATGTTAAAATGGGGCTAAGTGAGCATGACCTTTTGATGATTAGTTCATCTCTTAATGATCAACCATCTTATGGCTCATCTTTATAAGTGAAGTGCTGGCCTTTGCCCAAAAAGCCCTGTTTTAACTTTATGAATTTAGCGCGATAGCGCGCATATCTTAATTCACTGATGTAGTTGATGTGGATATTAATCTCAATGAAAGGAGTACGTCATGCTGTCAAAAACGCATGTGATGTCTCCCCAAAATAGGATGCTCGTTGGAAATTCTCCGACATCTTGTGAATCTCAAGTTCCTTGGGGTTTTTGGGGAATCATCGACTACGGTGGACTATTATAAGTCCGAGAAACCGCAAAAAAAATTGAATTTGCTGATGGTAGTATGCAAAACGAATCCTCGAAACAATCGGTCTGTTTATGATTATGACAGAAGTTTGATGGGATTTATAAAATCTACCGATGAAAAAAATACCGAAACCGAATCGAATTCGCCGGTCCGACATGTTATGAATATGTTTGGACACCGCACTGGGTTTCCTCGGCCTCTCCTTGAGGATCGCGCATGGAATTGCGTTTACGATCCATATTTCAAAGACAATGGAGAACCGAATAGGAAACATTTGCTAATCGATCTGATAATCGATTTCGGGTCGGTACCGCGGTGACACAGTGGGGGGGCGTGTAGGATGAGAGACTCATCGGACCCTTCCCAGTCGCCGAATTGAGTGTGGTACCCATGTTATAAGCTGCAGCGTATCTTCATGGTACCCACCACACTCATTAGGGAAAAAAAGGGATGAGCGTGTACCGTCCAATTGGACGGGACGGCGCTGATTCCACCGGAGGCGGTTGATTACGGATTTGACGAATCAATATCAATAAAAAATCCTTATGTTCTGTTTGCACTCGGGTAGCAATCAGAAATCGATCAACCGCTTCTATTTTTTTGGCACCACGGTAACAATAAAAGGCTGAAGGAGACTGAGTTGTATAATACTCCAAATTGCCTAGTTGCCGTATCGAGTGTGGTGGTACCACGCTCGCAAGGGAAAGCCCCGTCCAGATCGGACGGCGCTAATTCCCAACCATCGGAGAGGCGGTTGATCACAAAAAATATGACTCCGTGTCAATCGCTACTTGCAGTATCGAATAGTTAGTGATCGCCGCCTCTGTATTTCAAAACGGTAAGCCGCCGTTGGCATTAAAATGCCGGGTGTCAAACGATTAGTTCAACTATCGAACACCACGCAGACCGTATCTATAACGGTCCATCCGAAATTCTCAATGCAGATACCTGCCTCCTAGCTCTCCGTTATGAGACTAGCGGGAACAATATTCGGAAAATTTGCCGCGGCGGTTTTCATTATTTCTCATTCTCGGCACTTAGCGCCTCCAAAAATCAACCAACCCATAAAAATTTTCTGGTTGCGTCAATGTAAAAAACATGCCCCAAACGATGGGGAAGCTTGATGCATTGAGAATCAGACATTACTTTGATTTTTAAGACGCTCGTAAACGCGCCGATTTGGGATGTAGCTAGTCACTTTGTCACCGACTGGCGATACGGTAACACGTATTAAAGACAAGTACTTTCAGCCAACGCGCTGAGCCCATAGCAAAAATCACCGCAGGGTGGCGATCTAAATGGGTAGAGTACTTATCGGTTGAGATCGCACCGATTTTATAGCTTCTTGAGCGCCCGCCGAAATGCGGGCCTCTTTTATTTTTCAATTTTTTTTATTTGACAAAAAAACCACCATATAGTAAGATAACAAAGTTCTTTCAATCTGATCTGTACTCAACCGGCCTTCCTCCTAATATGTGATAGAGTACTGATCAGGGTCTACTCTCTAAATCTCCTGATAGAGAGCCACGCTTTTTCCCCCAAGCAGGAAATGGCAAGAGCCCGACTCAACAACCGAGACGGGCTTTTTTATTCTCCTTATTAAAAAATCCCAAGCAACCGCTCGGGATTTTTTATTTAATTTATTGCTAACTGCTAGTCAGGCTAGCTTGCTAGTCATCTAATTATAGCACCGCATCCTTCACGGCCTTAGCCAAACGGAATTTAACAACCGTCTTAGCTGGGATCTGAATGCTCTGGCCAGTCGCTGGATTGCGACCCATACGAGCGGCGCGCTGTTTCTTGACCAACTTGCCCAAGCCCGGCACTGAAAATTCGCCAGCTTTTTTAGTCTCATGGCAAGCCAATGTTGCCAATTCCTCCACTAATGTTCCCACATCCTTGCGGCTCATGCCGGTTTTCTCGGCCAGAGCGGAGAGGATTTCTGATTTAGTCATACCTTTCGCCATATGTTTTGTATAGATAAGAAAGAAAACGTGAAAACATTATAGCAAAAACCCCAATAAAATAACAATGGCCAATATTTCCTAACGGGAAATATTGGAGTTTTAAGTTTTAATCCGTCAGCTGACGGATAAGTTTTAAATTAAATTTTTATTAATTTTTTGACCTTTGCTAATAGGCCTAAAAACTTATATTTCCCTTTATTTATAGGCAAATCAAAGGCCCCGAGGTAATTTTTTTCTATTCCTCCAAAGCCACTTTTAAAACGACTTAAACCCGCCCAAACTGGCTTAAATCTCCATTTTAAATCCGACCGAGTAGGATTAGTTCCCCACAGGTCATAATAAAGATAACCTTGTTCTTTGGCTTTTTGCCAAATGCCAAAATGAAGCGCGTAAGGTGTCATTAAATGACGAAAGTCGTAGTCAGAGGCGCCATGAAGATAAGTTAAAGTCTTGCCATAACCCAAACACAAAGCGGCCGAGGCGATTTTAGAGCCCGGCACTTCCGCCGCGAATAAATGCACTTGTAATTTACTGTCTCCCCCACGTCGCGCTAAAAGTTTTTCATAATGAGCTGAACTAAAAATCCTAATACCGTCCCTAGTAGCAGTTTTTTCCAACAAAGGATACCACCACGGAGCTGGCTCAAAAATTTCTCTGACGATAACACGATGACGTAAACTCACTTTTAAATTATATCTTGTTTTTGGATACATTTGCTCTAAAAATTCTTCTGGAGAAAAAGTTGTCGGTAAAAATCGCGTATCGATCGGCACCAAGGAACGTTGGTAAAACCGCGGTTGCAACGCGCCGGCTTGATACAAAACTTGCGCCAATTCTTCGCTCCACGGCAAATTAAAAATAAATCGAATAAAATCCACTTTGGCTTTGACCCCAATTTTTTTGGCCTGCTCTATTATTTCAGCTAGATCAATTTCCCGTTCGGCTAAAGAAGCTGGCTCTGAAAAAACTGGGCCCAAAGCACACTCTAAATAAACCCCGCCCGCAAAATTTACTCGTTCAAACAAACCTGTGGCCAAAATTCTTTGGCCATCATAAAAATTTAACATCGTCGCTTCATGATTTTCACTTTTTAAAAATTCTAACCATTCGGCCGATTGCAGAAAGCTGTCGCTTTCTAAGAATTTAGAATTTAGAATTTGGAATTTGGAATCAAATTCCATATTAAACTTTCGACAACAGACGCAGAGCCGCGCGCAGACGCGTTTCAAGAGAAGCGCCATTAAGCTCGGTGGGCAATTGTCGGAGCGCTTCTTTGGCTTCACGCGCGGTATAACCAAGTTGTTGCAAAGCGGCCAATTCCGATTCACCCAAAATCACCAAATCATCGCCGGGTAAAGTCACGATTTTGCCTTTGAGTTCAACAATCAACCGTTCGGCCAATTTCCGCCCCACACCAGAAATCTGCTGAAAATATTCTGGCTTGGCCTGCACTAACGCTTGTTCAATCTCGGCTAAAGGTAAATGCGATAAAATATTTAAAGCAACCTTTGGTCCCACACCAGACACAGAAAGTAATAATAAAAAAGTGGCGCGTTCGGCCCGTGTTTCAAAACCATATAAATCCATTGCTTCCTCGCGCACGTGCAAATATGTATATAAACTAATGTCATCGCCTTCACTATATTTAGTGGCAATAAAATCAGGCACGCCGAGGCCATAGCCAAGACCGTTAACCTCCACAGTTAAATGACGTTCGGACACCTCCCAAACTTTGCCTTTCAGACGATAAATCATAAAAATTAGAGGTGGATAGCTTGTAGCTGTTAGCTTTTAGAAAATCAGACTCACCTATTTATTATACTGAATTCCAAACTATTTTTAAGTTGAAAAATAAAACTATTGGCGCCTATTAATAAGGCGCCAATTTGTGAATTTATTGCTATTCATTTATGCGAACTTCATCTGTTATTGTTTTAATATTGATAAAGCGTCTCTTCCACTTTGCCCGCAATTCCTCCGAAACAGAATTTATTTCTATTTTTTCAAAAACCAACTGGTCTTTTCTGATCAACACAAAATTTAATTCTCCGTCTTCTGATTCAAGAAAAAAAATTTTGATGCTAATTGGTGGGAACGCGCCAGTAATTAAAGAATCCTTGTCATGGTTAAAATCTGATACTAGATCAACACTTTTCCTATAAATCGTTGCTAACATACCAGAAAAAGGCACCGATAAATTTAACGGCTCTTCTTTCCCTTGTAGTTTTCGAACAATATAGATTTTTTCCAAATCATAGCTGGGAAGATAAAAATCCAAATTAACTTGCAGTTTGGATTTTTCCATCAAAGAAATATATTTTTCATAGTTTTCTACGCTCAAACCAACATAGCCCTCATCTTGACCGTAAACTGATAAAAAATATACCTCCAACCAAAAAATCATTAAGATGGTAACAAAAAATATTCTCATCTATCACTTCCTTTCTTTTGTATTATTAAACAACATGTTACTTATATGTTGTCTACAATTGTAGAGAAATTGGAAATTCTGTCAAGCCTATATTTTCATTGCTTTTTTGGGCATTTTTGGTTATATTTAATGGATTCTGAAATAGATTCCCGTTTTCACGGGAATGACGAGATAAATAATTATATGGACTTTAAATTACAAGCTAAATTTAAGCCGATGGGCGATCAGCCCGAGGCGATTAAAAAACTAACACAAGGCCTTAAAAAAGAATGGCCCCGCCAAACTTTACTTGGTGTCACCGGCTCGGGCAAAACTTTTACCATGGCCAATGTCGTCGCCGACCTCAAACGGCCAACTTTGGTTATTTCTCACAACAAAACTTTGGCGGCGCAACTAGCCAACGAATTCCAACAATTTTTTCCAAATAATGCCGTGCATTATTTTGTTTCTTACTACGATTATTATCAGCCCGAGGCCTATGTCCCGCAAACTGACACTTACATTGAAAAATCGACTTTGATTAACGAAGAAATTGACCGTTTGCGCCACGCCGCGACCACTTCACTTCTGACGCGACGCGATGTTTTAATCGTGGCTTCGGTTTCTTGTATTTATGGCCTGGGCAGTCCGGCCGAATATTATAAAACTCGCGTCAGTTTAAAAGTTGGCGCAACCATTAAAATGCGCCAACTCTTGTTAAAACTTATCGGGCTATCCTACCAGCGTAATGATATCGATTTTTGGCGCGGAACTTTTCGCGTCCGCGGTGATATTTTAGATATTTTTCAGGCCTCATCCAGCATTGAAGCGGTCCGTGTGCATTTTTTGGGTGATACCATTGAAAAAATCACCCACTTTGAAGCGCTCACTGGCAAAACTATTAGGGCAGTTAACGAGGCCGAAATTTTCCCCGCCACGCATTATATCGCGGCGCCAGAAACTTTTAACCAATCGCTGAAACAAATTAAAAAAGATTTAGACCGAGAAGTCGCTGAACTAAATGCCAAAAAACATATTTTAGAAGCCGCTCGACTGAAACAACGAGTCACTTTTGATTTGGCGATGATGAAAGAAACTGGTTTTTGTTCTGGCATAGAAAATTATTCTCGTTATTTTGACCAGAGAAAAATTGGCGCACCGCCTTATACCTTGATCGATTTTTTCCCCAAAGATTTTTTGCTCTTTATTGACGAATCGCATATGACTTTGCCACAAATTCGCGGGATGTCAGCCGGCGATAGATCACGGAAGCAAACTTTGGTGGATTATGGTTTTCGTTTACAGGCGGCGCTTGATAATCGTCCGCTCACTTATGAAGAGTTTGAAGAAAGAACGGGTCAAACTGTTTATGTTTCCGCCACCCCAACTGAATATGATATAAAACACAGCGATCAGGTGGTCGAGCAAATTATTCGTCCAACTGGTTTGCTCGACCCAGTGGTCAAGATCCAACCCAGTGCCGGTGCGATTGATGATGCGCTTAAAAGAATAAAAGAAACCGTAGCGCGAGGTCAACGCATACTGGTGACAACTTTAACCAAGCGAGAAGCCGAACAATTGACCGATTATTTAGCCGAAGCTGGCGTTAAAGTGCAATACCTGCACAGCGATGTGGACACTATGGATCGGTTAGAAATTTTACGCGCCTTACGCACCGGCAAATACGACGTCATCGTGGGTATTAATTTGTTGCGCGAAGGGCTGGATTTGCCAGAAGTTTCTTTAATTTTAATTTTCAACGCTGATACTGAAGGTTTTTTGCGAGGGAGCACGGCTTTAATTCAAACTATCGGTCGCGCCGCGCGTCATGTGGAAGGACTAGTAATAATGTACACCGATAAAATTACCAACTCGATGAGAATCGCTCTAAGCGAAACCGAACGACGACGAAAAATTCAAATTGCCTACAATAAAAAACACAACATTACACCAACTAGTATTATTAAAGATATTGGCGAAGCGCGACTGGCGGGCGGTCAAATAGCGGACACTGGCCTAATTTTGCCAGATGGCACCACTCTTTCACCCGAACAGAAAAAAGATTTGATCAAAGAATTAACCGAAAAAATGGAACTGGCTTCGGCTAATTTAGATTTTGAAAAAGCCATCGCCTTCCGTGATACCATTAAAAACTTGCCAGGTCCCGCTAAATTTAAACCCCGCCGTCGCTAATCTTTGTTTTTCTTGTATTAATGTGTTAACACGCTAATACAAGACAATATCAATTCAAACACCAAATAGAAATTGACAACTTTTAAAACCAATGCTAGATTTAAACGCAAATAACCTGAACCTTCATAAATCTAAAGGAGATATATCATGAAAGAAAATCGATTGCAAAACCAATCGGAAAATTCGAACTGGCGCTTAACTTTTGCTGAATGGATTATTATGTTTATCTATTTTCTGCCCCAAGCTTTCAAGAACTGGCGATCGTATAAGAAAAAAAATGAATCCGAAAAAGCCCAGGATCAACTAATTTTGTTTGAGTTCGGTTTAGTCGGCCTAACTGTCATCATCAGCTCGCTCATGCTTTATGCCTACTATCCGAAGTTCGACTTAAAATTAGTTGTGCTGGTCACTGGCTTACTTATTTATCTTATAAGCTATGTCGGTTTCATAAAATTCTGGCATCAAGAATTTACGTAAAACCTTGACGCCGACACAATTTTCCATGTAAAATGGAGTTACTAGAAACTAGTCGCTTCATTTTTTTTATGAATCATAAACAAGAACGTACTCTCGTGCTGTTGAAACCAGACGGCGTCCTCCGTGGACTAATCGGCGAATGTTTACACCGCTTTGAACAACGGGGTCTTAAAATAATTGCTTTAAAAATGATTCGCCCCAGTCGCGAACAAATCGATAATCATTATCCCAAAACCGACGCTTGGATTGAACGACTGGGTGAAAAAACTTTGGGTAATTTGGAAAAATATGGCTACGACCCAATTAAAGAACTTGGCACCACTGATAAGAAAAAGATTGGTGAAGATGTCCGTGCTTGGATTATTGACTATATGACGATGGCGCCTATTGTGGCTCTGGTCGTTGAAGGCGTTCACGCTATTGATATGATTCGCAAAATTGTCGGCGCGACCTTGCCGGTATTTGCCGAGATGGGCACGATTCGCGGCGATTTTTCCGTGGACTCACCCACCGTCGCCAACTTGGAAAAACGCTCTATTTATAATTTAATTCACGCTTCCGAAACACCAGAAGAAGCCGCCCACGAAATCGCTCATTGGTTTACTCAAGAAGAAATTCACGACTACAAGCGCACCGAAGAAAATTTAATGCCGTAAGAATAGCATGACTAGCGAGTTAGCAAGAATGTAGGATATAGAATGTAGAATATAGCAATACAAAATAACTTCCATAGTTTTAAGTTCAAAGTTTTAAGTTTTAAGTTAATGCCAAATACCAAGGTTAAAATAGCCTACTGTTTTAAAAAGGTTGATTCAAATAAATAACCTCGGACTTTTTCAAAGTGTCCGAGGTTCAAGGGGTTAAGACCCTATTTTCAATATTTCAAAGGAACAAAAGTTTAAGAGCCAGCCGCGACTACGAGCCGAAGCCGATACTCAGCATACCAAACATCGTCGTACGCGAAGTGATACACAAACGCCTTGAGCTTACCGGAAACATCACGATGAACGTAGGACACAAAGAAATTTCTGCCCTCTTTGCAAAGGAATAAATTCCTGCCAACTTTCAAAATATCTTTGTTTTCTTTTATTTTGAATTTATCGAGAACTTGATCTTCTTTTGACAGATTGCTTTTGGGGTCAAATCTAATCAAGACTAAATTGTTCAGCTTTTGTTTGGTCATTTTACGAACCGCTAAAAACAATTGTCGAAATGTTCCCGCTGTTTCCTGCTCAAACAGTTTAACTGGTTTTCCATCAAAGGTTGGCCCGAATTCTTTGACAGCGCCTTGTCTTTGTTTGGGATTTTTTATTTTGCTCATGATATTCTTCTCCAAATTAAATTGTGAGTGAACGGATTGTTTAATTGTTGCTCATATTTATACCAAAACCCCAACAATTTGTCAAGCCCTACGCTACGTCGCGCCTCTCCACCCGCCTTAGCCCAAAGCCAGTAAGGGAGAGGTGTTGTTTCGTGCAACCATGAGGACAGATTAGCATGGTTCCGTCCGCCTTTGGCGAGACGGATAATCTGTCCGAATAGTAAAGTAGACTTGTCGCTGGACAAGTCTACTTGGTGCAAAGAAACAATACCTCTCCCGAACGACCAACTCTTTGGGCTAAAATAAAAATATCTTTTTCTTAATTTTTTTACTTACCTCTTGACATTTGGACAAACTCTGGGCATAATATTTTTACGGCTCTTGAAGTTGGATTTTGCTGAAAACTTATTCTCTCTTTAAAAATATCGCCGCTGGGCTCTAAAAATGCTTAAAAGGCGTTTTAAAAATAGCCAGCATTAAGCGACTTTTTGATTAAGCGAAAAAGGCGACAGTTTCCGACGGCGACCCCCGTTGAGACACGGCCCGCTTAGTCGCCCTTCAATAAGGTGATCCGAGATTAGTTTTTTGCTCCAAATTCAAGAGCTTATGAAAACCTCCCGAATTTTTATCGGGAGATTTTCATTTTAAATATAAAATTAATTCTGCTACAATTATTCTCTCTCGGGCTATAGCGCAGTTGGCTAGCGCGCTTGCATGGGGTGCAAGAGGTCGTGGGTTCAAGTCCCACTAGCCCGACCAATTTAAACTAATTAGACAACATTCATCTTGCGTTCAAAAAAGAATTCTGCTAAAGTCAAAATGGATCAAGGGAGACTAATATCCTTTCTAACAAATGATGGATAGACTCAAAACCTCCTTATGAATAGGCTAAAGAAACGACTACTCCCCCCAACTGTATTAGCCTCCTTTCGATTCAGCTTAGAGAAATGCTATCTCTATACTGTACCCCAATCAGTAAGAGACAGCCCCTTCACGCGCCGGACTTGATGAACTCAGGAACGGCGTTTTTTTATACTAAATAATAAAAGTATCTGTCTGGATTCCCGCCGGAGTTTATCCGCCTTTGGCGCGACGGGAATAGCTGATGAAAATACTGGATCCCGTTTTTCAACGGGATGACGAGGGAGGAATAGATCCGTCGGCTGACGGATGACCAAAAAACATTACTTTTATACCACACTCCACACGCATTCCTCTCTCCTGCCTCTATTTCCGGTCAAGTCCGTTTTAACCAGCTTTGAGGTCTGATTAGCTGGGTTCCGCTCTCTGGCGGATAATCAGACCGAAATTGCAAGCAGTCAGCTCGCGGGAAGCTGACTGCTGGTGTGTTAAAATAGACTGACCGGAAAAATAATAACTTACTTTTTCTTTTACTTTTTTATAATAATCTTTTTCTTACCCTGTATATCATCAGCCCGAAACAAAAAATTCTCTCTGTTTCTGACTTGATAAAAAAATCTGAATTATAGTTAAGCCTAAATTTATAAAACTAGGCAATTTTTGTTTAGGAAATATAGAATGTCAGAAACCGGGCTGATGTATTACAGGGCTTACTTTTTTAATTATTACCCTTAGAATTAACCATAGAACAAACCGCGCCCCAAATACCAAAAATAGAAAACCAAATTAGTTCAATGGGGAATTCAATATTAATACCCAAAAATTCTGGATCAATATACTTGGTCCAAGCCGCAAATAATATTGATAAAAGTCCCACGGCCAAAGCAAAAGGTTTTTGCAATTTAACCGAAGCCGTATAACTAATAATAATGCTTATAACACCAACGATCATTAAAGCCCAGCTCTCGGCCGTGTCAAACCACCAGACCGAACCAAAAATACTGTCCTCCGCCAAGGGGCCAGTGACACCCAAAAAACCCAAAATGGCTAGAATAACCAAAGTTAAACCGCCGAATTTCAAGAAAAATTTAGCATTCATATAATAAAAAAAGTGACTTATTATTTATATTGTATATAAAAAACTTACTTTAGAGAAAGTGTATAAATTTAACAGACAAAAAAGCTAAAGGTGCCAACCTTACCCTTGGCCAGTCGCTCAACACAATTGGGCGACGTTTTATTTTTTGACCGTAATCTCTAACTTGCTTTCGCTATAATTTTCCGCGCGATCAAAAACCCGAATGGTAATAGTATGAGTGCCTTTAGTGTCAAACGACAAATAAAGCGGTTTTTTAACCGGCAAAAAAAGCCCCCCATCTAATTTAAAATAATAATTTGGCTGCAGACCACTGGTTGCGTCTTGACTGGTAAAATCAAACCAAACAACTTCACCTATTTTAGTCTTTTGGCTACTCGCTTTGATCTGTGGTTTATCGGGTGCCGTGCCATCAATCATAACTTTATAACGCGCCAAACCAACCATTTTGCCTTTCACTATTTTTCCCAAATGAAAGTAATAGACACCATCACTGGGCGCCGAGATGATTAAGCTATTTTTTAGTGTTAAAGTTTGCGTCGGCACAAAATTTAGATTTTTATTAAAGGCCTGAACATAAACAGCCATTTTGTCTTCTGCGCTTGGTGACCAAGAAAATTTAATATTTTTACGATTATTGTACCACTTTTCTTGATTGGGATGACTTGAAGAGAAAAGCAACAATGGCTCCACGGCTGTCTTTTCCTCATTTGGTTTTAAGTCAATATTATTTTCAAAAATTGTAATGTTGGCTGATGTCACGGCGCGCAAAACATTCGTGCCCAAACCATCATTGGCTAAAACTTGGCTTTCGGCATTAAAATTTAAATTTACTTGTCCAGTCAAAAGAGGTCGGACTAAAAGCTCGGCCACCAAACCGTCCGTGCTGATCCCCGGATTTGGGATAACGCAAACTAACCTAACTTGTCCTTTTATATTATCCAGGCTTTTTTCCAAAAACATACTGTCCGCGCAAACCGAATTAGTTGTAGAAATTTTTTCAACTTTAATTAAGGCGGGATCAAAATCAACAATGGCCGAAACGGTGTTGATATTTTCACCACTAGGCATAACTTTAACCGCCACGGAATAAGTAAAGTCCCGATTAAGCATCATGGCCTGCGGCTCAAAAGCCATAGTGGAATTATAAATCGTAAAAGCCAGTGGCTCGATTTTTATGACTTCCCGATCGCTCCAAATTTCCACCACCATAAAACCGCCCAAGAAAACCGCGCCAAAAATATACCCGGCTATTTTTAAAAATCGTTGCCAATTTCTTTTTTTTCTTAAAATATAAAAAATTATTCCAGCCAAAAGGCCGGCCACCACCAAAGCAATAACTAAACTAAACTCATAGCGCTGATCAGGCCAAAAGGCCAACAAACCGCCGGTTTGTCCTTCTAGGCCCAGTAAAGGAATATTTTGCACAAAATATTTCTGGCCATTTAATTCTATCCTTTTATTAGTTAAACCATTTTTAAACCACTCTGAACCAGTATTAAAGTTTGCTTCCAACAGCGGCCTAGTCGCTTTGGAAAAACTAGCGCCAGTCAGGCCGGTTTCCATTTGATAAAAAGCCACCTCGCCCTTTGTTGGCAGGTATTTATTTCTAACTTCCAAAGCGTAAGCATCGTCAAAAATATAAGTCGCCACCACCGAGCCCACTACTTGCCCTTGGCGCATTAAAGGCACTGCCCCCACCCCAATAAAGGGCGCGACTTGTCCTTTTTCTTTGGAGACAAAACTTTGACCGCGACTTAGGGCTTCACCCCAAACCGTAGACTGAAAAATGTAATCTCCTCTTTTGTCAGAAAATTTAGCCCGAGCTAAAACCAAACCGTCTTTATCAGTCGCCAAAAGTCCGCCCAATTTATACTGTTCTTTTTTGGCTTTAAGCCAAGCACCCAAGACTCCCACCTGCCGACCTTCGATCATTTTTATTAAATCTGGTTCTTGGCTAAGAGTTCTCGCCACCTGCCCCAAATGTTCCACTTCATCTTGAATATATTTATTGATCATTATTTCCCGCTGATTTAATGTCAAATTTTCCTGCCATAAGAGCAATTGATAAATAACTGGCGACAAAATAAACGCCAAAATTATGACCACACCGGTCGCCACCCAGGCCTCCTTCTTTTTTAAATATTTAATAGGATCAAATTTCATAACTTGGTAAGGCTCTTTTTTTCTGTTTAACCACCAAAAAAATCAAATTATAAATGGCAAGTTGCATGGGAACAACTCACGGCTTCAGTCGTCTTTTAATAATTTTTTCTACTTCATTTAAATCGCTTCTAATTTTTTTAATAGCTTTAAGTTCTGTTTCTTCAGCCAAATGCCGCTTGGCCCGAATATCGTCTAATAGCCGCACTTGCCCCGAAATATCTTTTTGCAGCATTTTTATAGCCACACCAATCGCTTGGTCGTGATCTTGCGGTAAACCTTTCATTTTTCTTTCCAAACGACGCAAATGTTGAAAACCGTAAATCAATAACATCGCCAAAAGTATAAGCAGGGCAATCAAAGGCACAATCAGCGACAAAGAATCTCTAACCCAAGCGCTTAAAGTTTGAAAAAATGACGGCTTGACGATAAAATTTAATCTTTCGCTGGCCGTACTACGCGCGCCTCGACTGTCGACCACGGTCGCCCACAACTGATAATTGCCTGAAACTAATTCTTCTTTACCTTCATAAATAAATTGACCAGCCGGATCGGCCACGACCTCGGCCGATTCTTCCTTGCCACCAGACTTCTGCCAAGAAATAACGATCCGCGACGAAGGATAAACCGTTTTGCCACTAGCATAAAGCGGTTGACTGCCCGAAAGCTCTTTGGGATAATTGGTAATTTCTGGCGAGGCCAATGATTTTATCGACAAAGGTAAAGTCGCCGTTCGCATATTACCAGCCAAGTCAACAGCTTCTACAGTCAAAGTTTTTTCACCCGGTGAGAGCGGTGGCAAGATATAATCCCGTCCTAAAACTTCCGCGGCCGCGATGGTTAAAGGTTGCGCGCCCTCAACTGTTAAGCGATAAAAATCCACGCCCGAAAGAGCATCGGTCGTACTAAAAGACACGGCCGGTTGCGGTCCTTCCGCTCCGCCCGTTAACTTAATCGCAAATGTTTCTGGCGCTTGACTGTCAATTTGCAATTTATAATGAGAAACCTCGCCCCAACCAGCAGAAGTTCTAAATTGCGCGTGAAAATACCAGACGCCATCGGCAATGTCTGAAAGTTCTTTACTAGAAATGGCTGGCGTATAGACTACGCCCGGCGTGGTGTTAGGAGATTGATCAAATTTCAAACGCACGGAACTGACCCCAGCTGGCACAACCCAACTCAACAAAGCTTTTTTAGCGGTGAACCATTTATTTTGATCCGGATGAGTAGTTGAAATCAGTTTTGGTCCTGAACCAGTGGCTTTAGCTTCCGTTGGCGGTGGTAAAATAGCTGACGGCGGAGTTGTTTCAACCGTTGAATCTTTAGGCGCGCCCAAAGTAAAACTCGCTTTACCCAGACCACTTAAAACATTTGTGCCTTTACCGTCGTTAGCTAAAACCGAACCGTTTTTAAAAGATAACTCCGCCGTGCCATTGCCACCTGATTTCACGCGAAATGAGATATTTATCACTTTACCACCACTGCCTTTATAACCCGGATTTAAAACCAAACCCTCAAAAGACACGGTGCCAGAAGTATTGGAAAAATTCGGCTCTTGCACCCATAAATTAACAACCGTGCCACTTTTTGTTAGAGCCACGACTTCCAATTTATCGGCGGGAAAACTAACGGACCCAGAAACAGCGTTGATCGATTGGTCCGAGCTAGAAACATAGACCGCGACTGAAAAAACTTTATCCGCTTGATAGCTACCACTGGCTGGCGAGAGCGACAACGATGCCGCTAAAGAACTTTGCGCCAACAAAAAAATACCCGCCACTATAAATAAGCAGACTAAACGATTTATTCTCCTTCGCCAGAATACCTCGCGGCTTCCGGCCTTTGCAGCCGAAGCGGCTGCTTCGGCGGAGTAGGCTACCGCGAGGATGCTCGTGCTTCGTAGCGAAGCTACTTCGCAGAGTAGCAAAGGCGAGGAGAACCCTGCCGTAGCCTTGGCGAAGGAGGGTTGGCTACGGAAGAATTCCGAGACCGCACCGCTTGCGGTGCGGTTCTTCATTTTGTTGGTATTTTTTTCTTTAAATGTTTTGGCCATAGAGCTCGGCCCAAAAATAATGTTAGTAAAACTATCATAAGTATACCCCAAACAGAAATATTTTCATACCACGCTTTAGGCACCGCTGGCGCTAACGTCTCCAGACGAACATTGCCAGCAAAATCTAACGCCCGCACAAAAACATAACTGGTTCGATTTTGATTTTCTAAACGAGAGGGACTTTCTACCCTGCGCCAAGCGCCGTCTTGGGGGAAACTTTTATTTCTTTCTTGAATTTCATAATGACTGACGCCGGACTTTTTGTCTTGGGTAGAAAAAGCCACAAACCAATCATTGTTGAAAATATTTTTATCCCGCGCCATTTCAATATTAAAAGTTTCTGGTGGTTCGGTATCAAGACTAGGAGCTAAAACTGAACGACTGGGACCAGCCAAAGACACTGCTAAAAGCGGCCAAGACAAACGAGCTGTTGTGCCACTTCCGTCATTTAATAAAACTTGGCCATTTTCTCCGAGCAAAGTAGCTTGCCCCTTTTTTAACGGACGCAAAATTAAAGTTAAAATTTTCCCCGGACGAACGCCACTATAATATGGGCTCAATAATCCGCTAAAACCACCCGGCATAATCCCGGAAAAAGAAAGTCGGTTGTCTTTTATGATTGGTGCTTCCACCCATAAATTAACAATGGAATCGCCAGCATTAACAGCTAAGGCGCTTAAAAATTCTGACGGCCAAACAACTTGTCCGGACACAGTATTAATTGTTTCGCCTTCCGGGTCCACATAAAGGGTGACCTCAAAATCACTAGCTAAAGATTCTTCTGCCGGTGATATTTGCCACATATATTTAGCGGCAGAAACAGAAGCAGGATGTAGAATATAAAATATGGAAGATAGTAAAATACCAGCAAAAATTGGAAAACCAATGGCTTTTTGCCAAATTTGTAAATCTTTGAATGTTTTAATGGTGTTCATCATAAAAATATGGTAGTGCTAACTTGCTAGGCATGCTAATTGCTAGTCATGCTATCTCGCTAGCCCGTCCAATAAAAGGCCAAGATACTAAAATCTATTAAATCCACTTTATTATCGTTATTTAAATCAATATCCGCTGGTGGTAAAGGTCGCTTATACCAAAAAGCAAAAATGGAAAAATCTATAATATTAACTTTGCCATCATAATTAACATCGCCCCGAAACGCTGGCCGTGATTTAGTCGCGCCGCTCTCATTAACTTCAAAACCAATGGCTTGGCTATAGCTACTAATTTGTCCCGACCAAGTAGAGCGTGATTTGACCACATGGTCGCCAAAGTCTAAGGGCGTGGTATTGAAAGCCACTAAATAAACCCCATCACTCCCAGCTTTTGTTTGTAAAAAATGATCTTCATCTGATGACACCTGTATTAAAAGATCGCTTGAAGGCGCGGTTTGACCAAAAAAATTTATAAGCTCGCCTTTTTTAATAACTGGAGCACTCACGCCCAAAGTCGGCGCTAAAAAAATCCCGTTAACATTGGTAATAACGCCAGCTGTCACGCTCACAGGAAAAACTGACAAACTGGAGCGCTGACCATTTTTATCTTCGCTATATAAAGAAAAAAGATGACTTCCAGCCGATAAAGCATTGAGGGTTAATTGAAAATCGGCATTACTTCCAGACACTGTCACGCCAACAATTTGGGCATCTCGCAATAAAGTGACCGCGCTACTTGGATAAGCTTTACCAGAAAATACAACACTGACTGTTGGCACATAAGGTGAAGATGGTCCTGTGGCGCCTCCGCCCCCTCCACCACCGCCACCGCCACTCCCGCTACTGCCAGAACTAGCTGGTGGCAGAACGGTCGCAGTCACACTGACAGCGCCTTGAGAAGTTTGACTTTGAACAATATTAAAATTAAAAAAAAATAAAACAAAAAAAGATACCCCTAGAACGATTTTTCTAATAGCCGACATGCTTATATTTTATTATATTCCAGCTTTTTTGGCTTGTTTAATAATCCACTGATTATATTTCTTAATCGCTCGCCTCGCTAAATACCCAATAATGGCTAGGGCTAAAACAATTAGAGACAATAATTGCCAGGGGAAAACAAAAAAGTGATAGGCCTCTTCGGCTGTTTTATCCGCGCCATATTTAAGATCAAGTTTAACCCGATACCAACCCAAAGCCCAATTTTCCCACTGCTTGCCTACCATTTTGAAAAAACCTCGACTGTCATCGCGTTTAATTACTTCGGCCGTATTTTCTTTTGGTTCTTCATTATTATTTTCCCAAGTAATTTCAAATCGTCTGATGCTGTGTGGCAAAACATTACCTTCGCTTTTATTGGCATTTAATTCTTTGGTTTTCCAACCAAAAATACTGCGCACAACCACGGCGCCTTCCGGCTTCAAACGATCCGAACCGTCATTTTGCAAACGATACATAAAAGTAATGGGCAAACTGCTAAAAATTCTTTGCCCTTCTTTCGCTCCAAACTCCAATAAGCCGCCGCCTTCTTTCACTTCACCCGCCACTTTTAACAAAATCAGAGCGCCTATTTTCGCGCCCACTGAAACTTGCGCGCCACCAGTTTGCACCGGTGGGCTTGTGCCCCAAAAAATAGCAGCGAAATGTCCGCCCGGTTCGGCGTTAGCGGGAATTTTTATTTTGAAAAAATATTTTTTTTGTTCGCTCATATTTAATGTCACTTGTCCCTCACCCGAAAGCCAACTCGCCAAACCATCATTACCCGGTAAAAAATTCGGCGTGCCAGTTTCACCTTGCGCTTCGAAATTTTCAAAAGTCGTATAAAAAGTTTTTGTGTCTGGTTGTTCGTTTAAAAGTAAAATTTCTCCTTCCAAAGTTTGTCCGGGCTCACCCGATATTTCCATACGCGACGGCGACACTGTCATCGCTTGAACCAACTCTGTTTTCCAACCAAACAAAAACAACGCCACTATTAAAATTGGGCTACTGATTAATAAAATTTTCTTTAAACAAAACTGCTGTCTGCCAATTTTCACACAAAAATTATAAAATATAAACAGCTGACACCTAAAAAGATACCTGTATTCTACACCTAAATCAGCTTTTAAAGCAAGTTTTTGTCCAAAATTATTTTTTCAAGCTAAAAATTAGCCGTCGCTACGTAGGTAATAGCCGTGCTATAACTACCTGCTTCTGTTGTGCCAGCAATGTTGGCGAGGTAAAACGCGGAAATTGTTTCTGTCGCCGTAGCCACTGATTCTGAAACAATCGTAGTCGTAGTACTTGCCACAAAACTATAATTAAAAGTTGGTGTCACCTGATTGTAGGCCGAAGCAATAGTGGCATCTCCGCTTCTGGTAAAACCAATAGCAAACTGCTCACTGTTTGGCGTACCATCTTCATCTCCAGTAATTGTAGCCACAGAAATGGTCGGCGTGCCAGCTGTCAAGGTCGCTCCATTATAAGTAATGCTATAACCAGTGGCGGCATTGGTGGCGATAGTCATAGTATGAGCCGAAGCTGATGTGGGTCCGTTTGTACCTGCTGAATCACCGGCAAAGCGGGCGTTCGCTGTTACAAGACTGCCGAAAACAATGGCGTTATCGCCCTGAATAGCAAAAGTAAGCGAGTTATCAACAGTAGCGGTAACCGCCACTTGGTCATCAGCCAGGATATTAACCGTAATATTTTTCGAAGCTTCGGACCCAGCAGCAACAGTGATGACCTTTGCGCCACTGGTCGTCGGATTTTCATATTGAGAGTTGGCTGTTCCACCCACTGCATTTTCTCCTATCATTAAACACACCTGTGAAGCGGCGACGATAATTGCCGTAGCGCCTCCAGAAGTCAGGGTAAGGATACGATTCTCGGTGCCACTAAATACCGCATTCCACTGAGAAGATGTCGCGCCTGAAGCCACAAGGGTCTCGGCAGTGCCATCGCAGACAGCGTCTGGAGTTGTATCTTCAAACAAATCAACATCGCTAAAATCAAGAGGGCCAGTGGAATCACCTGTTGTTGTTCCGTCAAAATCCGCCGGGAAAGTAATCACAATGGTCTGCGCAGATGCCACACCAAGAGAAGTGGTGAATTGTATGGCATGATCAGAGAGCACAATGGGGGTACCGTCAGATAATCCCAATCGTGATAGGGCGTCAGACGCGTTTGTTACCGTCGCATACGCACTCGGCGCAAATGAAAAACTTAAAGCTGAAACTAGCATTGCGATAACTAATCCTAAACTTATAATTGTCTTTATTTTTTTCATATTGATTGTTAATTATAATTTTATTAATACTCGGTAATCCTGAATTTATTGTATCACTTTTTTATCCACATAGCACTCACACTTATCCCCAGACACTAAAAATTAGCTGTGGCGACATAGGTTAAGGCGGTTGAGTAAGCCCCGGCTTCTGTTTGCGCGGCAATGTTGGCCAGATACCTGACAGAATAGGTGGTAGTGGCGCCGTCGCCAGAACTGGCTGAAGCCACTTGGCTAGTGGTTGTGGCCGTGCCGGCATAAGCAAAACCCGTATCCGCATAAGGTGAAGTGACAGTACCAGAACCACCCGTAGCTGTCATCCGCAAACCAAACTGTTCATTGCCCGGACTGGAAGAAGAATTTGTACCGCCAATAGCGGTAATTGAAAAAGACGGGTTAGTATGCGTTAAGGTTGCGCCTTTAATTGTAATAACATAACCATTGGTGGCATTGGTTGAAGCGATTAAAGTGTGCGCCTCTACTTCAGTCGCATTACCACCAACGTTATCTGCAAAAAAATCATCCGACGAAGAAAGCGTTCCAAATTCGATGGTATTATCAGAAATAGAAAAAGTCAAAGTCTGCGCCGCCGCGCCGGCCGCGGTTCCGCAAATTTTATATTCGGTATAGGCAGTAGTGTCACCAACATGCGAGTTGTCTGTCGTCTTCATTGAAGCCAGGGTGGTGTCATATATAGTAGGACTAGAGCAGTTCGTTGCTTGATACCCGATCGAAACACTGCCACCAGAAGGCACCGAGATACAAACGCTATTGGCGTAACTGCCTGTTTGTTGAATATGAGCGTTCGTCGTACCAGATAATTTTGCGACCGTGGCAAAAGTTCCAGAACATAAATTACTAAGACCTGTTACTCCCGTGCAACAAACAAGTTGGCCATACCCTGTAGTGGGAATTGCCGCATGGGCATTGGCTGTGGCTGACATTTCAAAAACATTAGTTTCTCCACCGACACAAGTTGTCGCCCGCACCGTACAAGAAAGTGTGCCAGCGTAAGTCGTGCCCACAAAAAATATTCCTGATAAAAACAAGCTAAAAAAAACCGCGAACCAATTTTTATTCGGAAATTTGTCCATTTTACAAACTGACATAACCGCTTACTTAATCGTTACTGTATTTTCGTAAGAATAAGTGAAGAGTCCTTCCTGACGGTCGTGACCGTGGCCGCTTCACCAGCAGAGTAAAGCTCAATGTTGCCTGAGACCGTGACCACCATCAGCCCCTCAATAACCATCAACATATCTACATTAATAGTGTCCACGCTAGCCGTTTGAACCAAGGCTGTGCCAGTACTTTTTGAACGCGTGGCACCACCGGCGACAAGACCGAAAGTTGTATGCACTTGGTCTGCCGCGCCTGTCGCCGCCGCCGTTGTGTTTTCTTGATACCACCCATTGGCGACAAACGATGTCACCGTTCCCGAGTGGTTAACCGCAAACTTGATACCGGTCGTAGTCGTATCCGACGAATACAAAATAAGATATTTAAAGGCCCAAGTGCCGACACCTACAACTTGATCTAAATTTGTAACTTTAGCAAAAGTCGTCCCCGAGTTAGTTAAATTGGCACTAAGTGCTTTGGTGGTTATTTGAGTGCCACCATTGGCCACCGGTAAAACACCGGTCACGCCATTGGTTAAATCTATTTGCGCCCAGGCCGGATTATTGGTGGCGCCGGTGTTAGACAAATACCGCGTAGCGCTGGCATTTTTAGCTAAAGCCAAAAGCGTGTCCGCCGCCGAACCATAAAGCAAATCGCCTTGCGCTACACCGCCAGAAACACTGGTGAAATCATGTCCCGGGTTAGGCGCCACCGCCCCCACCAACTTTATCACCGAAAAAGTTATTACGGCCAAAATCAATAACCCCAAAATGGCATTGGTTGTCGGTGGAAATTTCTTGAAAAAATTCATATTTATATAAGTATAAAATATCTGCTTTTAAACTGCTAGGGGAATATTTTTAAGCCCAAACCAAACACAAAGGCGTTTGTTCATTGGTTTGACCCAAGGGATTGTCTTTAAAGATTTTTTCAACTAAATTTGGGTCAATTTTTTCCGACCAACCCAAGATATTTACCCCTAAATCATTGGCGTCAATAATAGCGCAGGGTAGATTAAATTTTTCATAAATTTCTTGGGCAACTTTGTTTGGTTCAAATGGTGGCAGTTTAGCGTAAGTATTATAGGGCGGCAGAGTGTAGGGAGTGGGGCCGTCAATGGCGTTTATATTGTGTCCGGCCACTTTATAAAAAATACCTTTGAGCCCAAATGGTTTAGTTAAAGCCGACAAAATTGCCGCCAAGATTATTCTAAAAAGTCCGGCTTCTTGAATGGCCAGTTGCATAGTTTCGGGAATACCCAGACCAATACCAGCTGGCGTTTTATGCACAAATTTTACAAAAAAATGCGCCCAAAAACTTGGCTGGATATCTTTAATCGGATACGACCGCCCCTGCATAATGGCCACAATTTTTTCCGACACGGCAAGAAAATAACTAAAATTTGAATTCTGGATTCTGAATTCTGAATTCTGAATTTCTGGTATGACGTATTTTTCAACTAAAGCCGACAATGTTTCACCCGCCATTATAACATGCGTTTTTATGGGCAAACGACTGTATTTTTTGCCCTCAATTTCTAAAGTTGTAATCATATTATTTATTAACCATAGCCAAGCTCTTTATTTCACGCAAATTTACTAATCTTTAATTTTTTATTCATACTTTTTTTGTTGATAAATTTCTCGGCCGAGAAATTTATCAACATTATAATTTTAACCGTTTTTTAATCTTATCTGGTACAAACGCCAATTTTTCAGCAATCAAAATATTCACCCAATCATCTAGACCCGCTTTAAAAATGTAATTATGTAACGCCTTATAATAATTGCTTGAACTTATCCAGACACTTTCTTGTAATTTATTAAAACCATTCTGTTGCAGAAAATTTCTAAAATTGTCACGACCGCGATTATATTTTTCCGGAATATCATATAAGACAATCAGATATTTATTTAGTGGCAACTTAGTCGTTTTTTGCCCAAGTAAACTTTGTGCTTTCATGAGCCCTTCTTCTGTCAAGGACAAACTCTTATCCGCACCACGAACAATATATTCCTTTTTTAAAAGATAATAAATTTCTTGTCTAATTTTTTCATCCAATTTCTGTCTTTCACGAGCACTATAACTTTCATAACCAGACCACAAATGTGGCACCTGTCCCAAAGTCATAATTTCACCCACGCTCCAGCCGACAATTTTAGCTAGAGATAATAAAATATGACCAATATTTCTATCGCGTTTTTTTACGGGCATAAATATATATACAATATACTTCAATATATAGTATCAGACATCGAGTCTTTATCGTTGTTGATAAATTTCTCGGCCGAGAAATTTATCAACATTATTAATTAGTAAATTTTAATACTCTCTTCCTTCTTCCGTCCATTTAATTTGTGTCGTATAATATAATTATGGATTTAAGAAATTTGGCTCAAGATTTTTTAGAAGCCCTGCAAATAGAAAAAGGTCGTTCACCTTTGACTATCACCAAATACACTTTGTATTTGCGTCGATTTCTAGACTGGACAAATTGTACCAACCCAAATCAAATTACCCAAGATGTTGTCCGCAAATTTCGCCTACGACTGGCTCAAAAAACTATTGACCACCCGGGTAAAGGCAAAGTCGGCGAGCAACTTTCTCGGGGGGCGCAAAATGGACATCTTATTGCTATCCGCAGTTTTTTACGCTACTTGGCTAAACGGGATATTGAAAGTCTCTCGCCCGATAAAATAGATCTGGCTAAAATCCCAGAACGCACGGTCAGTTTTTTAGACGCCTTTGAATTAGAACAAATTCTCAAAGCGCCCGTCCAAAAATTTGGCCAAAGTGCGATCGCCATTCGCGACACAGCTATTTTAGAAATGCTTTTTTCAACCGGCCTGCGTGTCTCGGAACTGGCTCATTTACAAAAAAACCAAATCCACGATCGCTCTGACGAAATTTCCGTTCGTGGTAAAGGTGGCAAGATGCGCGTAGTTTTTGTTTCGGCACGCGCACGAGAGGCGCTTCAAAAATATTTAAAAACCCGTGTCGATGATTGTCCTGTACTTTTTATTCGAGCCGATAAAGGTCGTGGCCATTTAACTAAGAACACACAATCTTTAACTAGTCGCAGTATTGAGCGAATGGTGAGTGCCTATGTCGCCTATTGCGGTTTAGGTAAAAAAATTACTCCCCATACTTTGCGCCATAGTTTTGCCACAGATCTTTTGCAAAACGGCGCGGACTTAAGAAGTGTGCAGGCCTTGCTCGGTCACTCCTCCATTATGACTACGCAAATTTATACTCATGTCACGGATCAGCATTTAGCCGATATTCACAAAGCCTTTCATAGCAAACGACGAAAAAAATAATTGGACAAATAATTTTTTTTAAGATAATATTGTCTTGTTCTTTTTATTTTAAGACATTTTTTTATCCTTGGCCCCGTAGCTCAACTGGACAGAGCAAGTGGCTTCTATCCACTAGGTTGTAGGTTCAAATCCTGCCGGGGTCATGTCAAAAAATAAAATTTTTTGACATTTAACGAGTTAACCGTTAATTGTTACTGGTTAATTGTTCGCGTAGCGTCTGGTGGCTATGGTGTAGCGATAGCACAGAAGCCTGTGGAGCTTTTAGTATGGGTTTGACTCCCATTAGCCACCCCACAAAAAAGTCTGGTTTTGCCAGACTTTTTTGTTAATATCAAAATATAGTGCGCTTTTGAAACATTGACAAACTATATTTTCCCCCTAAAGTTGAGTACAGCTCATTCATAATTCATATAAAATAACATTCCTGGAGATTACTAATGAAACACGTCATCCTGACAGTGGGCCCTCAGTGCGTTGGAAAATCCACCTTTTGTAACAAAATAATCCAAGCTCATCCAGAAATTATTTTAATCAGCAGAGACGCCATCCTTATGGAGCTCTTTGGTAAGATCTATCTGGATAAATATTCTGGTGGCCACTATATAGCACTAGAAAAAATGTGGGAAAAAGTAACCGAACAGCTACAAAAAGATTCCTTGATAATTCTTGACTGTTGGAACGACTCTGCCGAAAAACGTAAAACAATAACAGAAAAACTTCGCTCGCTGGGAGCCCAAAGAATCGACGCTTGGTATTTTGTCACGCCAGAAAATACCTGTGTGAAATGGTATATGAAAGAAGTTAGCTCCGAAATAAAAACGGTAAATCCAAAATGGGGAAAGCTCCAGCAGGAAAGTATGTGTGACCAATTTTGCCGTTGCTATGAATTTTTTCATTCCCAAACTGTCGATCACACTCAAGGATTTGATTTCATCAAAAAAATTGACCCTCTAGAAACCCCGACCTTCGAAATGCTGTTACGAGCGTGAATATACAAAACTGCCGAGCCACCTCGGCAGTTTCCTTTATGATTTAATAATTTCTTCGGCGCCAGACTGCACCGCTATTTTTTTGCGGCGATGTTTAATAATAATGGGCAAAAAATAAACACCGGCACCCGTTAACATCATACAAGCCAAAGCGACCGAAAAGAAAACGCTGGCCGTATTATGCCAACCTCTTATTAAAATAAAATTTATAAAGCTAAATCCAGCAAAAACTGTTGCGTATTTCATGATTAAACCCGTCACCATCATAAATAGGCCAACCCCCACGACTACCACTGCAAAAAATTTATGAATTTTTCGGCACCATTGATAAACTTTTATCATACTTCAAATTATATCACGAGTCTTAAAAAATCCCAGCCCCGACGACCGTCGGGGCTGGTTTAAACCAAGAACAATTAGTTTTTTTCACCACACATTTTACATATTTCTTTGTGGCTAAACAGTTCAAATAAAGCCGACAAACCTACCAAAATATAAATTATTCTAGAAAGCGTCGAGTCCATACCGCCTAAAAATTCGCCAATATCCCAACTAAATAAACCAACTAACAGCCAATTCAAACCGCCAATAATCAGCAGGGTAAACGCGATCATATGAAGAGAGCTTATTTTATCTTTCATAACAACACCCCCTTTCTCCCTTCAGCATAGCACCACTCAAACCTTGGGTATAGTTAATCCTTTTCTTCAATTTTATTTTCTTGCTGTGATTTTATTTCTAAAAAATTTTCTAGCGATTTTTTTTCCAATTCATTTTCCTTTTTATTAAATTCTCGCAAATTCTCTAATCGGTTTTTTCTTTCTTCACGCAATCGTTCTTGCTCCTGGCGCAATTGTTGACGAATTCTTTTGAGCGCTGGTTGTGGCCACATCGCTTGGTCATCTAAATCCAACAATGGTTTAATTTTGATAACTGATTTCATCTCTTTATCTAAAATTACCGCCGCCCGTTGACCGACAAGTTTTTGCCAATTCTCGCCCGCCGGTTTAAAATCATCTGAAATTGTAAATTCCGTTCTCTCTTTAGCGTCGGTCTCGCCACTTAAATTATCATTGTCTAAAATAAACTTTAAACCCTCCACCGATTCAATTTCCCCTGTCACCACCCGTTTAAAAATTGGCCGAGCATTTTCATAAAATTGACTGACCACGGGCGGATAAGATTCTTCGCTCCAAGTAGTTAATTCGCGATGAATGGGTGTCGCGGCCGCGCCAAGGGCCGAGGCGCCAACTAATATAGCAATCACCACCGCCACCTTGGCTAAAGGTTTTTTATAAGCGCGCGTATAACTTACAACCATATAAACCGCACCGATAAACAAACCCAAAGACAAAATCCAGACCCAGCTTGGAATAGCTTTCAAGACATTAAAAATCTCACTGCCCGAAAAATTTGGTTGCAAAATATCGAAACCATGAAGCGTGCTCCAAAAAATAAAACTAACCACAAAAATGACCAAGGCAAAACCGCTGACCAACAAAGACCACCGACCAAAATTTTCTACCACAAAAAGCCAGCGCGGTTTTTGACCGACTTTGTTTTTAACAATCGTGGCTAAAATTTTTTCAATTAAATCATTTTTATCCATAAATATAAAACTAAATTTCCCGCACGGCTGTCACAAATTTTGCTTGAGCCAATTCCAGTCGCAAGTGCTCTTTGGCTCGCTTTAAACGCACGCCAACTGTCGCTATCGGAATACGCAAGGATTCACTAATCTGCTCATAGGAAAAATCCTCCCAATATCTTAAATACAAAACTTCACGGTATTTTATATCAAGTTTATTAATTAACTCTTCCGCCCGCGCTAGCGCCTCTTTTTGGTCATAATTGCTTTCCAAGGTTGGACCAGAATCGGCTGGTTCAAAAATCGGTCGCTCCTCTTCAGCCGAAGCCGGCCAAACTGTATCAAAGGAAAAGGTTAGGCGCTTTATTTGGCCATCGCGCCGCAACCAATTCACGCCCGCGTTATGAGCGATTCGATAAATCCACGAAGAAAATTTTCTCGTCACATCAAAACTCTGAATGTTATGATACACTTTTAAAAAAGTTTCCTGCGAAATATCCAACGCTTCAGTCGGGCCGACCAAATGTCCCAAATAACGGGTAATTTTGTCTTCGTAACGGCGCATCAATTCCGTAAAAGCCGACAGCTCGCCACTTTGCATAGCGAGCGCTAACTCTTCATCAGTTTTCTTTAACTGATTTTGATCAAAACCTGACATAATTAAAATAACTTATTTGCTCTTACTACAAATTAAATTCAATAATTATTTCACTTAAATTTCGACCGTTTCGTTCAAAATTTGAATGCCGCAAGCCACACCATCGTCAGTCGCGGTTATTAAAACTGCCGCTACTTCGGTCGGCCCACTTTCAATAATTTCGTGAGCCAAGGGCCGGCTGGTTAAAAATTTTTCCATAATAATTTTTTTATCTACGCCCAAAACCGAATTGAGCGGACCAGTCATACCGACATCCGTTATATAAGCGGTTTTATTTTCTAAAATACGCGCGTCATTGGTTGGGATATGCGTGTGCGTACCCACAATCGCCGTCACTCCCAAGGAAGCCCCCAGCCAACCCAAGGCCATTTTTTCCGAAGTTGTTTCCGCGTGAAAATCTACCAAAACTAATGCTGACTTTTTTTCTGCCATTATTTTTTGAAGCGCCCGAAACGGATCTTCCACTGCCTGAGGCATAGACACGCGACCTTGCAAATTAGCGACTGTTAAAAAGAGGCCGTTATTTTCTACAACCATCACGCCCACTCCCGGACACGGTTCAGGAAAATTTGCTGGTCGCAAAACTGGCATAACAGAATTCGTTAAAACTCCAGTGTCTTCTTTTCGGCTCCAAATATGATTGCCCGTTGTTATCGCCATCACGCCAGCGGTTTTTAATTCCTCGACAGCTTTAGAAGTAATACCTATGCCATGCGAAGCATTCTCGCCGTTAGCCACGACAAAATCTGGACTGTATTTTTTTATCCAAAGAGGCAAAATTTGGGCTAAAGCTTTACGCCCCGCCCGACCTACAATATCACCAATAAAAATAATCTTGACTTCTTTCATAGCGCTCACACCTTAGCTTTTTTTGACAATTTTATCAATATAATGAATAATTTACTTATGGAAAAAAATCTCGATGCAAAACCATATAATTTTTTTGAAGAAGAAGAATATTTAAAAAAAGGTTGGATTAGAGTTGCTGATTTTTGTCATGAAGAAATGAAAAAACAAAGACAATACGCTATTCGTTATGTGCTGGGCGATCCACCCGAGATTCCAGCTTTAGCCCTTGATCCAAAATTTGGCGAGCCTTTGAGAGTAGCTGGCGAGGTCGGTAATTTTGAATGCGTCATCCATCCCGACGATATTGAAGAATTTTTAAAACGCTATCATAAATTTATTAACGAAAGATAAATTAATATTATTTTTATTTTAATTGCTCAATTCCTGAAGAATAAAGCCGAAGTAGTTTCGGATTATTTTTTTGTGGCATTTGTAGCACTTTTTTCGCGACCGCGAAAAAAGTGCTACAAACTTTCTATCCTATAGGATAAAATATTTGAGTATTTATATACCAGCGCCATTGATGTGCCACTTTTTAAAATAATTCATAATTTTGAATCCGCTTTCAGCGAGACTCGCCTCTGGCGGTTCAAAATTCATAATTTCGACCCGGGCTTGCTTTTTTGCCAGTTTTGTGCTATAATAGTAAAAGTCGGGTGCTAAATATGTTCCATGAAACGCCTTTAGGGCGTTTTTATATTAATAAGAACATGAAAAAGTCATCCGGCTGGAGTTCTTTCCAAAGCAGAATCGTGTCAGGAACTTAGGCCCCAAACCCGTTCCCAAGTTAAACCTGATGTTTAAATAGAATGTGTTAAACGGTTGAACCAAACCAAATCCACTCTAAACTACAAAAAAAAGTGGATGATTCTGAAAAAATATTTTTGGAAAGGACTACATAAAAAAAGGCGGTCATCGCGATCGCCTTTTTAGCTTATAGGGGTTAGGGCGTAGGGATTAGCCTAATAAGGTCTCCTCTAATTTTCTAATAAATATTGTGATCATTTTCCCAACCTCTTCTAACTTACTTTCAGCCACCTGATAATTAATTTCCTTATAAACTTTTTTCGCAATAATAATTTGCGTTTCCAATTCTGCAACCGAGCCACTTGCTATACGAAGAAATTGTAAAAAATCTTTAGTGGTTCGTCTTTTTCTGCCTTCAGCAATATTAGACGGTATCGACACCGCCGCCCTTCTCATTTGACTGCTTAATGCATAAGTTTCCGACTTAGGAAATAAACTAGTAATATTGTAAATTTCAAACACGACTTCTAAGCCTCTCTGCCAAACAATCAAGTCTTTGTATGATTTAATTTCCATACCCTATTCCCTAACCCCTAATCCCTGTCCGCTTACCGCGCGTATTCAATTACTCTTTTTTCGCGAATAACAGTAATGCGAATTTCGCCCGGGTATTGCATTTCTTCTTCAATCCTGTCGGCAATATTACGCGCCAATTTTTCGGCCGCGTAATCATCGAGTTGTTTCGGATTAACAAATACCCGCATCTCGCGACCAGCTTGAATGGCATAAGATTTATCAACGCCTTCAAAAGAAGTCGCAATTTTTTCTAACTCTTCCAAACGCTGAATGTATTGCTCCATCGAGTCGCGCCGCGCGCCCGGACGAGCGCCTGACAAAATATCGGCCACTTTCACAATGACGCCTTCCAAAGTTTTGGGACTATCTTCATGATGGGCGATAGCAATATAAGCCACTTCTTCCGGTAAACCATACTTCAACATCAAGTCACGACCAATATCCATATGCGTGCCTTGAACTTCGTGGTCAATAGCTTTGCCAATATCATGCAACAAACCCCCTTTGCGACAAACCGCGACATTCGCGCCCAACTCTTCCGCCAACATCCCCGACAAATTGGCGACTTCGACCGAATGGTCTAAAACATTTTGACCGTATGAGGTGCGATATTTAAGCCGTCCTAAAATTTGAATCAATTTTGGATTCAACCCCGCCACGCCCGAACGCAGGCTGGCATCTTCGCCGGCCTGTCGCAACTCCACGGCCATATCTTTTTTGGCGTTTTCGACCGCCTCTTCGATTCGGCCCGGATGAATACGCCCGTCTTGCATCAATTTTTCTAAAGCGCGTTTGGCAATATGACGACGCAATAAATTAAAACCCGAAAGCACAATACTTTCCGGCGTATCGTCAATAATAATTTCCACGCCCGTTAATTGTTCTAGGGCTTTAATGTTGCGACCCTCTTTACCAATAATCCGCCCCTTCATATCTTCTGACGTGAGCTGAATCACCGTGGTTGAAGTTTCTGAAACATGACTGGAGGCAATGCGACCCAAAACCGTAGATAACAAACTATGAGCTTTTTGAGTGTAAGCTTCACTGCCTTCTTCGTCCAACTTTTTTAGACGCTTAACTAAATCATCTTTGTGCTTTTTTTCCACAAAATCCATCAAGACTTCTTTGGCGCGTTCTTGGTTCAACCCAGCCACTTGTTCCAATTTGGCCACTTGCTGTTCCTTCACGGTTTTAATTTCGTTTTGCAGATTCACATAATTTTCTTTTTCCTGGCTAGCTTCTTCTTGTTTTTTTTCCAATTCCAAAATTTTCTGATCAAACTTATTTTCTCGCTCGATTAAACGTTGTTGCTGAACCTCTAAATCTTTGCGTCTGGCTTGCTCTTCCACTTTAGCTTCTTCCATAAACTTGAGCGCTTTGTCTTTGGCTTCCAGCATCATTTCTTTTTGCTGACGCTCGGCTGTTTCTAAAATTGTCTCGGCCTTATGCGTCGCGTTTTTGCGACGCGCGCTCATCGTGGCTTTGGCTAAACCAAAACCTATACCACCCGCGACCACAACCGCACCTAATAAAATAATTAAATCCATAAAAATCTTTATGCTCGCTTTTTAAGCGAGGGCTACAACGGTAAATATGGCGACAGAAACAGTCAATCTTTTTCAGATTGCCTTTAGTTGATTTTTTATTAAATTTTGTCTAAAAATCACTAAAAAAATATGTTCCATAGAGCCAAAGCAAGTTTTTACCGTTAACATCAAACAATTACCTGCTAAAGGTAGTATAGAATAAAGACGCCCCCACTGCAAGTGGGCGTCAGCTGGTAGCTAGTAGCTTCTTAGCTTATTAGAAATTCCCTAAAAAGCTAACCAGCTAAGAAGCTAACAAGCTAATAAAACCCCTATTTTTATTGGGTATTTTACCACTTGACAAATTTTTAGATGTATGCTATAATATAATTAACAAACTGAAATGTACACAATTACAAAGGAATACAAACCCATGAAAGAATCCCTCCCTTTTTTCTTTATCCTCTCTATTGTCGTGCTATTTATAGCATTGTCGTATCCAATGTTTTTAATAGTACAACACGTCTATTGGTATTCAGGGATACTCATACTTATCAGTATCGGTGTCAATTTTCTTGGTTATTTCAACCAGAAAGAATCCAACCAGAAAGAACCCCCTCACCACACTGTAATCCCATTAATGGTGATTTCCATATGGGGAGTTATCCAATATATCAGTGCGGTATTAAGTCATCGTTTCATTGACTACTTTGGATATAATAGTACAGAGGAATTTTCGTATACCATAACTATCTTTGTAGTAGTAATTGGTTCTACCATAATGTGCTCTGTAAACTATTCTCTCCATGAGAAACGAAGTAAGGTGCCCCATGTTGGATGAATTTTCGGTCGCCGTTGTGCAAATTGCATTCGGCTTTATCTGCACATTTATCCTCATCGCTGGTTTTTCAATTTCTCTCGAAATTCTATTTCCGAGACGACAAATCGAAAAACATTCACATTGAATTCACGCCCGGAATGCCACCGGGAATTCATATAGAATCCGGAGCACGATATGCCGCAGATGCACAGTACAAGGAGACCTAGAGATAGGCTCCGAATAAATTTGCCTCATTAGTTTAAGAACTGACACTTCGAAAACTAATGCGCCCAAAAAGGACTGCGTGAAATGATACGCCATTTTTTAGCGGACATAAATCCGCTCCCTCGATAGCACAACTCGGCTAACGGTTCATGCTGCAGGCACCCAGTGCCAATGACAAATGAACGACTGTTCAGCTTCAGTTGCACGCGCGAGGTAGAAATGTGAAAAAACCCCTTGGAGTTAAAGTCATCGGCTTCGTGCCTATATGACGCTCTAAGGGGTTTTTCTTTATCTCAATTTTCTACATGCACTTTCTTGTCTCTCTCACTTCTCCACTCCCACTTTCGGCCCAGAGGGGTGGGAGCGTTTGAACCAGCTCTGACGAACCCGCCTGCTTCGAAAGGCGAAGCATTTCGGGCAGGCAATTTGCTTGGTTTCTTGGCTCTGCGAAAAAATATAGACCCACTGCCAGATAATTTTTCGTAGTGAAAGGTCAATCTGGCGAGCAAGACAAGATAAAAATTTAGAGACATGTTGGTTATATGGCGAGAAATTTTTATGAAGTCGCAGTCGTCAGAGTGAGCTTGCAATAGAAAAGGTTATCGGGCAGGAGGTCTAAAGGAAGCGCAAGAAGCCAATCCGCCAGCTGGCGGATTGGCTTCTGGTGGTTGGAAGGACTACCTCCAACCGGAAATAAAATACCTTTTCTTAATTTTCAAACCAAATTCAAAATACTGGATCCCGTGTCGTGGCACGGGATGACAACCTAATGAATCCCCATTGAAATTTGCTAACCGCTAGGCTTGCTAACTAATGACCGCGTCGATCAAGCCGTATTTTTTAGCTTCTTCGGGATTTAAAAATTTATCGCGGTCTGTTTCTTTTTCTATTTGTTCTAATTTCATTTTCGTATGCTTGGCTAAAATTTTATTTAAATTGTCTTTAGTTTTTAAAATTCTTTCCGCGTGAATTTTAACATCCGAGGCCTGTCCTTGAAAACCACCTAAAACTTGATGGATCATAATTTCCGCATTCGGCAAAGCGAACCTTTTTTTCGGCGCGCCGGCGGCCAAAAGCACCGCGCCCATAGAAGCCGCCAATCCTACACAAATCGTGGAAACATCGGGCTTGATATATTGCATTGTGTCATAAATCGCAAGACCGGCCGAGACCGAACCACCCGGAGAATTCACATACAGCTTAATATCTTTTTTTTCATCTTGGCTCGCCAAAAATAAAAGCTGGGCAATAACAGAATTGGCAACATCATCGTCAATGTCTGAACCTAGAAAAATTATTCGCTCTTTCAGCAACCGCGAATAAATGTCATAAGCACGCTCACCATAGCTCGATTTTTCAATAACTGTAGGAATTAAATTCATATGTTAATATTTTAAGAGAATTTCTAAAAAATTGCAACTTCTGACTGGCGCGCCTAATAAGCTAAAAAGCTACAAGCTAAAAAGCCAGTTATCCGCTTACTTTTTTATGGAATCCAACAATTCTAAAATGCGATTTTCTTCCGCCAAGTCAGCATCATAAACAAAATGAATTTTTGGTGCCAAACGAAAGGTGGTGTGTTGAGAAACATAATGTCGTAAAATAATCTTTTTTTTATTTAAATATGACAAAGCCGTGCCTCTAATTTCGTCGGGAAAAATTTGGCAAAAAATATTAGCATAAGCGGCCTCGGGCGAAGTGACCACCCGCGTAATGGTGACAATTAAACCGAGCGGATATTTTTTATCGTCTTGAGACAACTTCCAAATGCCTTGCGAAATAACATTGGACACTTCGTGCTGTCGTTGCGCCTGCCGGTATCTGCCTAAACCTTCTTTTAAACTTCTTTTATGATGGCTAGATTTGCCTTTGTTTAATTTCTTCGGCATATACTTCCACCACATCGCCTACTAAAATTTTGGTTGGACCCAAAAATTCCAAACCAGTTTCTTGACCTTGGACCACTTCCCTAACGCTTTCTCGGCCCGATTGCAATTCGCCCAACCGACCCCAACCAATTTCCGCGCCGTTTCTTAACACCTTTAATTTTATCTTGTCGCCTCGTTCAATTTTTCCGCCTAAAACTCGGGCGCCCACCACTTTGCGTTTGTTTTCATCTCTAAAAATGGCCAGGACTTGCACTTGTCCTAAATAAGTTCGCACCAACTCTGGTTTTAAAATCAGCTGGAGCTCTTGCTTGACATCATTGATCAAATCATAAATAATTTTAAAAACTTTGACCTTGACTTTGTGACTTCGGGCTAACTCCACAATCTCGGGATTGGCAATAATATGAAAACCATAAATAACTGCCCCGGCCGAGGCGGCTTCAGAAATATCGGCTTCCGTGATGTTGCCTAAACTGGTGCGTAAAATTTTTATTTTAAGACCGGCCGGCTGAATTTTTTGTAGAGCGGCCACAATGGCTTCACTTGAACCCAAAACATCATTACGTAAAATAATGGGAAAATTAATAACCTCACTGTCAGTTTCTGCCGAGTCAACTTTATTTATTTCTACAGCCGAAGTCATGGCGCCAACATTATGAGGTGCGGCTTTTGTAGTTTTTTTGGAAGCGCGACGCGCTTGAACCAATTCCTCGGACGCCACCACTTTAAAAAAATCACCCACCAAAGGCGCCTTTTTAAAACCTAAAATTCTCACTGGCGTAGACGGACCAGCTGTGTCTATTTTCTGCCCGCGCCAATCGATCATTGACCGCACCAAACCAACCGCGTTGGAAACCACAAAATTATCGCCCACTTTTAATTGACCGCTTTGGACTAAGACGGTGGCTAGAATACCGGCATTTTTATCGACCCGCGATTCAATCACGGTGCCGACCGCCGGACCAGTGGCCAATGTCTTGAGTTCTTCCAAGTCCGCCAAGATTAATAGATTTTCTAAAAGCGTTTGTAAATTTTCTTTGGCCTTGGCCGAAATCGCCACGCAAATAGTTTTGCCACCCCAATCTTCTGGCAATAAATTAATCTCCGCTAACATCTGTTTGGTCTTTTCAATATTGGCTTCGGGCTTATCAATTTTATTTATCGCCACTAAAAATGGCAGATTTTCTTTTTGGGCTATTTCAATCGCTTCCAAAGTTTGCGGTTTAAGGCCGTCATCAGCCGCCACTACAATAATCGCCAAATCCGCCAATTGGCCACCGCGACTACGCATAGCCGAAAAGGCCTCATGACCCGGCGTGTCTAAAAATGTCAATAAACGATCGTGAATCGTCACTTGATATGCACCGATGTGCTGGGTAATACCACCAGCTTCGCCACCGGCCACGTTGGTTTCGCGCAAGGCATCGAGCAAAGTAGTTTTGCCATGGTCCACATGTCCCATGACCACCACCACGGGTGGGCGCGTTTCTAATTTTTCATGGCCCTGTTCACGACTTGTTAAAATTTCTAAAAGTTGCGCTTGTTGTTGTTCCCCGCGCTCTTTTTCTTCAGCTTGATTGCCATCAGAACGGGTCACATTATAACCCAAGTCTTCCGCCACAATAGCGGCTGTTTCAAAATCAATCCGTTGATGTAGCGCCGCCATAATGCCGTTTTTAACCAACTCGCCAATAATATTGGCGACAGGCAAATTTAGTCGCTCGGAAAATTCTTTAACAGTCAATTGATTTGGTAAAATAACTTCTTTAGTTTTGACCGCGACTGTTGTCTCGCGGCCTCGTTCAATAATTTTGTAAGGACCAACTGTTTTTTTCTGCGACAATTTAGAACGATAAGTCATAATGACCTTTTGTGCCACACGATCGTCTATTTTAATGGCGCGCTTGCCAATATCAAAACCCAGCCCGGGCAACTCATCTAAAAGTTGTTGTGTCGGTAGCTGTAAACGGCGCGCGAGTTCAGTCACATTCATAGGCTTGAAATTAGTTCAAAATCGTGAAAAAGTCAAGATTTTTTGGTATAATATTGCTAGCTTATGAAAAATCCAAAACTTAAACATTTAGGTTATAGCTTAACAGCGCTCTTTTTATTTTTAGTCGTTTTAAGCAACTGGCCCGCCAGTCAGGCCAATTCACCCCAAAAAATAAATCAAAACATCCCCGCGGAAATAAAAATAAATGACACGGTAACAATTACAAAAAATGCTGATTCAGAAATTTTAGCAGACGAAAATCTTTTTTTGGTCACCCGTGTTGTTGATGGTGATACCATAAAATTAAGCGATGGACGCGCGGTACGTTATCTTGGTATAGACACGCCCGAATCGGTTGACCCAAAAAAACCGGTACAATGCTTGGCCGAAGCGGCGTCCGCTAAAAATAAAGAACTGGTGCTGGGGCAAAAAATTAATTTGGTTTTTGATCAAGAAAAAATTGACCGCTACGGCCGAACTTTGGCCTATGTTTTTTTAGACGAGAAATTTATTAATTTAGAATTGGTGGAAGTGGGCTTGGCGCGCGCTTATCCCTACGCCCCAAATTTTTTGCATAAAAAAAATTTTGCCGAAGCTCAAAAACGAGCCCAACAAAACCAACTCGGGTTGTGGTCGGGGATTTGCCAAAAATATATTCCGCCCAAAACTAGCGCGACCACCGCGAACATTCCGCCCGATAAAAATTGCCCCATTAAAGGCAACCTTAGTTCCAGCGGTGAAAAAATTTATCACTTACCCGAGCAAAAATATTATAATAACACCCGCATTGATTCCAATGCGGGTGAAAAATGGTTTTGTTCAGAAACAGAAGCTGTTGGAGCAGGTTTTAGGAAAAGTCAGATATAATAATGGATTTTCCATTATTTATCTTTTTCTGATATTGCTTCAGACTCTGTTACATTTGAAAAGAAATTTCCAGATAATAACGCTACTGTGAACTCGCTAAAATCTCTAACCTCTGCGCCACCACCAGTTGGTTTGACGAAGGTTGCTACTTGTTCTGCCAAAGGGCAAATAACATTTCGCGGCGCACGATATTTAGGGTGAGAAAAAATACACTGTTTACTTTTAGGTAATTTATTCACATCCTGTTTGGCTTTTTTATAATCAACATTTAATAAAACCGCTTGGCAATAGATAGCGCCTGGTGGCCCAATCATAAATTTACAATAAAAGCAGGTTGTTAAATTGTTGAGATATTCATAGGCCAACGCGAAATAACGTCCACCAAGAAGTTTATCCTCATCTGGCATGGAAATAAAAGACCAGCTAATAAATTTTTTTAATTCTGGATTTAATAAAGGGCTACCTAAATAACCTTTGCACTTGGACTGCAAAATATCCATAATCTCATAAAAATTTATTGCCATTATCTCCAAAGTAAATAAGGTGCCGTCTGACCATTCTTTGCTCGTTTGCGGGATATCTTTAAAAGCATACGCCGGCAAACGCCACAATTTATCCTCTTGATCAAAAATGGGATTGACTGTTTTATCATCTCCTTTTTTGGGAAGTGAAGAAAACTGTTAACTTTGAATTTTAAAAGACCATTCTTGTGACTATCCTAACATAAAATTTAAAAATAGGAAAAAACTTAAGTCAATGCTAAACTGTAGATAACTCACTCTTTTACAAACTAAAAATAATAGGAAAGGGGGTTATTATGCCTATTAAAAGATTTCGCTCTAAAATTGGCCTTAAAAAAGGAATTAATGAGCGACAAAAAAAACGAAACAACCCTTGGCAACCAACCGCTAACTACCAAGACATCGTCCAAAAAATGTCGGCTATCGTCCGAGGCGACGAGATATTTATTAACGGGTCGGCTGAAAAATTTCACGATAGTAAAGCCAAAATTTGGATTCACCTGCCATATATATTGACCCGTTGCGTCCATGTCGTTGGTCGTAAGGGCTTAGTTATTTCTGCCACTTACAAAATAGGGAGCTTTAACCAAAGCCAATATCTAAATATTGACATCAGAAACATTACGCGTGTTGAAAAAAAAGGGGAGGTGGTAAATGAAAACACTGCTTGACCTCTGGAAACACATTGAGAAAGGAGATTATATTTTTTTTAATCGACAAACCTCCCGTCCGCCTCATGGTTTTATTAAATATTTTATGATTAATGCCAAGGGCCTTCCCACCTGTGAAGGTCGAGTCATAAAAATAAACGAGATTGCTATCACGCTCAACATCAAAAAACCAAATCTGGGCGAAAAACAAATTAACATTCAAGACATCATCCAAATCATCAGGAGAAAGTAAGATGAACGCTCCAAACTAAAAACCCGCGCCAAAAATTGGTCGCGGGTTTTTCGCTTTAAAAGTTTTGTTGCCAGTTGTTTGTTGTTTGTTGTTTGTTGTTTGTTGTTTGTTGCGCTCTCGCTATTTTTGCCATTCCACATACTGGCAACCGGTGACGACTTTATTTTTTGAATCCCAGCCCGCGGTCGAGCATTTTTTTAAGCGCTTGCCATTATTAGTTGTCACCATCACCAGCTTATTGCTACAATCGGGACAGTCTTCATTCAGTTCTTCCTTAATACCATTTTGCCACTCCACATAATCACAACCCGTGGCCTGTTTTTTTTCTTTATCCCAACCACCGGTCGAACACTTTTTCATTTTCTTGCCAAACTTGGTGACAGCAAAAACTAAAGGCGAACCACACTTGGGACACATTTCATCTAAAATTTGCGGTTCAACTTCCAACCACAAAACATAACCGCAACCCTCGCTTTGGCGCGTGTCTTTATTCCAGACATTAGTGGAACAACGACGCAATTGTCGGCCACTTTGCGTGGTGACAATATCAGTCAACATAGAGCCGCACTCCGGACATTTATCTTGATCTTCAGCCATAAAATATATATATAAAAATCACTCCCACCATCTTAGCACAAATTATAAACATCCTCCACACTTTAATTAATAAGATAATAGTGATATAATATCAGAATGAATATTGGAGTATTAATAAATACTTATAATAGGACCGATGATACCAAAATAAATTTGGAAATTATTAGAAATGTTTGGAACAAATCAAAATTTTTAAGGGATATTAAAATAGTCCACACTTTCAGTGGAAAAAAGGAATGGTACAATAAAAAATACTTAGAAGATGACTTGGTTGTTATAAAAAACTCATGGCATTTTCAAGGAGCCTCAGATCTAATTGATGTAGGAATTAAAACATTTATCAATAAATACAAAAATATTGATTATGTTATTGTGCTCGCTTCAGATACTTGGCTGATTAAACCATTATATATTGAAAGACTCTTAGTAGAAATGAAGAATAAACAATTATGGCTTTCCACCTGTGCTTGGGGTCTGCCTGATCAAAATAATATTATAATCGTCGGTGCTGCCCTTGATTTTTTTATTATTGATCTTAAATGGGTAAAAAAATATAGAATGTTTCCTCTAAATTATGGCTCTTTTCAAAAAAAATATGGGGCATTGTTTGCCTATCAAAGAATGACTCATGCTCTGCCAGAAAAATTATTTCTTGCTAGATATGCAGAAGCTGTAAGCAGAGCGGAAAATACCTTAGGTATAGCTACTAAAACAGCGATCGATAAAATTCTGATGTTAAAAGATAGAGAACCCGTACATAGCCATGTAGACAACTTTGGAGCCCCGATTAGGAAAATGTACTATCCAAAAATTGGTCTTTTAATGCACCACGAGCCAACTCCTAAAAAAGAAATTTTAAAAAATGAAAAAATTTCTGAAGGCAAATATATTAAAAAATTATTATTAAATAAAGATTTATCCTATTACAATAATGGCATCACTAAAATGAAACACGATTGTAATTAATAATTATTTTATCCTCTTCAACCGCAGGGAATTTAAAACCACCGAAACCGACGAAAAGGCCATGGCGGCGCCGGCGATAATAGGATTCAAATAACCCAGCGCGGCCAATGGAATAAGTACAACATTATAGAAAAAAGCCCAAAATAAATTTTGCTTGATATTTTTTAAAGTCGCTTGCGCCAAACGCAAACCTTCCACCACTTTAACGGGATTGCCTTTGACTAACACAATATTGCCAGCTTCAATCGCAATCTCGGTACCCGTACCCATAGCAATACCTAAATCCGCCTGTACCAAAGCTGGCGCGTCATTTATGCCATCGCCGACAAAAGCCACTTTTTTACCCTGCGCCTGAAGCTCTTTAACTTTGGCCGCTTTATCGGCCGGTAAAATTTCCGCTAACACTTGAGTGATGCCGATCTGTTTGGCAATGGCTTCGGCTGTGCGAAAATTATCGCCAGTAATCATGGCCGAAGCCACGCCCAGGGCCGTCAATTGTTTTATAGCTTCCCCGGCTTCGGGCTTAAGCGCGTCGGCAATCGCGATGAGCCCTAAAATTTTCCCGCCAGCGGCCAAAATAACCACGGTCTGCGCCATATTTTCCAACTCCCTCAATTTATTTTCCGCGCCTGCTAAGTCTATATTATTTTCTTGCATTAATTTTGGATTACCCAATAAAACCGTTTGGCCCATAATTTCCGCTTTCACCCCGCGGCCAGATAAATTGCTAAAATTTATCGCTTCGACCAAAACCAAATTTTTTTCTTGCGCGGCTCTAACGACCGCTTGCGCCAAAGGATGCTCTGATAATTTTTCAATACTGCCAGCTAGCGCCAAAATTTGATCCGCGGTTTGTCCGTCCAAGGCCACGACCTCGTTTATCTGCGGTCGCCCCACTGTGAGCGTGCCGGTTTTATCAAACATAACCACATCGATTTTTTTACCGCGCTCAAGGGCTTCGCCATTTTTGATTAAAATCCCTCGGCTCGCGCCCAAGCCCGTACCCACCATAATCGAAGTTGGCGTGGCGAGTCCTAAAGCGCAGGGACAAGCGATAATTAAAACCGCCACGGCTGGAATAATGCTTGAGGCCAAGGTACCTGTGGAAAAATACCAAGCCAAAGCCGTGATAATGGCAATGACTAAAACGATTGGCACAAAAATGCCGGAAATTTTATCCACCAATTTTTGAATCGGCGCTTTTTTAGTTTGCGCTTCCGAGACCATTTTTACAATTTGCGCTAAGACCGTATCGCCACCAATTTTTTTAGCTTCAATATAAATGGCGCCATCAATATTTATGGTCGCGCCGTAAACCTCGTCCCCAATTTTTTTGGACACGGGCAAACTTTCACCCGTCAACATAGACTCGTCCGCGTGCCCCAGGCCTTTTTTAATTAAACCATCAACGGGAAATTTTTCACCTGGTTTAACCAAAAGCAGGTCGCCCACTTTAACTTCGGCTATCGGAATTTCGCGCTCGCTCTCACCCCGCCCAGTGGGGTCGCCCACAATCAAACGCGCGGTTTTAGCGCCGAGCGCCAATAATTTTTGAATGGCTTGACTGGCCTGTCCGCGGGTTTTAGCTTCAAAATATCGACCCAGTAAAATCAAAGCCGTAATAATGGCGCCAATTTCAAAATATAACTTTGATTGACCCGATAAGAGTGACCACCAAGAAAAAATTAACACTGCCATTGTGCCAAGCGAAATCAAACTGTTCATATCGGCCGTCAAATGTCTGGCTTGTTTAATTAAGCCCCAATGAAATTCTCGACCCATAAATAAAATCACGAACGAAGCAAGCACGGCTTCCAGCCACATGCTCCCAGAGGCACCACCATAAATTGGTCCAAATTCCGGCAAGACCATAGCGATTAAAGCGACCGGTAAAGCCAAAATCAGAGCGACTATGGCTTTATTTTTTGCCTGACGAACTTCGGCCGCGTCTAAATCGTGATGCTGATGACCGCCACCACCCATATCCATATCGTCCATATTTTCAGGCATGACGACCTCATAACCATTATCAATCACGGCTTGATGCAAAGCGTGTTCGGTCACAACTTTGTCATCATATTCAACAGTCGCTTGCCGTAAGGGCAAATTAACCGAGGCGCTTTTTACACCGGGAACTTTTTCTAAACTATGCTCGTTACGAATAACGCAACTAGCGCAATGCATACCAGAAATTTGGAAAGTGACTGTCGCCATAATAAAAAATAAAAGATATAAAATTTAGAATTTACTCCTTGACTTTAATATATCCGCGATACATACCCATGGAACAAGAAAAAGAAATTATGCCCGCTTTATCGGGAGTAAAATTGATAATATTTTTTCCAGCTTGAAGTGTCTGATACAAATTTAAGGACGGTACGACCAAACTGCTGGCGCAAGTATAAGGATTTTTTGAAGTGATGACCCATTTGACTGGCACACCCTTTTTTACGACTAACTTGTTCGGTTCATAACCAAAAGCCAACTGATTCATTTCTAAAATCTGCTCGCCATTGATAATTTTTATTTTCTGACCATTAACTGTAATTGTTTCTTTTTGATCGACCGTGGCCGCTTTCAGTCCCGTTAAAATCAAACCATTGGATAAATTAAAGGCTCCAAAAAGTATCACGGCGAGCCCCGCCACTTTGAAAAAAATCTGACCCGCTCGGCCTTTGAACCACGCCGATAACGCGCCTAAACTTAAGAGTCCTGGCGCCGTACCTAAGGCAAATAAAAACATAAATAAGCCGCCCGCCCAAAAACTACCAGACGCCACCGCTAAAACTTGCGCCGCTTGCGTAAAACCGCAAGGCAAAAAGAAAGTTAACACGCCACCCAAAAAAGTTTTAAAAGGCGAGTACTCGGTTTTATTCAGCATCCGACCACCCAACCATTTGGGTAAAGTTAATTGCCATTGGCTTAAACGAGGAAAAATTTCGGTCAGTTTGACCCCTAAGAGCAACATCACGAGCGACACTAAAATTATCAGCGCGCCGTAAAAACGAGCCGACGGGCTTAAAATTGAACCGAGCGCCCCTAAAACTCCGCCTAAAATAAGAAATCCGACAATCCGACCAAGATTGAAAAATAAATGTGGCCGAAATTTTTGGCTAAATTTTTCGGTCGCGTGATTTTCCGCGTGCGAGGCCGCGAAACCCAAAACCAATCCGCCCACCAAAACCATACAAGTTGAAACGCCGGCCACCAAACCCACCAAAAACAGCATCGGGTAAGAGACGCTTTGACCTAAAGAAAAATTTAAATTATCCAAACCAATCAAACGCACCAGCAAATAAAGAGCGAACAGAATCAAGCCAGCGGAAAGTAAATCGCCGTAAACGCGGCCAGTCGAAGCCAGCCACGGCAATTTTTTGCCAACCCCAAGCTGATAACCCGCCCTTTCCACGGCTTCTTTAATTTTTTCCCCAGCTGGCGCCATATCATCATAAATAATCTCGACCACTTGTTTACGAAAAGAGGCGCGGGCTTTTTTTATCTCGGGTAATTCTTCTAAATTTTTTTGAATCGTCAACTCGCAGGCCCGACAATACAGGCCTTCTAAATTTATGGTTTGTTTCGCCATAAAAATTATTTACGATTCGCTACTTGGAAGACGCGCGTCAATTCGTCCACAAATTTTTTCTTGCGCGCCAAATTTTTGCCTTGTAATTCATGCGCCCCGCAAGTCAGCAAATGATTTTCTAAAATAGCTTGATTGGCTTGTTTTAACAAACCAATAGCCGCGTTAATCTGTTGCGCTATATCCAAACAGTGGCGATCTTCTGCCAGCATTTTCTCCAGCAAACGAATTTGCCCCGCCGCTTTTTTCAAAATTAGGCCAACATTATCTTTATAAATAGGTATCATCACAAATATTATAGACAGTGGACAACCTTTATGCTACCATAACCATAGGTGGTGGTCAAATGGAATTAGTCCATTGACACTAGCCGCACCTAAACACTAGCATAAATTTATGGGTATCTTGAGTGTTAAAAAACTTTTTGTCGCGCTTATTGTCGTAATGAGCGTCGGTGCCACCCTGCTTTCTGGGTTGACCATGCTCCACTTAGATGACCATGCGACTAGCGACTGCGCTGTTGCCCTCTCACAAAATACCACCTGCGTGGAAATCAATACTCATACCGCTAGCTTGAGCCATTTAGCTCTGTTTAAAAATTTTTCTCTCGCCACCTTTAATTCTGCCTCTATTATTTTCCTCTTAAGCTTACTCTTTTTTAGTCTGCTGATTTTTAACCACAGCCTGCGGCCAAAAACACTTTACCTTCAAAAATTTAAACTACCTAAACCAAAATTCAATTTTTACCAGCCATTTTTATCTTGGCTCGCTCAACACGAAAATAGTCCGTCTTTAATTTAAAACGGCGTTCTAACTTTTATACAAAAAGTCAGGCCGTCGCTTTTAGCCGCCCTCAAGGCGGTCTGTTCCTTTTGTCAATTGACCTTTATGAAAAAAATAATTTGTGGCTTATTGGGCTTAGCTGCCAGTTTATTATTGCTAACCATAGCGCTAGTTGTGCCCGCTCTTATTTTGGGTTGGCCAACCGCGCTCGAACAATGGCAAAATTCTTGGCCTTGGTTTGGGCTTATCGCGCTCGGTTTTGGCGCCCAAGTTGCTTTCTTCTTTTGGCGTCGTGCTCAAATACATCGCTGTGGCTTGGTTATAGCTGGCAATGGTTTTATTTCTAGTCTGGCTATGGTCGCTTGCTGTTTACATTGGCTCGCTTTGTTCTTACCAGCCATACTATTTTCCGCGGCCGCAAGTCTAAGTCGATGGCAAAACTATTTTTTGGCTTTAGCCGCGTTGAGTAATTTTCTTGGCCTCTTTTATCTCTACGTCAAAAGCCGCGTTAAAATTCTACCGCCTAAAAATTAGTGATCACGTTAAATCTTATCTTATTAACCTTAATATATGTCTGATGAAAATTTTTCTCCGCCAACTGCGCCAATCCCAGCAGTCCCGCCCAACGACACTCTTCCAAAAAATTCTTGGGACCTTAAAATTTGGCTCTGGCCGGTCAGTCTTTTTTTGACCGTGCTGGTCATAGCTGGAGCCTGGGTTTACACTTCCAAACAAAAAAATCAAAATCTATCCAATAAAAATATTTCCTCAATAGAAACGGCTCTAACTTCTGAATTAGAGCAAAAAGTCATTCCCCTAAATACCACCTTACCAGTAGTTTGGGGTGACTTGGGCAAAAAATTAGTTGCCAGTGGCGCGCTTGATCTCGTTAAATTTCAAGACATCTACGCTAACCGCGGCGGTTTGGACGAAGCTTCTTTAGCTTTGCTTAAAAATGATAACAATGGTCAAATTGAAATCACGCCGGCTAATTCTGGCCTCTGGTTAAATTTGCTCTGGGCCTTGGGCTTGGCCAATAAAAATGCCATTTTGGACAAAGGCCCAATGTCTGACCCCCAATACGGCGGTGCGGGAAATTTTGCTTCCACCGGCGGTTGGACAATCGCTACCGGCCAAGCCATGGATCATTATAGCCGACATGACTTCATTAAACTTTCACCCGAGCAAGAACTGTTAGTGGCGAAAGTCGCGCAAAATATTTATCGCCCCTGTTGCGGTAATTCCACGCTTTTTCCTGACTGTAATCACGGTATGGCTATGCTCGGTTTGTTAGAACTTTTGGCCAGTCAAGGCAAAAACGAGGAACAAATGTATCAAACCGCTCTCACAGTCAACAGCTACTGGTTTCCGGAAAATTATTTAACTATTGCCCGCTACCTGCAAGAAAATGGTCAAAGCTGGGATCAAGTTAAACCTCAAGAAATTCTGGGCGCGGATTATTCTAGCTCGACTGGTTACCAAAATATCTTAAACAAAACTGTGCCGGTTTCGCCTAAACCCAGCCCGGGCTGTGGCGTCTAAATTATATGGACTTACTTTTAAGCGCTTCTTTGGTGGCCTCGTTTGTGGCTGGCTTAGCCGCGCTCTTTGCGCCTTGTTGCATAACAGTGCTTTTGCCCTCTTATCTTGCGTCTATTTTCCGAGAAAAATATAAAGTTTTTCTGATGACTTTTGTTTTCTTTCTCGGCATTCTAACGGTTTTCCTCCCGCTCGGTTTAGGCGCGGCCGCTTTAGGTCAATTCTTTTCCCGTTACCACACCGTCATCTTTATTCTGGGCGGAGCCATGCTCTTGCTCTTGGGTTTAAATTTATTAATCGGCCTACACTGGTCGTTGCCGTGGCATGTTAATCCCGTGCTCAAAAAACACAATGCCATCTCTGTTTATTTTTTGGGTATTTTCTCTGGCATCGCGACCACTTGTTGCGCGCCAGTTTTGGCAGGCGTTTTGGCGCTGTCAATTCTGCCCGGGTCTCTTTGGTGGGGCGCTCTTTACACCGTGAGCTATGTTTTGGGTATGGTCACGCCTTTGTTTATTATTGCTTCGCTCTTAGATAAATTTAATTTCACCAAAAAATTTATGGCTCTGCGCAAACCCCTCAACCTCAAACTTGGTTCTAAAACCATTAGCTTAACCTGGGCCGAATTAATTTCTGGTTTGGCTTTTGTCGGTCTGGGCGCCCTTATTATTAAACTGGCGCTAACAAATCAACTCTTTCAGCATAGTTCTTACCAAGTCAGCATTAATATTTTTGTGACCAAGTTATTAAATTCTAGTCAAAATATTATTCAAGCCATTCCGCAATGGGCTTGGGCGGTGCTGATTCTAGTTCTCCTTGCTTTCCTTATTCGAACTGCCATTAAGCAGTTCACCAAAAAATCATATGACGAATCTTAAAAATCTTCGACCGTGGCTTTTCTTAGCCATCTTAACCATCGCGGTTGTTTTTGGCGTGGCGTTTTTGGTCAATAAAACGCCCAGCGAACCAAGCGCGCTCTCTTCTTCAGCTAACACTTTGCCGGCTTCCGACCCGATGGCCTCGCATCATGGCGGTTCGTCTGTCCGGAGCGACATTACTGACCTGAACCAACTCCTTGGTCAAAATTTTCCGGCTTTCAACCTCAAAGATATAAACGGTCAAACTTTTACCAATGAAAGTTTCAAGAACAAAAAAGTCGTTCTTTTTTTCAATGAAGGCCTAATGTGCTATCCCTCTTGTTGGCAACAAATTGCCGCCTTGGCCGCCGACGAACGTTTTCAAAGCGATAATATTCTAGCTCTTTCCATTGTCGTTGATACGCCAGCCGATTGGCAAAGGGCCATCTCACAAATGCCCGAACTAGGCGCGGCTAAAGTTTTGTTTGACGAAGATCGCTCTTTTTCAACCAAGCTCGGTATGCTTAATGTGGCCTCCTCGATGCACTTTGGATCATTTCCGGGACACAGCTACATTGTGATCGATGAAAATGGTTTAATCTCACATGTTTATGATGACCCCGGCATGGGCCTGCATAACAATCAATTAGCCCAAGTTGTTACGCCTGCTAAATAATTATATCTTCATATGTCTTGCTGTCACCAAGCTGAACCCTCTCACGAAAAAAACCCCGACCGTAAAGCGCGGTCGGGGATGGGATCAAAAATCTGCCTGTATCTGATGCTCACTTTCTTAATTATTATTTTGCTCCTAAAATTATTTTAAGTAAATACTTTCCTTATCTTTTTTTCCTATGCAACTGGATAAAAATAAATTTGCGCTAGCGGCCGCGAGTATGTTAGGCATTGTCTATTTAGTCTGTGTAATTTTTGTCTCGCTCTGGCCAGACTTTGCTCTCCAGCTTTTTGGTTGGCTCGTTCATTTAGTCGCCGTAGATAAATACGCCAATGATATGGCTATTACTTGGCCTAGCTTTATTTTGGGGCTGGCTCAAGTTATTGTGTACGCTTATATTATCACTTGGCTTTTTGCCGCCTTACACAACCGCTTCATAATTAAAAAAAACTAACTCCGATTACTCGGAGTTAGTTCAGTGCTTAAAACTAGCTTAAGCGGCTGGTGCCTCATCGACCACCGGCACTTCTTCAGTTGGAGCCACTGCTGGCTCTTGATTAGTTGTGATCTCATCTGTCACAGTAGCTGGAGTGGTTGCAGTCGCAACCGAAGTTTGATCTGTCGCTGTTGCGTCAACATTGCTTGGGTCCACTGCTGATGTCGCAGCTTGATTCATAGTATCTTCATTCATATGAAAATTTTGATAAGGCACGATTTGTTTTAAAAAAACAAAAAGCGGATAAAAACCGCTCTTTTTCACTATATATCATTTCTAAATCTTTGTCAAGGACTTGTATGCGTCCATAACATATGGCACTCAGCAGCGGGTAAAGTAGACATAATATACTTGAAGGGAGAAATATTGCCTAGCGCGTAATGCGGTCTCTTGGTGTTGTACCATAA
>Ga0209514_10001112_pt1 | contig 49681 bp, 50 predicted proteins | sample Subgrocontami58m_FD_187452 | JGI IMG/M metagenome (GOLD analysis project Ga0209514, IMG submission 187452) | Subsurface groundwater microbial communities from S. Glens Falls, New York, USA - GMW37 contaminated, 5.8 m (SPAdes) (version 3) | ecosystem: Environmental > Aquatic > Deep subsurface >... | reverse complement strand
CATCGACATCCTGACCGAGGGCAAGGGCAGCATCGGTGGTTCCATGCAGCCTCCGCCGGAGGGTGTATGGGGCATGCCGGCCGACATGTTGGCCGATCTACCTGGCTACGGTCCGGACCCGGAGGCGAACCGCGCCGAGGCCCGGAAAATCATGGAGTCCCTCGGCTACGGCCCGGACAAACGCCTGAAGCTGAAGGTCTCGGCCCGGAACATCCCAACCCACAGAGACCCGGGCATCCTGTTGGTCGACTCGCTGAAGCACATCTATATCGACGCCGAACTCGAGCCAGTCGACACGGCAAGCTGGTTCCCCAAAATCGCGCGGAAGGACTACGCGATCGGGCCGAACATCACGTGCGGCGCGGTGGACGATCCCGACCAGAATTTCTATGAGAACTATGCCTGTGGATCAGCCCGCAACTTCACCCAATACTGTAACCGAGACCTGCAACCGTTGTTCGACCAGCAATCACAGGAAACCGATGTTGAAGCCCGCAAGAAGCTCGTCTGGGACATCGACCGCAAGCTGCAACAGGACATGGCTCGTCCGATCCTCTATCATTACCCCGCCGCGACCTGCTGGCACCCTTATCTGAAGGGGTACACCCCCATGGTGAACAGTGTCTACAACAGCCCTCGGTTTGAGGCTGTCTGGCTGGACCGGTAATGCGGTGATGGCAGATCGGAACTCGAACGAATCGCGTTCGCCGCGCACAGTACGACCCGGGCGCATCGCTTGTTGTTCCTGAGAACGGATCGTGCGGCAACCATCGGCACAGGCAACAAAGGTCCGGTCGGAGGGCCATCACCCCCGCCGACGAAACAGGATCAACACCGCCGCGATGGTCACCCCAAAGGCCCAGCCCAGCAGCAATGCTGGGTCCATGCCGGCAAACATGACCGCGGCGCCAACCGCCAGCAGCCCAAGGATGGCTCCCACCGCCAGTCGTATCCAGGGGGCGACGGTCTCGGATTGCGGCGACATCGGATTTCTTGAGCTTGCTGTTGCAACGAGCATCAGCGCGGACGGAACCAAACCTGGCCCCGTCTCGCTAACCTCGTTCTAGAACCGGCGCATCAGGGCGACCAGCCGCCCCTGAACCTTGACCCGATCCGCCGGGAAGATCCGGGTCTCATGGCGCGCATTGCAGGGTTCCAACGCGATGGAGTTGCCGCGCCGGCGCAGGCGCTTCAAAGTCACCTCATTCTCGTCAACCAACGCCACGACGATCTGTCCGTTCTCCGCCGATTCGCCCTTGTTGATGATGACGGTGTCGCCATCGAGGATGCCTGCGTCGACCATCGAATCGCCCGCAACCTCAAGCGCGTAGTGTTCCCCATTGCCGAGCAGACTGATCGGGACGTCAATCTGGTTGGAGGAATCGCGCAAAGCCTCAATCGGCAGACCGGCGGCGATACGCCCGTACAATGGCAACTGCACCGCCACGGCATCATCGGCGGCCCGAACCCCGGGCAGGCGGGCCGTGAAATCGCCTCGGATCACATTCGGGGAGAAACCCCCGGCCCCGTCCTCATCCGGCAGGTCCGCCTCCGGTCGCGCGACAAGATTGTCCGGTAGTTTCAACACCTCCAACGCACGGGCACGGTGATGGCGCCGACCGAGATAGCCACGCTCCTCCAATGCAGAAATCAACCGGTGAATACCGGACTTCGACTTGAGCTGGAGGGCTTCCTTCATCTCCTCGAAGCTTGGGGAAAAACCGGTCTGCTTCAGATGGCGGTCAATATAGACCAGCAGTTCGTACTGCTTACGCGTAAGCATGTGGGAATCCCCCTGGGCCTTGCTCGGAACAAATCAGAAACCGCCCACGTTCTATGTTGGTTCTGAATCGCCCGTCAAGTCAAACCATGGAAAAATCCAAAAAATCCAGCTTACAGGCCGAGGGAATCGAGGCGAATGATGGGGACCTCGGCCCCGGCAGGAAGTGCGGGCGCATGCGGTGGGCGCAGAATCAGCGCATCCGCCAGGGCAAGGCGCCGCAGCATGGCCGAATCCTGCACCGGAAACGGCGTGGCAACGATCCGCCCATCCGCGTCCGTGGTGATGGTGGAGCGCAGGTGATCCGCCCGCCGGTCGTTTTCCCGCAACGCCGCTCCGGCGATGGCGCGGGTCACCGGTGGCGGCGCGGCAGGCAACCCGCTCATGCGCGCGATCGAGGGCAGCAGGAACAGGATGGCGCAGACCAGGGCGGACACCGGATTTCCCGGCAACCCCAGAACCGGCACCGCACCCAGAGTGCCAAACAGCAGCGGCTTGCCCGGGCGCATGGCGATCTGCCAGAAATCCACGACCAACCCGCGGGTCTGAAGGCCTGCGATCACTAGGTCATGATCGCCAACGGAGGCTCCTCCGGTGGTGACCAGCATGTCCATGCCATGCACGGAATCGGCGACGGCGGCCACGGCTTCCGTGGTGTCCTTGGCGACCGGCAGCACGGTCGGCTCACCGCCCAGCGCCCGGATCAGGGCGGCCAGCGCGTGCGAATTGGAACTGACGATGCCACCGGTGGGAATCGGCTCCCCCGGCAGCGCGATTTCATCGCCGGTGGCCAGGATTGCCACCCTGGGACGACGATGCACGGTGATCCAGGGATGGTTGGCCGCGGCGGCCAGTCCAACATCGCGCGCGGTCATGCGACGCCCCGCCGGGATCACCTCGTCCCCCTGTGCGAAATCCTGTCCGGCGCGCCTGATATGCCGACCCAGAATAACCGCCTCATTCACGAGCAAGGAATCACCGCTCCGGGTCGCATCTTCCTGCAGCAACACCGAATCCGCGCCTTCGGGGATCACACTGCCGGTAAAGATACGAACGGCCTGGCCGGAGCCGATGTGGCCCGCAAACGGATGCCCCGCCGGTGCGGCGCCGATCACAGCCAGGCTGGCGCCGAGCGTGCCATCCGCGGCACGCAGCCCGTAGCCGTCCATCGCGGAGACGTCCGCCGGCGGCTGGGTCAGACGCGCCCGCACAGGTTCGGCCGTAACGCGGCTCCAGGCACCGGCCACGGCCACCACCTCGGCCGACGTCGGGCGCAACCCGGACAGGATACGGTCACGGGCTTCGTCAACCGACAAGTCGCGGGATTTTGGTACGGCGCCACCGCTGGCCTCGTTCGTGCCGCTCATGACTGGGAAAACTCCCCGGATTTGCCACCGGCCTTGTGCGTGACCCGCAACCCGTCGATCCGCATCGACCGGTCGACGGCCTTGCACATGTCATAGACGGTCAACGCCGCGACACTTGCGGCGGTCAAGGCTTCCATCTCCACGCCGGTCTGCCCCGTGGTCCGTACCGTCGCGGTGATCTCCACGGTGTTGGCACCCGGGTCGGGCAGAAGATCGAGAGTGACCGCCGTGATCGGCAGCGGGTGACACAGCGGGATCAGGTCAGCGGTGCGTTTCGCGCCCATGATTCCGGCCAGACGCGCCACCCCCAGCACGTCGCCCTTCTTCGCGGTTCCCGCCATGATCATGGCCAGGGTCGCGGGCTCCATCACCACACGAACGCGTGCGGTTGCCGTCCGGTCGGTCGAGGGCTTGGCCGAGACATCGACCATGGTCGCGTTCCCAGCCTGGTCGAAATGAGTGAAGCCACTCATGCGGATGCCTCTCCCAACAAGGCGCGGGTCGCGGCGGTGACGTCATCCTGGCGCATCAGGCTTTCCCCCACCAGGAACCCGTGTGCGCCGACTGCCACCAGGCGGCGCAGATCGGCCGTACTGCGGATCCCGCTTTCAGCAATCAGGAAACGATGCGGAGGAACGTGCGGCGCCAGTGCCTCGGTCACCGCCAGGTCGGTCTTCAACGTCCTAAGGTCGCGGTTGTTGATGCCGATCAGAGAGGTTTCCAGGCCCAGCGCCCGCTCCAACTCTCGCAGATCGTGCACCTCCACCAGAACATCCATGTCGAGCGCGCGGGCCAGCGCCTCCAGCTCCCGTGCCTGGGCGTCCGTCAGCGCCGCCATGATCAGCAGCACACAGTCCGCCCCCATCGCTCGGCTTTCGTAGATCTGCCACGGGTCGAGCATGAAATCCTTACGCAGGACCGGCAGGTCGACCACCGCCCTGGCGGCTTGCAGATGCGCGGCGGTCCCCTGGAAATAGGGCTCATCGGTCAGCACCGACAGGCAAGTGGCACCTCCGGCTTTATAGGCGCGCGCCAGTGCCGGCGGGTCGAAGCTCGGCCTGATCAACCCGCCCGAGGGGGACGCCTTCTTGATTTCGGCGATCAGACCGAAACGGGACCGCGCCGCGGCTTCTTTCAACGCCCGCCCGAAACCGCGCGGCGTATCGCCCTGGTCATCAATGATTCGCCGAAGAGCATCAATGCTCCGCGCGGCCTTGCGAGTGGCGACCGTGACCCTTGTATCGGCACAGATCCTGGCCAGCACGTCAGGTACGGCGCGGGGTTCGTCGACCATAGCCTCTCCTTGATTCGACATCGGACATTATGGCGTCAGACAGATGACCGCAGCCAGCGCATCAGCCTGCCGCCGTCTCCCGTTGCAGGATTTCCAACGCGGTCCGCGCGTCCCCCCGGTCGATCGAGTGGGCTGCCAGATGGACGCCCTCCCGCAGGTCGGACGCCCGTTCCGCAACGATCAACGCAGCCGCGGCGTTCAACAACACGGTGTCGCGATATGGGCCGGGCGCACCGTGCAGTAACCCCATCAGTGCCGAGGCGTTGAAGCCCGCGTCGCCCCCCTTGATCGCCTCGATCGGCGCATGCGGCAGACCGGCGTCATTGGCAGTCACGGTAAAGCTGGTGATCGCACCATCGCGCAAGGCCGTGACGTGATTTTCCCCTGCCAAGGTCAGCTCATCCAATCCCTGCCCATGCACGATCCAAGCCGCTTGGCTGCCCAGCGCGGCAAGCGTTTCGGCCATCGGAAGGGTCCAGGCGGGATCGAACACACCGGTCAGTTGACGGTGGACCCGGGCGGGATTGGCCAGCGGGCCCAACAGGTTGAAAATCGTGCGCGTGCCGAGTTCGACACGGGGGCCGGCGGCGTGGCGCATGGATGGATGGTGACGCGGCGCAAACAGGAACACGCAACCGGCCATCATCAGGATATCGGACAGCCGGTCCATCGGCGCATCGATGTTGACGCCAAGCGCGGTCAGGACATCAGCGCCACCGGTCCGTGACGACAGAGCACGGTTCCCGTGCTTGGCCACGGGCACACCGCAGCCGGCGATGACGAAGGTTACGGCCGAGGACACGTTCAGGGTCCCGGCGCCATCGCCGCCGGTGCCGCAAACGTCGATGGCGCCGTCCGGCGCCTCGATCGCGGTCATGCGGGCGCGCATGGCTCGCACCGCGCCGGTGATTTCGGCGACGGTCTCACCCCGAACTCGCATCGCCATCAGCAGGGCGCCGATCTGGGCGGGCGTGGCCTCACCCGACATGATGATGTCGAAGGCGTGTTCGGCTTCGGCCTCCGACAGGGATTCCCCGGCGGCGAGGCGGGCCAGCAGCGGTTTAAGATTGTTCGACACGGCCGCTTCAGGCAGCCCGGACCGCGGTAGTCCCGGGCGCATTCGAGCCGCGCGCGAGGGCCAGGAAATTCGCCAGGATCTGATGGCCGTGTTCGCTGGCGATGCTCTCCGGATGGAACTGCACACCGTAAACCGGCATCGTTCGGTGGTGCATGGCCATGATGATGCCGTCATCGGTCCAGGCCGTCGGAACCAGCGCGTCGGGCAAGGTATCCCGCTCCACGATCAGGGAATGATAGCGCGTGGCCGAAAAAGGTGACGGCAGACCGGCCAGGATGTCGGTTCCGGTGTGCGTGATCGAGGAAACCTTGCCGTGCATCGGCTTGGGCGCCCGAATCACCTGACCGCCAAAGGCCTGTCCGATTGATTGATGGCCGAGACAAACGCCGAGCAGGGGGATTTTCCCGGCCGCTGCGGCGATGAGGTCCAGGCAGATGCCGGCCTCATTGGGCGTGCAGGGCCCGGGGGACAGCACGATGGCTTCCGGCTTCAGCGCGAGCGCGGCCTCCACGCTGATCTTGTCGTTGCGCCAGACATCGCACTGCGCGCCGACCTCACCCAGGAAGTGGTAGAGGTTGAAGGTAAAGCTGTCGTAGTTGTCTATCAGCAGGATCATGCGGCGCATCCTTGCTCCGGGGGCGGGTCGCGGTCAACGGGATGTAGCGGCGCGCAGGCCGCCCGACGACAAATCCGGGAAAGGTCGCCTCCGGCTCGGCCTTTCGAGGATGGTTTCACAGGCGCACGGGGGATGGTCGATGGCGATGGCTGCATGCGAAGGAACAGGACGGACATGATCGCACGGTGCTGGCGGGTGCCTCAATGGCGGGTGCGTCACTGGCGGGTACTGCCCATGATGGCCGCGATCACCCTGCTGCTGGGTGGGTGCGCATCCATGCTGGTGGAGGACACGACGCCGCTGCCGCCATCCAAGTTGCTCCCCTTGGGCAGCGATACCATATCCGCCGGCGGCTACCGCTTTGGCGGCCTGCAGCAGACCTCGGAGCCGCCGGACCGGCTGATCCTGGTCGCGATGTCCGGGGGCGGCAAGCGGTCCGCGGCGTTCAGTTTCGGTGTGCTGAAGGGGATGCGGGACATGCCCGTGCCAACGCGGACCGGCCCGCAGTCGCTGCTGTCCCAACTGGATGGTATATCGGGGATATCCGGCGGAAGTTTCACCGCGGCCTATTACGGGTTGCATAGGGAGGCTGCGTTCGGCCAGTACGAGCAGGATTTCCTCTATTCCGACACCAACAGCTACATTCTCGGTATCTATCTGTATCCCTGGAACTGGGCTTGGCTGACCGATCCACTGGTCGGCACCAACGACTTCATGGAACGCGTCTACGACAGGACCATGTTCCATGGCGCGCGGTTCAGCGACCTCGCCGCCCGAGGCAAACCGTTGATCGGCATCGGCGCCACCGATATCGGCTATGGCATGCCGTTCCTGTTCACGCAGGAGGTGTTCGACATCATTTGCTCGGATCTGGGTCCATTCCCGCTGGCCCGCGCGGTCGCCGCGTCCAACGGGTTCCCTGGTCTGTTCTCCCCCGTGACCTTGACCAGCCACGCGGCAGCCTGCGGTGGACGTAAGCCAGGCTGGCTCACACGAATCACTGAAGCGGAGAAAAACGACCCGATTTCCCGGGTCGGCGCTCAGGCCCGTTCGCTGGAACGATACCTCAATCCCGAGCAAACGAAATACGTGCATCTCGCCGACGGCGGCATCGCCGACAATCTGGGCCTGCGGGTCGCGGGCGGAATGATGGAAAACATGTCGCAGTCCCATTCCGCTCTGGCCGCCGAGGGTTTTGACAGGATCCGCCGGATCCTGGTGATCAGCGTCGATGGCGAGGGAACACAGGACGCATCGATCCCACAGCACCGGATGGTCGGCGGGCTGTTCGCAATGTTCGGCCTGGTCAGCGGCACGCAGATCGATCGCTACAATTTCGAGACCATGGTCACGGTATCGCAGCAGATCCAGGACCTGGCGAAGGCCTTGCGCGCGCTGCGTTGCTCCCGTGGCAAGATGATCGACGGCGCACCGTGCGAGGATGTGCAGGCTGAGCTGATGCACGTGTCCCTGGCCGGAATGCCGGAGAGCCCGGAAAAGCAGAAGCTGCTGGCGATCCCGACCGGCCTTACCATCGACAAGGCCGATGTCGACCGTCTGGTCCAGGCTGGAACGGAAACCGTCACGGGATTGGCGCCGCTGCGCCAGTACCTCGCGGGATTTCCAGGGGTTCAGACACCCGACCCTGGGCGATCCGCGACCCGGATGCCCGGACGGCGATGACACTGGCATCCGCACGCCAGACGCCCGAGCCCCTCCCGATCAATCCCACTCCCCGAGGTCCAGCTTGGGCAGGCGCACAACCGGTGCTATCCGGGTGTCCAATCACAGCCCCGGGATTACAATGAGCCACAGCACCACCGACGACGCCATCACGTCCCGCCGATCCATCCGGTGCTTTTTGCCAACACCTGTCGGACCAGACGTCGTGACGGAGATCCTGGACGTCGCCGCGCGAGCGCCAAGCGGAACCAATATGCAGCCGTGGCGCGGTTATGTGCTGGCTGGGGCCGCCAAGGAAGCACTGTCCGCCGCCGTGCTGGCGGTCTTTGACTCCGGCGAGAAAGGGCACCGGCAGGAAGTGCAGTACTATCCGGACTCGTTTTTCGAGCCCTATCTGTCGCGCCGCCGCAAGGTCGGCTGGGACCTGTACGGGCGCCTCGGGATCGCTCGCGGGGAAGATGCCAAGATGAAGGCGCAGCATCGGCGGAATTTCCAGTTTTTCGATGCGCCGGTCGGCATGGTGTTCACCATCCATCGAGGCCTGGCGACCGGGTCGTGGCTGGACTACGGCATGTTCCTGCAAAACATCATGACGGCGGCCCGGGCGCGCGGCCTGGATACCTGCGCGCAGGCAGCGTGGTCACACTACCATCGGGCGATGCGTCCGGTGCTCGGCCTGGCCGAGGAAGAGGTCGTGGTTTGCGGGATGGCGCTGGGTTACGCCGACCCGGACGCGCCCGAGAACGCCATGAGGACAGAGCGGGCACCGGCCCGCGACTTCATGGCATTTCGCGGCTTCTGATCCGGTGCCGCCGCCCGAGGGCGCTCCTCCACCCTGACCGGCAACGGAGAACGCGCCCCAATTCTTGGTCCGAGGGCGCCGTTCACCATCTGTCATGTGTTGCCTTGTCATGTGTCCGTCCACCCCGATCATGCTCCGATCGGCGGTAGTCTGTCCCGCCTGCTGTTCGTCGGACAGCGCCTTCACCTGCCGCAGTTCGCCGAACATGTTCATGTTCTCTTCGTAGTATTTTCCGGCGGACCCGCACACAAACCGCAGCGCACCCTCCCGGCCAATCGGCCCGCGCGCCATGACGCCGCGAGTGCCAGGCTCGCACCCCGAGTTCCACGCCTATTCGCATAGCCGGCATCGCAATTTCATGGGACAGGAAGGCAACGTCGAACATCTGATGCTGGGTCAATGCGAACCGGGCACCGCTTGTCACCGTCGCAACCACAATGTTAGAGGCATGAATCGATGGTCGATCCATGCGCCACCGCTTACCGGTACGGCCAGCGTTGGACCTGATCGAACCACCCGCGTTTGCGCCTGAGCGACGGCGGGCCAATAAGCGCCGTAACGCTTCGACCAGGAGATGATTCCTTGAAACAATCGTCTACGTTCCGGCTTCTTGGGCCAGTCGGCGCAGCCGCGACGCTGACACTTGCCGTGGTCGCCCCTGCCCAGGCAGCCAGCCTGTGCCCCGGCGATTTCCTGACCTCTCAGGTTCACCCGTGGCCAGCCGGCGTCACCTTCAATGTGCCTCTGCGAGAGACCAGCCCGACCACGACGGCTCGCAACCTGGCGTTCCGAGCAGGCCTCCAAACGGCGGGACTCGTCCTGGAGACCCAGGGCCGAGCGACCTTGAATGTGGTTTTCTCGATCAGTCCTGGCCGCAAGCCGAAACCCAAGGCGGCAAAGGCTGGTATCTACAACGACATGGAGTGGCGACCGAGATCCGCACCTGGCACGGCAGCGAATGACCCCTCGCTTGTCGGTTATTCGCTCAATCTGACCGTGATCATCAGCGACAATCGAGAGTATCAGCAGCTCTGGATCGGGTCGCTGGCATGCACGGTCAAGACGGCGGACACCGAGGCGCTCGCCCGCGATATCGGCTTATCCCTGGGCAAAGTGCTGGTTAACGCGATGGGCCAGCGGTGACGCCACACCTGTAAGGACGAGGGCACCCGCCACTGAGCCGGGGACGGTCCAACCGAGCCGTCGTTGCCGCGATGGCTTGGCCTGGGGCCACCCAGCCGTGGCGCGGGTTCCGGCGGCGGTTGAACTGATGGCACGATTGCCACCCCTGATTCTGGTTCCGCGCTGGCATTGGGGTCGGCTTGTGGCGATGCTCTCCGGGTTCCTGTCGTGACGTGTGGGAACACGTCGGTCCCTTTTACCGCCTGATTGATGGCCCGGCATCGGTCTGCCCCGTCCGATCATGGCGAGTCCGATCACGCCCGGTCCCATCATGCCCGTCTGATCACGCCCTGGCCGTATCATTCCTATCGATCGAACTTCAAAGAACGAGACCAGAAAAGCGACCAGCCACCTGCGGTCCAGATCGGCCCTATACGGCAAGAGCGGCCCCGCCAATAATCCGACGACCAATGGGAGAGCAAACATGGATCACGACAACCCGCATGATCGATCCACCGGCATGGATCGCCGTTGGCTGCTATGCGCGACAGCAGCGGTCGGCGCCGGCCTGGTGGCGAGTGGTGGCGCGGCGCTCGCCGCTCCAGGGCCCGTTTGGACCCCAGTCCCGATACCACCGCAGGTCCCGGCCCATGAGGGTATCGCCGAGTTGCCAGGTACCCGGCTCTGGTACTGGGATACCGGTGGACCGGGTCGCCCTGTGATCCTGATGCACGCAGGCACTCAAAGCGCGGCCGGATGGCCGTATCAGCAACCGGTGCTGGCCAAGGCCGGCTATCGCGTCATCGCTTATTCCCGCCGTGGTTACTACAAATCCGACACTGGCAACCCAGCCGATCCAGGCATCGCCTCCGAGGATCTGCACAACCTGATCAACCTCCTGAAGCTCGACAAGGTCGATCTGGTGGCAACCGCGCATGGTGGCTACTTCGCGTTGGACTATGTCCTGACCTACCCGGACAAAGTCCGCTCGTTGGCTATCGTCGCCTCGCTGATGGGGATCACCGACCCGGATTACGTCGAGGTCAACACGAGGCTACGACCCAAGTTCTTTGCCACCCTGCCGCATGATTTTCAGGAATTGTCGCCGTCCTATCGCGCCGGCAATCCGGCCGGCCTGGCCGCGTGGCAGGAACTGGACCACGCCGCCGTCCCAGGCACTCGGATCAATCCCAAACTGCGGCACGCGCTGACCTGGGCGAAGTTGGAGAGCATCAAGCACCCAACGCTGCTGCTGACAGGAGAGTCCGACCTTTACGTCCCCCCTGCCCTGCTGCGGATGCAGGCCCAGCACATGCCGCATGCGGAAGTTGTGACCATCGCCGAGGCAGGCCACAGCCCCTATTGGGAGCAACCAACCATCTTCAACGAGACCCTGCTCGCGTTCCTGGCGCGACACTGACCTAGCTCCGGATGGCGGCCCGCATGGCTGCCACCCGGCCTCGTCCGCCAAACCCGGCTTGACCATGACTCCGCCCGCCTTACGGTGCGCCGGCCTCTGCCAGACCGCGCCGGCCATCAGAAGAGGCAGGAGCCGACCTCATGCCCCTATGGATCCCCATCGCCGTCACCGCGGCGCTGTTCCAATGCTGGCGCACCGCCATGCAGCAGAAATTGCGCGGTATCCTCTCGGTCAACGGTGCGGGCTTTGTGCGTTACCTCTATGGAGGACCAACCGCCCTGGTCCTATTTTGCATCGCCTTGTACTGGACCGGCGTGCCGGTCCCCTCCGTCAACCCCCATTTTCTGCTGTGGTGTGCTGCCGGGGGTCTGGGTCAGATCCTGGCCACGAACCTGCTCATCATGTCCTTCGGGTATCGGAATTTTGCCGTCGGCACGGCCTATACCAAGACCGAGACGGTGCAGAGCGCGATCATCGCCCTGATCGTCCTGGGCGAAGTGCTGCGGCCGATCGCCTGGATCGGGATCTGCATTGGCCTCGTCGGCGTGATGACCCTCTCGCTCGCCGGGCGCGGCTTCAAACCCAGAGATCTCCTGGCGGCGACGATCCAACCGGCGGCGCTGTGCGGGCTCGGATCCGGCCTGATTTTCGGCTTCACGACGGTCTTCATCAAACTCGCCAATCTTTCCCTGATCGGGGACAACCTGGTGGTCCGCGCGCTGTTTTCCCTGGTCGTGACCAATTCCATGCAAATCCTGATGCAGGGCGCCTGGTTGTGGTGGCGGGAGCCGCAGGAATTGAGGAAGGCGTTCACCAGTTGGCGCAGCTCCATGTGGGTCGGCACTCTGTCCGGCTGCGGATCCGCCTGCTGGTTCACCGGATTTGCCCTGGCTGACGTGGCCCTGGTGCGTTCGGTCGGACAGGTAGAAATCGTGTTCACCTTGCTGTTCAGCCGCTTCTACCTCAAGGAAATCCTGAAGCAGAGCGACGTGGCCGGCCTGGTCCTGGTTGTGCTGGGCGTGCTTTTGATCGTGCTGATGGGATGACCTTGCCAAGCCCAGGGTCGCGATACCGGCAGACAGGCCGACCAGCGGAAGATCACCGTGATCTCGGTGTGGGCCCCGTTCTCAGGCGACTGGACCGATGACCGACGCCTCTCTGCCGTCGTATCTTGAGCTGGCGCGTCGCATCTACCGCCTGGCCGCGCCAACCACGCTTGTCGTGGTGTTGCAGGTGGTCGGGCAACTCGCGGAAACCTGGCTGGCGGCCCGACAGGGGACGGTGGCGCTCGCCGGATGGGCTGTCGTGCTGCCATTCGCGCTGCTGATGCAGATGGCGTCGGCTGGCGCCATGGGGGGAGGCGTGGTCTCGGCCGTCGCACGCACCCTGGGCGCCGGTCAGCCCGAGCAGGCGGCCGCGTTGGTGGTACATGCGGTCCTGATCGCCCTGGCCGCGGGCTCGCTGTTCGCCGCCATTCTGGCCGGCATACCCTATTACCTGTTCGGGCTGATCGCCGGCCCAGAAACCGCCGCCGAGGCGGCACCCTACGCGATGTGGCTGTTCGGCGCCGGGGCCATCCCGGTTTGGCTGACAAATACATTGGCATCCGTACTGCGCGGCGGCGGACGGCATGGATTGGTCAGTCGCGTGCTTTCGGTGGGCGGGATCGTCAGCCCATTTCTCGCGTGGTTGCTGATGGAGCCCTGCGGATTGGGCCTGAAGGGCGCTGGAATCTCGGTTGCCATCGTGTTCGGACTGACATCCGTCGTGATGGCCGTACCGGTTGTGCGTGGCGCCGCCGGGTTCGTCCCCCGATTCCTTGTCCGCCCCAGACGGGCCTTGTTCGGACGGATATTGTCGGTAGGGCTGGTGGCATCAACCATGGCCGCGATCGCCAATTTGACGACGGTCCTGGTTACCACGCAGATCGCCCCTTATGGCCCAACGGTGGTGGCCGCCTACGGGATCTCCGCCCGCCTGGAGTTCCTGATGATCCCGCTGGCCTTCGGGATCGGGTCGGCACTCACGGCCCTGGTCGGCCAGACGGTGGGACGCGGGGACTGGGCGACCGCACGACGTACAGCTTGGACCGGCGGTATTGTCGCGTTATGCGTCGCTGGCAGTGTCGGCTTCTCAGTCGCCCTTCTGCCGGAACCGTTTGCTCGCCTGTTCACCAGCGATCCCGCCGTGGTTGCGGTGGCAGCGCATGCCCTGACCTACGTCGCGCCGGCCTGTGCCGGCTTCGGCATCGGCATGGCACTCTATTTCGCCTCAATGGGCGCGGCGCGGATGCGCGGTCCCGTCATCGCCGGGGTCAGTCGGATCGTCCTGGCGGTGGGGGGCGGCTGGATGCTGGCGCATTGGGGCGGCATGGGCCTGTCGGGCCATTTTCTGGGTGTCGCACTGGGAATCACCGCTTATGGCATGGTGATCGCAGTCACCGTGCGGCCTGGGGTTTGGCGCGGATAGCAACAATCGAGCGTTTGACCGAGGGCGACCGAGGCGCGGCCCATCCTCCGGATCGGTCCAGCATCACGCCAGCCCGGCATTCATCCAATAATGAAACCATCACACCGGCAATCATGTATGCACCATGCATCGCGCTTCCGAATGATCGATAATTTTACGGGGTATTGCAGAGATTTTCGCGAGCAGCCTCTATGCTATCCGGCAGCTTTTGCATTGCTGGACCAGTCCGGATTCGTTATTAATTGGCGGACAGGGGAAACTGGCGCCTAATGCACGAAGGGGACCGATTGACAGAGTCTCAGCGACATCCACGACCTTCCCAACGCCTATGGCATGCGAGCCATTCCGCGGTGTTCTGCCGCTGGTCTGCCGCCGCGCGTGCCGCGGCCGTAACCCAACTCCGATGGCTATAGAGCCTCTCCTGCCTGGAATATCCCGCTCGATCGGTGTCGTTGAGACAACGCGGATGAATGTCTACCCTGTTCCAGCCTCCTCAATGCGACACTCAATGCGACATCGGCCAAATCAAGCATCCGTATCAACGCAACGCTTGGACGACCATACCAAAATCGTGAAATATTACTATTTTTTGTCCTGGCTTTCCCAGGAGGAGCTTCTAATATGGAATTTTGAAATAGCAGACATGCTACGGTATAAGAGGCTGATCCGATGAAGCCGCCCGATACCCCCCGCTCGGCCCAGGGGCAGGTCCAATCAGCGCGGCGCTGGCATTTCGCGTTGCGCCTGCATCATTTGTTGTTTTTGGCCTTTACCTTGGTGGCCGCCATTCCGATCGCAGTGCTGGCGATATGGGAAGGCAACATCGCTCTCCAAACCGAAATAGACTCGGTTCGGGAGCGCCATCTGCTCGTCGCACGCAACCTGACCACCACCGCCTCCCGCTATGTCGGGGACGTCAAGGCAGTCTTTTCCCTGGCATTCGAAAGCGGAGCGTTGACCACGCCAGTCGCCGGTCTGGCTGAACTTCTGATCTCCCTGAATGTCGAACATGTCTGCATCCTGAAACCGGATGGCCGGGTTGAAGTGATGATGCGGGGTTTCTCGGATCAGATGGCACGCCCCCTCGATCCCAAGATATTCGCCGCCCTTAAGGCGCTCATACCGCCCGGCTCGTCGAATCCAGCCATGTCCCAACTCTACCACCACCCAGGTGGCCAGCCAGTATTCTATCTGGTCAAGGCCTTGCCGGAGGGTCGTATCGGGTTCGGCGTCATCACCACGCAGTACCTTATCTTGCTGCAGCAAGCGATTGCGTTCGGCGACAATGGTCACGCCGTCATCACGGACGCCACTGGGCAGGTGATCGCCCACCCATTCAAGGACTGGGTCGCCGCTTCGCGCGATATCTCCGGCGTTAACGTCGTCGCCGCAATGAAGCGGGGAGAGACCGGCGTCGGCGTATTTTTCTCGCCGGCGTTCAAGGATGACATGATCGCGGGCTATGCGGTCGTGCCGGAAACCGGCTGGGGCGTGATGGTGCCGCAGCCAATGTCGGAACTGCGTCGACGTGCCAGCCAGGTGGCCGAAATGGCAATCGTGATCGCCGTCGCCGCGTTTGCCGCCGCGGCGCTCATGAGTTGGCTGATCGCGCTCTATCTGGCCAAGCCCGTGCGGGAGGTCGCCTCCACGGCACAGGCCGTCTTGGACGGAAACGAGGAGGTATCAGTCCCGGATTTCCGCGGCTGGGTCCCACGCGAAATCCGCCGGCTCGGCGAGGCTTTCAACACCATGCTGGGCGGATTGCGGCAAAAGGCGACCGAAACGCGGGAAGCGCTGCGCCAGGCTGAGAGTTCAAATCAGGCGAAAACGCAGTTTCTGGCCAATATGAGCCATGAAATCCGCACCCCGCTGAACGGTGTGGTCGGCATGGTCGAACTGCTGCAACTGACCGACCTCACGGTCCAACAACGCCACTACGTGGAGCAAGCAACCCAGTCCAGCCAAGCTTTGCTGCGTCTGGTAGACGACATCCTGGACCTGTCCAAGATCGAGGTCGGTCGGATGGAACTGGAGAGGACCCCGTTCCACCTTCCGTCACTGGTGCATGACGCCAGGATGTTGTTCGCCGACCAGGCGCGTGCAAAGAGCCTGAATCTGGTGGCCTCCGTGCCGGACCAGCTTAACCTCATGCTCGTTGGCGACGGGCATCGTCTGCTCCAGATATTGGGGAATCTCGTCGGCAACGCCGTGAAATTTACCTCGGAAGGCGGGATCGCGATCCGCGTATCCGCTACCGATAACACCGACACCAGCATACTCGTCCGCTTCGAAGTCGTGGACAGTGGTGTCGGCATTCCGGCCGGCAAACTGGACCTCATCTTCGACGCCTTTGCCCAGGGCGACAACTCGATGACGCGGCGCTATAGCGGCACCGGCCTGGGATTGTCGATCGCACGCCAGCTTTGCCACATGATGGGTGGCGAGATTGGGGTCCAGAGCACAGTGGGATCCGGATCGACATTCTGGTTTACCGTGCCGCTTGAAAAGGCGCGCAGCCAGGTCGGTCCGTCGTCGCCCCCCTCCTTCTCGCCACCGCCCGCGCGGGCTGCGACAACCGATGGCCCGGGGGCCGGCCCTCTCCACGCACGGCCGACATTCGTCTCAGGGGCCAGCCAGGATTTCCAGGACGCCTTGCGGAAGATCGGGCGGACCACGATCCATATCCTGTTGGTCGAGGACAATCCTGCCAACATGCGGGTCACACAGGCCCTGCTGGAAACCCTGGGCTGCGAAGTGGCAAAGGCCCATAACGGATTGGAAGCCGTCGCCGCCTATCGGGAGCAGAGGTTCGACCTCGTGCTGATGGACTGCCAGATGCCGGAAATGGACGGGTACGAAGCCACCCGGGCCATACGCCAGATGGAGGTATTCAAGGGCTACACAACACCAATCATCGCTCTGACCGCCCATGCCATGGCTGGCAGCCGGGAATCCAGTCTGGCCGCCGGCATGAACGACCAGTTGACCAAACCCCTGACCCTCGCGGCCCTGACCGAAAAGTTGCTGGAATGGCTGACACCGGTCGATCATCACACCCAAACCGGACCACAGACGAGCCAGTAAGCTCTGTCAGTCGGGCGGGTCGGTTACCGCCTGGACGTAGCGTTGCACCGATCTCGACAACAGGGACTGGCCATCTGCGACAACCATCTGATCCCAGAAGCCGCCGTAAATGGAATCGAACGGCCAAGCCAACAATGTATCGGCGATGCGATAGGCCGTGCTGGGGTCCAGCGGGATCAAATTGGGATAGCTGCGCATGAAGGAAATCATGCCGTCCGGCCCAATCCGGAGCGTGTCGCTCGCCAGTAAGGTCCCGCGGCCGCCCGCACCCTGCGCCCAGTGCATGACACAGCTACCGGCAAAATGGCCGCCGATCCGCAGCAAGGTCAGGCCGGGCATTACTTGGAAGGCCTCATCCTCCCAGAATGTGATGCTGGAATCGAGCCGCGTGATGAATTTCCGATCCGCCGCATGAAGATATACCGGTGCCGAATTGAACGCGTGGCTCCATTCGATCATCGCCCCGTAGTAATGCGGGTGCGACGCCGCAATGGCGGAAATACCACCCAGCGCGCCAATCAGGGTGATGGTCGAGTCATCCAGGAAGCTCAGACAATCCCATAGGATATTGCCCTGCGGGGTCCGAACGAGCAGCGCCCGCTGCCCCAGGGCAAAGCTGGGCAGGGTCCCGATTCCCATCAGCCCGGGTTCATGGCGGCGAAATGCATTGAAGTAGGTGCCACTCATCTCCGCCAGGGTCGTCCAGGTCTGGTTCGTGTGGACGCCCAAACGACGTTCGTCGCGGCAGAGGACACAATGTGCGGGCGGTACATCCGCGTTTGGGTACTGTGTGCCGCAGCCGGTGCAGATATGGGCGGGCATGGTCCCCTCCGACTCAGCCTGGCACCGTTGCCAGGCGCGCAGGACGGTTGCGTATCACCAGGGCGCCGATCAAGAGCAGGTTGAAAAGGTTGAACAACACCCCAATCGCAAAAGCCGGCCCATAGAAACCGTAGCCATCATACATGGCACCGGCCAACCACCCACCTGCCGCCATGCCGAGCGAGCCGGGAAACAGCACGACCGGGATGCGCCAACTGGCCTCGCTGGCGGGGAACAGATCTCGAATCGCCAGAACGTAGCCTGGGATCAAGCCACCAAACCCGAGGCCGAACGCGGCGGAGATGGTGAACAGCCCGACCTCATCCTGGGTCATCAGAAACCCGGCCATCGCCACGGCTTGCCCGGTGGAGGCGAACAGAACGGTCCTCAGACCACCCATCCTGTCCGCGAGCCATCCCCAGAACTGCCGGGAAATGAAGGCGCTGCCCAACAGGACGGAAAGCATCAGGGCGCCATGCGCCGGTTTGATGCCGATATCGCTGCAAAACGCAACCATATGCGCCAGCGGCATCGACATGGTGACACAGCAACAGAACACCGCGGCGGCGAGCATCCCCATCACAAAATTCGCGGGCAAACCCAAAACCGATTTGCCCACCGACGGTCCGGCGTGCAGCGATCCCTCCAGCGGCGGTGCCGGCGGCGGATGCAAGAAGATCGCGGCGAGCGGTACGATCACCAGCACGGTCAGCACGCCGAATCCGAACATCGTCCAGCGCCACCCGGCCTCATCGATCCCGAACTGGAAGACCGACGGCCAAAGCGCACCAGCAACGTATTGCCCGGACGAGATCAGCGCGATCGCCGACCCACGACGGCGGTCAAACCACCTTGTGACGTAGGTCATCAGGGGTGCGAACATCCCCGCCGCACCGAGCAGGCCGACCAGCAGCAGATTGCAGGCGTAAAGCTGCCACAGTCCTCCGAACGAGGAAATCAGCAGTCCGGCACCAATCATCGAGCCGCACCCGATCACCACCGCACGGATCCCGATCCGCTCGGCCAGCCACCCCATCGCGATCCCACCCAAGCCGGCGCCGATATAGGTCAGGGAAATCGCGAGCGCCGGAGCCGAACGGGTGGTGTCAAACTCCGCGGCGATCGGCTTCAGGGCGACGACCGTGACCAGCGGCCCGCCATAGGACATGGTCAGGACCGCCAGAGCCACGCTGGCGACGATCCACGACGTGCGGGTCTCGACGCTGCCGGAAGTCGGTCCGTTCATGGGTAGTGTTCCATCCTGGTTATCCGGCAGCCAGACGAAGGCGCGCGCCTCGTTGCAGCAACACCATGGGCAAGATCACGACGAGGTTCAACAGATTGAAGCCCAGCCCGGTGGCGAACGCCGGCGTGTAGAAGCCGTAGTGGTCGTACACGAGGCCTGCGACCCAGCCGCCACCAGCCATGCCTAACAGCCCGGCAAACATGATGATGGGAACCCGCCAGCTCGCCTCGGAGGCTGGGTAGAAGGCGCGGACCGCCAGGACATAGGACGGGATCAGCCCGGCGAACCCCAGACCGAAGGCCGCGGACACCGCAAAAAGGCCCATTTCGTCCTGCGTTATCAGGAACCCACTCATGGCGACTGCCTGTGCCATGGAGCCCAGAAGAATGGTCTGGAGACCGCCGATCCGGTCGGACAGCCAGCCCCAGAACTGCCGGGCGAAAAAGGCGCAACCGAGCAGGACGGACAGCATGGCGGCGCCATGAGTAGGGCCGATGCCAATGTCACTACAGAACGCAACCATGTGCTGCATCGGCATGGACATGGTCATGCAACAGCAGAAAATCGCGAATGAGAGCAGGCCAAGCGCGACATTGGGGTGCAGCCCGGCAACCCGGGTGCCCGCCCGGGGGCCGCCATGCAACGAACCCGACACCGGGGCCGCGGGCGGCGGACGCAGGAATATCAAGGCCAGCGGCACGACCCCTCCGGCGACCAGCAACCCGAACACGACCATGGTATACCGCCACCCATACCACTCCACGCCGAGTTGTATCAGGCTCGGCCATACGACACCGGCGATGTATTGGCCGGAGGAAATCAGGGCGACCGCGGTGCCTCGCCGTCGATCGAACCAGCGGCTGACATAAGTCATCAGCGGGGAGAACATGCAGGACGCGCCAAACAGGCCCATCAGCACACCATGGCCGATATAAAGTGTGCCGAGGCCGCCCGAGGCCGATAGCGCCATACCGGCGGCGATCATCATGGCGCCGAAGATGACGATAATACGAACACCGATCCGCTCGGTCAGCCACCCCATCAGGATGCCACCCAGGCCCGCGCCCAAATAGGACAGCGAACTGGCGAGAGCGGGATCGGAACGCGGGACCTGAAGGTCCGCTGCGATCGGCTTCAGGGCGACCGCGGTCATCAGCGGCGCGCCATAGGCGATCGCCAGTATGACAAGGGTCACGATCGCAATAATCCAGGACGCTCGGCTTTCCACGCTGGACGGATCGATAGGATGGGCTTGCATGCGGCTGCTTGGTCCTGGATTGGTTCCAGGCCGAGTGTAGGCGGTGTTACCGTGACCCTGAAACGCAATGGGCGCGGGGTTGGTGTGCGCGTCAATGTTCGCTGGGCGATCCGAACGCTATTCCCGCAGCATCACCGTGAAGTGCAACCCACAGTCGCCATTGGTGACATCACCCTCGATTTTCTTGTCCGAGTAGCGGCCCACCAGCGTGATACCGGGTCCCTGGCCCCGGACAGTGCCATCGTTCAGCACCTCCGCATCGACATAGACCTGATAGGCCCAGCGATACTGGAAGCGACGATCCCACATCTGCACCGTGACAAGGCCCGGCCGTGGGCATTGTCGGCTGCCGGCCTGGAACCGGGTGCTGGTGCCGCGATAGAAACCATCCACCACGGTTGGCCTTGGCGGCGGAGGAGGTGGCGGCGGTCCGGCGCATGCAGACACGGAAACGGCCAGCGCGATCGCCATGAGGGTGGGCTTCATGCGAGTTAAAGGGATCCTGAGAGACAAGACGGGCCGTCTTCATGCGTTGGTGGTTTCGAGTTGGCAAGCGCTCGATGCCATTCAACAGGAATATGTACGCTCCCGCCGCCAGACCCAGACCGTCAATGCGGCCGACATGACCACCATTTGCGTTGTCACCAGGGCGTACGGGATCGCCCAATTCTCGAAAACACGCAGTCCTTGCGCGAACAGCATCGGCCCAGCCACATACCCCATGAAGGTAATCATCGTGGAGCCTGACGCGGCATCGGCGATCCTGCCGGCCGGCGCCAGACGGGAGATTTCCGACAACATCAGTCCAGGCCAACTCGCGCAGACAAGGCCCATGAGCAGCGCCAGTGCGCCGGTCAGCAGCACGCCGGAACTCGCGGGCAGCCACGCCCAAACCATCACCAGCCCTGCCGCCGCCCACCCTTGCGCCACCATATTGCGCAAGGCGTTCTGGGAGCGGTCAGCGGCCCAGCCGACGATGATCCGACCGACCATGGCGCCACCCTGCATGCACGCATAGGCAATTCCGGCCTCGGTCAGGGACATGCCCCGGGTGGTGACGAGATAGGTGACGCAGAAAGAGAACAGGCAGCCCTGCACGATCGCCAGGCAGGTCGTCAGCACGGTCAGGGCCAAGAGCTGCCCGCTGGCCATGACAGCGCTGAACGGCGCACGCAGATTGTTCCAGTGAAACAGAGCGCCCAGAGAAATGGGCCGAGGCGGATCGCGCGCGACCTCCAACGGCTGGCGCAGTGGATTGACGGCCAACGCCGCCAGCAAGCCAACGATCACCGGCAGGGCCAAGCCAGCAGTCCAACCAAACGCTGCCGCCATCGGGGCGATCGTCAGCCCGGCCAACACACCACCCAGTTGCGCTCCCGCCTGCTTGACCGAGAAAATCAGCCCGCGATGACGCGCGATTGCCGTCGCGGCCAGAATGCGGGTCGAGGCCGAAGGGGCCGGTCCGTAGGACAGGCCCAGCAGCAAGGACGAGGCGATCACCACCGGCCACAAGCCCACCGACAACAGCGCCAACGAACAGGCCGCGCAGATGACGGCGACCTGCAAGGCGCGCAGCGGGCCGAGTCGCACCACGATGGGGGTGCCAAACGCCATGAACAACACCGAACCCAGCGAGTTCAACGCGGTGATCGACCCGATCTGCTCGGGACCCACGCCGATGCCGGCGGTCAACAACGGGGCGATCACCGGCAGGCTCTGGCTCATGTAACTGGTGGCCAATTGTATGCCGGTGGTGGCGGCCAGTGCCGTGAACCAGAGCGGAACTTTCATGACCGGTGGCGAATCAGCGTCGCGGCAGCATCGCGCCGGAGCCGAATGGACCACCCCACGCGCCGACTCGAGTGAACACCATAATGCCACCCGCGATCCTTGGGTCGACGGCGAAACGCCTGTCCAGAGTCACGCCATGGCCCGGGGTCGAGCCCGCCCGGTCATCAGACTCACCGTTTTGGCAACAGGTTGAACGGATAATAGGGCGGGAACTCACCAACCGCGTTCATATCGACCTCGACCATGGTCAGGCCCTTGATTGCCAGCGCCCTGGCGACGGTTTCGCCGAACGCCTCGGCCTGCTGCACCTTGAAGAACGGGATGTCCGACAATGCGGCGAGCTTGCCCAGGTCGGGGCTTTGCAGATCGGCGAAGAACCGCCGGCCTTGGGTCGCGTCCTGGATGCGCTTGATCACCCCATAGCCGTTGTCGTTCATCACGATGACGCACATATCCAGTTTTTCCTGCACGGCGGTCCAAAGCTCACCCACGTTCAGGAAAAAGCCCCCGTCGCCACTCATGACCACGGTCTTGCGGTCTCCGGCCGCCGCGGCGGCCCCGATGCCCAATTGCAGGCCTTGCCCGATACCGGCGCCCACCGGATAGACGTTCTGGTGCGGATTGTAGATCGGGAAGACTCGGTTGCCCCAGGTCGTGTTGTTCTGGGTGATGTCTCGCACCCAGATCGCGTCCTTGGGCATCACTTGGCGCAGTTGGCCGGAGAAAGTGCCATAGGCACCAAGGGTGGTGATGAACTCCGACTGCGCAGCCCGCTTCAGGGCGGCGAACTCATCAGCATAGCCGGTCGCAACCTTCAGCTTGCCCTCGATCCGCGAGAGTAGGCCGGCGAGCGTTGCCTGGGAATCGCCGGTGACGAAATAGTTGCTCTGATATGTGCGGCCGTTGGCGGCCGGGTCGGCATCGATCTGGATCATGTTCTGCGGCAAGGTTACCGCGAAATCGCCGGTTTCATGCCCGCGCAGCCGGCACCCGACGACCAGGCACAGATCGACGGTCTTGTAGAAGTCGGTGACCATCGGCATGCCGTTGCCAGTCAGGCCGCCCAGGTTAAGCGGATGATCCTCCGGCACGGTGCCCCGGCCGTTCCAGCTTGTGACCATGCCGAAACCCAGGTCCAGCAGCCGCGCGGCTTCCTTGCCGGCGTTCTTGGCGCCGTTGCCCAGCCATAGCAACGGTCGCTTGGCCGCGATCACGCGCGCGGCGAGTTCGTCCAGTTCCGACGCAGTGGGCGTGCGTGGGGTCGGCAGCGGTAAAACGAAATTGTCCAGGATCGCCGGACGGTCGATCTTCTGGCGTTGCAGGTCGATCGGCACCTCAATGCTGACCGGCCCCATCGGCGCGGACAGTGCGTCGACGGCGGCCCGGGTCAGCACACCGATCGCGCCCTGGGCCGAACGGATGCGATAGGCGGATTTGCAGACGGATCGCATCATGCCGAGTTGATCGATGGGGTCGTGGACAGTGCCCATTTCGCGGTCGGCGTGGCGGGTGGCGGTATGCCCGGTGATGTGCAGGACGGGGGAGCCGGCGAACTGCGCCTCGATCAGGCCACCAATCGCGTTGGCCGCCCCGGGACCGGTAGAGGAGAAGATGACACCTAGGCCACCGTTCACGCGGGCATAGCCGTCGGCCATGTGGGCCCCACCCAACTCGCCGCGCGCCATCATGAAGCGGATGGTGTTGCGCCGGCCGATTGCGTCCAGCATCGGAATGTTGTGGACGGACGCGATGCCGAAGGCCGTGGTCACGCCGCACGCGGCCAGGAACTCGGCAACCAGGTCGCCGACGGTGTAGTCAGTCGCCATATCGTGGTGTCTCCCCCAAATCGCCGGCAAGCTGAAACAGCGGGCGGGGCACGTCAACTTGCCGCGACGATGCGCCGGGTTTGCCGACCAGACGAGGGTGGTGGGGTGGGTGATGGATGCCGCAGATGCGAATGACTTGCATACGCGTAAACCCAGTGCTACGAACCTGCCACACGCGAGAGGGGGCACGTCCAGCGCATGTATGTCTGCCTGTGCAATGCGTTGACGGAGCGCCATGTGCGCGACGCGGCCATGGCTGGCGCGAACCGGCCCAGCCAAGTATACTGCGTCAACGGGTGTATCGCGCAATGTGGCGGTTGCGCGCCCACCCTGCGGCGCATCCTCGATGAGACTTCCGCCCTTACGATGTCTCCGGAGTTGTTGGCCGCGGATTGAACTCCGCCACGCGCAACCCGGAGGCCAGTAGATTGAAGGCAGACCCCAAGGTCGTTGAGTACCTGAACACCGTGCTGACCAACGAGTTGACCACGATCAACCAGTATTTCCTCCACGCCCGCATGCTCGACAACTGGGGCGTCACCAAGCTCGGCAAACACGAATACGACGAGTCGATCGAGGAAATGCGTCACGCCGACTGGCTGATCAAGCGCATCCTGTTCCTTGACGGTTTGCCCAACGTCCAGCGCCTGAACCCGATCCTGATCGGGCAGTCGCCCGAGGAAGTGTTGCGGTGCGACATGAAGCAGGAAGAAAAGGCACTCACCGACCTGCGGGAGGCCATCCCCTATTGCGAGAGCGTGCGCGATTACGCCAGCCGCGATCTGTTGTTCCGCATCCTGGCCGCCGAGGAAGAACATGTCGATTTCCTGGAAACCCAGTTCGACCTGATCGGACGAATCGGCATGCAGAACTGGATCCAATTGAACAGTGGTTCCGCGGAGGAATAGGCCGCAAACCGCCAGAGATACGAGAGCGAGGGATCACGGCTTGCTCCCCGCCCCTGACGGCAGCAAACTGCGATGGTCACTCGATTGGGAGGAACCACCATGCTGTATGAACTGCGTATCTATGAGTGCGTCCCAGGCCGACTTCCGGACCTGAACAAGCGCTTCGACACCATCACGTTGAAATTGTGGGAGAAGCATGGCATCCGACAGGCTGGCTTCTGGACCACCGTGATCGGCGAGTCCAACCAGACCCTGTATTACATGCTGGCCTGGGAATCCCTGGCGGAGCGTGAGCAGAAGTGGAACGCGTTTGGCGCCGACCCAGAGTGGCATGCGGCGCGCGCGAAGACCGAGGAAAATGGCGCTATCGTCGCCAATGTGAAGAATTTCATCCTCGGCCCGACCCCGTATTCATCGGTGAAATAGCGGGTTTCTCCACCGGCCGAGCGAGGATTGCGTTCGGCTGGTGGGGTTCACGCAACGACCTCTTCAACTCGCCCCGTCCTCCGCGCAATTCGCTGCGGCGCGGTGCAGACACCTCAACGACTTTCCCCGTTACGATTATAGAATTCCGCGCGTCTTCATGCTACCAAGAAGCAATAGATGAGTGAAGAAGGCACTCCCGCCCATTGCATGAAATATAGATATGTAACAAAATAAAGATGTCGCAATCGCTCGGTATCAGTACAGAACAGGTACGTTCTTGATATTATATGGCACCTCACCCATTGGGCTAGAGGCGCCCTATGCCATAATAATTATTTATTCCATGTTCATGTTTGAATATCATCTCTTAATGTCCATGTGACTAAAATGGGCACCGCTAAATGAAATATATCTCGGACTGGTAATAATATCAATTCATATTAATACAATATCTGTGCTGCGCCGTCTGGAATGACAGCTATGGGAAAACAAACGGCGTCGTTAGACCGGGTGGTCTTGTCGTGATCAAGGTTACTGCCCATCGGACGCATCGCGCGGCAGCGTTCCATTGTCCCTGATCCGCACGATGCCCTTGCGCCACGGGACGCGAGCAGGCGGCCTGCCCAATAGATGGCGAGAGCACCCAGCTGTCGAAGAATTTTACAGCATCTACCCGGGACGTCTTTTCAAAAATGATACTGCATTGATTTAAACAAATTTTCTTGTGAGGCATGAAATTTGCTTGCACCGATTAACGTACCTAATAACCTAACCAAGACATAAGGCTAATCGGATGAGAAAGCTCCTTCTGACGTCGGCCATCACGGCCATCGCATTCGTTGCTGGGCCGATGAATCAGGCGGACGCCGCCGCGATCACCACGCTGTTCAATACCGGAGTGGACGCGGGTGGCGCGACGTTTGCGGACGGCACGATCGGCGACCTACACTACACCCTGACATCCGTCCCCAGCGGGGTGTCCACCATTCGGATACGAACGTCCGCGGGCTTCGCTCCGATCCCCCCCTGGCTCGGTGACAACGCTCTTTCCACCTGGATTGGCCCGAACAATACCGATGAGCTAATCAGCCCGCCGGGCCAATATACCTACAGGACGACGTTTAGCCTCACGGAGCTGAACCCAACGACCGCGTCGATCGTCGGCCAATGGTCCATTGATAATCAACAGGCTGGGATATTTCTCAATGGCGTGCTGGTGGCTGGCACCAGCAATTCGGCGGAGGATTGCAATTTCACCTTATGGTGTGGTTTCACCGTTACCAGCGGCTTTCAATATGGAACCAATACCCTTGATTTCCGCGTTGACAATCTTGGCACGTTGGACAACCCGACCGGCCTTCGGGTCGAGATGACCGGAACGGCGGAAGTTCCCGAACCCGCATCAATGTTACTGCTCGGTTCGGCGATGGCCGGCCTTGGCATCCTTCGCCGCCGCAAGACCACCTGATCCGCCATCGCGTGTGGGGACGAAACCGCACGGGTTCTGGACCTCGCCGATCGGGCAATCAGTCGAGTCGCGGGCAGCCCTCACCAGCCAGATGCCGATCGCGTCGGCATGGCGGGGGACTGCGGCGATGCCGTCGGGTCACAGCTGGCGGTATGCGGGCCTGTCTCCAGCCGCATGCATTTGCGCTTGCGCCCCTCACGACCGGCCGGGATCGTCACGATTTGCTACCGAAGTCGCGGCAGAGCCCAACCCGTGGCTGACGCCGAACGGGGCGGCCTGTTCAATGGCCTCTGCTTCCTCCTCGACCCTCAGCACATTGTTGAATTTGTTGAAGAAGCCGCACATCGTAATGCGCAGCGTCAGTTGGACGATCTGCCCCTCGGCGAAATGGGCCCACAACCGGTCGAACAACGCATCCCGTAAGCGGTTAGACTGGGTCCGCACCGCGATCATTTATTCGACCACGAGTTTATCGACGTCATCGGACTCCGGGTGATCCTGGTGGTCCAGAACCCAGTCCACGCCATCCGCTGAGACGCCCGCGGGCACCAGGAACGGCGTGTGATGGGCGACGGACTCATCGCACTCATTCAGTTTGAAGACCGCGACGATCGCCCGTTCCTGGTGGCGCTGCGGGAGGGTCTTCGCCTCCCGGAGCTCCATCAGCATACCCATCAGATAATTCACGGCCGCTGGGACAGGAGCAAACACCGCGACCTGGCGCGGGACAGACCACAAACCTCGGCGAATCGGCCGTGGATTTCAGCGGCATCCGCCCACGGTTCCGTGGATGGGATGGAACGGACACGGCGACCGCGAAATCTGGTGTTCCTGGCCTAAGCGGCCGGCTTCTTGCGCATCAGCGCCTGCCGCTTGCAGATCGCCACCATCTCGTCCCGTTGGTTCCAGCAGGTGTGCTCGAACTCGACAATACCGACATCGGGGCGGGACTTGCTTTCACGCATGGCCAGCACCTTCGTACGGGACCGCAGCGTGTCCCCGGCAAACACCGGCTTGGGAAACCGCACCTCGGTGAAACCCAAATTGCCGACTGTCGTGCCGATCGTGGTGTCGTTGACGGAAACCCCGACCATCAGGCCCAGGGTGAAGATGGAGTTCACCAGCGGCTTGCCGAATTCGGTCTTGGCGGCAAATTCAGAATCCAGGTGCAGCGGCTGGACGTTCATCGTCAGCGTGGTGAACAGGACATTGTCCATCTCGGTCACCGTACGGGTCCAGGGATGGTTGAATTCCTGCCCGACGGAGAATTCCTCGTAATACAGACCGGCCATGGTAACGTTTTCCCCTTGCGTGTGGTCCGCGCAGGGTAATTCGTCCCGCGTCAGGCCGCCAGCTTGTCAGCCCGGATGTCCTTGATGTCTCGGAACGTCAGCGCCGGAGCCAGATCTTCCGCGCGCCGCATCATGAACGCCGACGAGGCCAGGAACACCGGATCCCCGTCGACATCATCCGCCATCGCCGTTCGGTTTTCGGCGATAAACTTCGCCAGTGCCGCCTTGTCGGCCGAGAAAACCCAGCGCGCGAGAGCATAGGGTGATGCCTCGAACCCAATCGCGACGCCATATTCAGCCCCCAGGCGAGCCTGGAGCACGTCCAACTGCAAGGTGCCGACGACCCCTACCAGGGGCGCAGATCCATCCTGCGGGCGGAACAGTTGGACGACGCCTTCCTCGGCCAGTTCCACCAGGGCCTGGCGCAGCTTCTTGGCCTTCATGGCATCGTCCAGACGCACGCGGCGCAGGATTTCCGGGGCAAAATAGGGGACGCCGATGAACTGGATGTCCTCGCCTTCCGTCAGGGTGTCTCCAATCCGCAAGGTGCCGTGGTTTGGAATACCGACCACGTCGCCGGCGAATGCCTCATCCGCGATTTCACGTTCGCGGGCGAAGAAGAACTGCGGCGCATGCAGCGGGATCGACTTGCCGGTACGCACCTGCTTCAGCCGCATGCCACGCACCAGCCGGCCGGAGCACACCCGCGCGAAGGCGATGCGGTCGCGGTGATTCGGATCCATGTTCGCCTGAATCTTGAACACCAGCGCGGTAAGGCCAGGTTCCGTCGCCTCGATCGAACGCTTGTCGGCGGGTTGCGCGCGCGGCCGCGGGCCATATTCCGCCAACCCGTCCAGCAAGTCCTTGACGCCGATGCCCTTGATCGCACTGCCGAAATAGACCGGTGTCAGGTGCCCCGCATTGAACGACTCGAGGTCGAATTCGGGGAGCGCCGACCGGACGAGATCGACCTCGTCGGCGACGGCGAGCATGCGGGGGTCGGACTGCGAAAGCTCGTTGATGAGATGCATCTCGCGCTTGCGCAGGTCGTAGGTCCCGGCGAACTCCGACGCCCGCCCGACCGGCCACGTGACCGGGCTCGTGTCCAGCGCCAGAGTGGAGGCGACCTCATCCAACAACTCGATCGGATCGCGGGCCTCGCGGTCCATCTTGTTGATGAAGGTGATGATCGGGATGTCGCGCAGACGGCAGATTTCGAACAGCTTGCGCGTGCGGGCCTCGATCCCCTTGGCGGCATCGATCACCATCACGGCGGAATCGACCGCGGTGAGGGTACGATAGGTGTCCTCGGAGAAATCCTCATGGCCCGGCGTGTCGAGCAGGTTGAAGACGCAACCAGAGTACTCGAAGGTCATGACCGAGGTGACGACGGATATGCCGCGCTCCCGCTCGATCCCCATCCAATCCGAGCGAGTCCGGCGGCGTTCGCCCTTCGCACGGACGTTGCCCGCAAGCTGGATGGCACCACCAGCGCGCAGCAGATGCTCGGTCAGCGTGGTTTTGCCCGCATCGGGGTGGGAGATGATCGCGAAGGTTCGGCGGCGGGCGATCTCAGTGGTGGGATCGGTCATACTGGGTCCTGAAGTCCTGACTCACGGACGCCGGGGAGGAAGACCGCCCCGGCGCCGTCTGTGTCCTTATATAGGCATTCGCATCCCGGTGTCAGGCGACGGGCCGCGCGATTGCGAGAATCGGCCGGACGCCTCACGGTTCCACATAGATGCGGGTGACCCGCTTGCCCAATCGCACCAGCAGTTCATGCGCCATGGTCCCTGCCCGGTCCGCCACCAACTCCGGCCGGATGACGTGGCCATCATGCGTTCCATACAGAAGAACGGAGGAACCTACCCCGGCATTGGGCATGTCGGAAATATCGATCTGCATCTGATCCATGCTGATCCGTCCTAGGATCGGAGCTTCCTGCCCGTCCACCAGCACGGTGCCGCTGGCGGTCCGCTGCCAGGGCAACCCATCATCATACCCAAACGGCACCACCCCAATCCGATGCGCTCGGCTTGCGACATAGGCGCGGTTGTAGCCGAGGCTTTCGCCACTGGCGATATTCTGGATGGTGGCGATCCGGCTCGTCACGCCGACCGCCAGCACCAGCGGCAATTCCTGCTCGACCGAAGCAGATGGATAGACACCGTAAAGCCCGAGCCCCACCCGGACCATATCGTAGTGCGCCTCCGGAAAGCGGACCGTGCCAGCGGTATTGGCCGCATGGACCAGGAGATCCTCGAACCCATCCGCTCGGAGTTGCCCGACCACAGTGTCGAACGTGGCTATCTGCCGCCTGGTATGGTCGTCCTGGTCGGGATCGTCCGCTGAAGAAAAATGCGTGCAGACACCGGACAGTCTCATTGTGCGGGATTGCCGGATCCGTCTGGCAAGACTTAGAGCCTCCCGCGGATCGACACCCAAGCGGTTCATTCCGGTATTGACTTTCAAATGCACATCGATCGTTTGACCGGCCTCCGACAGAGCCTTGTCAAAGATGTCCACCAGGTCAGGGGAATACACGATCGGGGTCAGGCGGTATCGCACCAGACTGTCCACATCGTCTCGATCGGGCAGGAACACGTAAATGTCCTGGGTGACGCCCGTCTTGCGGGTGGAAACCCCCTCCCCGGTGGAGGACACGCCGATATGGTGAATGCCCAGGCGTGTCATCCAGAACGCCAGATGCACGAGCTCGGTCCCATAGGCGAGCGCCTTCAGAACAGCCATGATCTTTGTGCTGCCTTGGCAGTGCCGCCGAAACCGCGCCACATTTTCGCCGATCGCAGCCAGATCCAGCCAAAAGGCACGCTGCGCCATCGATCCGGCCAAATCCCGCGCGGCCCGGACCATGCCGGAGTTGCGGGGACCCTTGAACAGAACCGTATCGCCATGGCGCAGGAGCGGCAGCAACCGGTCCTTCAGTTCCGACGCGCCGGCGACCGGGATGACAATCCCATCGGGACGCGCTGACAGAAACCCTTCCTGGGTGTCGCGCAACCCTCCCTGTCCCACCAGGAACAGATGGCTGAAGCCGCATTCGGCCGCATGGGCGCCGACCTGCCGATGCTCGAACCCGCCCTGTGTTCCCAACTCCCGCATGCCGGCGAATGCAAAGATCTTCCTGCCCGTCTGCGGGGCGCCGAGCGCCGCGGTCCGCAACGCGCTGTGGACGGAAATGGGATCGGACGTGTAAGCGTCATTGATGATCCGCACCCCCTGGGAGGAGGACCATACCTCGGCCCGGGTTGGCAACGGGCTGTACCCGTCAAGCGTTGTCGCGATCTCCCTCAGGCTGACACCTAGCAGGTGGGCCGCCAACGCCGCGATATGCAGATCATGGAGAATTTCCGGCGAGCGGGTCCGGATCAGAATCTCGAACCGCGCGCCGGATGGCACCGACAGGGCCACGATCTGGCCGTCATCCGCGTTCGCCAACTGTGTAAAGGACAGGGCCTGGCCTTCGGCGCCGATGCGATGGACCGCGCATTGCAGGTCCTCGATCGAGGCGGAAATGGTCTCCTCATGCGCCGGGACGATCACCCAGCCTTGGGGGCCAATTCGTCGGAACAACTGCATCTTCTCTTGCGCGATGGCCTGTCTTGTCCCGAACGAGGCGAGATGCGCCATGCCGATATTTGTCAAAATGCCGTAATCCGGCGCGGCGATATCCTCCAGGATTGCCATCTCCCCCGGCTCCGAGACCCCGGCCTCCAGAACCGCAAGAGGACTTTCCTTCTCACCGGACAACACGGCCAGAGGCAGACCCAACTGGCTGTTGTAGCTGCCCGGCGAGGTCGTGGCATCCAATGACGCCAGCAGCGCACCCAGCGCATCCTTGACAACAGTCTTGCCGTTGCTGCCGGTGATCGCGACAACTTGCCCGAAGAATTGTCGGCGATACCAGCGCGCCAGGCGTTGCAGCGCCTGCAGCGGGGAGTCCGTCACGATGACCGGCCAGCGAACGTCGACGGCACCCTTGCTGATGATATCGTGATCCACCAGCGCCGCGGTCGTACCGTTTCGAAACGCCTCAGGAAGAAATCTGTGCCCGTCCGTGTGCGCTCCCTTCAGGGCGACGAACAACGCCCCTGGCGATGCGCCACGAGAATCCGTGCACACGCGATCAACCGAGCCATGAAGGGGTGCATGCCACAGGGTTCCGCCGACAATCTGTGCGAGTCGATCAAGCGCAATCGGTTTCATTCGGTCTTTCACCCTCCCGACCGGTATCGCCGTTTCCCCCGCCAGGGCCGGTATCACGCGGCGACGACATGGCCATCAACATCACGTCGCCCTGGGAATCCACACAGGCTGTGAATACCACGGCGGCCCGTTGGACGCATACGAAGTCCGGGCCATGGCTCCAGGCGGGTTCGCCGTCCCAGCCCCCAAGTCCCGAATGCGTGCGCGGTGCAAGGGATCGACAATCTCCGAGGCCTCAATCATCTCTCACTTCGCGCTTGCAACATGAACCGTCCAGACGGTATAGTAACCTATGGTTTCGCCATCCCCCGACGCCCGAACCCGTATTCTCGACGCGGCCGAAACCCTGGTGCGCGCCAAAGGGGTCACCGGGCTAACGCTTGAGGCCGCGGCACAAACCGCGGGCGTGTCGAAGGGCGGGCTGCTCTACCATTTCGCTTCGAAGGAGGCATTGCTCGATGCGCTGCTGAAGCGCCTCGCCTCGTTCATTCAGGAAGACTTCGAACAAGGCGTCGCCGATCAACCCGACGGTCCCGGTCGAGTCACCAGGGCCATGCTCACCTGGGCACTCGGCCTGCCACCCGACGAAAGCAACGAGCGCTGCGACCGTGCCGCCGCGGTCTTTCTGGCGGCCTTTCACCATGATCCGGCCCTGCTGCAACCCGTCCGCGATCAGATTGCACGCATGAAACAGGCCGTCGAGGCCGATGGCCTGATCCCAGGCCACGGGCTCGCTGTCATGGCGGCGGGCGACGGTCTGTTCATGGCCCGCATATTCAACCTCTACACCCTGACCACCCACGAGCGTTCGGCCATCCACGCCGCTCTTTCAAACCTGCTGATCCCAGCGCCATGATCCGACGCCACCTCCTGCTCTTCTTGACACTCTTTGTCGCGGTTGTCGGCGGTGGCTGGCTGACGTTTCGGAGCAACCACGCGGCGCCTCCCGCCCAGGCCGTGTCCACCAGTCCGATCGGGGTCGGCGCCCTTGGTCGGGTCGAACCCGAATCCCGGGTGCGCAAGCTGTCCCAACCGGGCGGCTTCTCAGTCAATCGGGTGGAACGCCTTTTGGTTCGCGAAGGTGACATCGTCACCGAAGGCCAACTCCTGGCCGAACTGTCCGATGCCGTGCAGAAAGATGCTACCGTGCTACAGGCTGAAGCCGCGCTCGCCGAGGTTCGTGCGACTTTGGAGAAAGTCCGCACGGGTGGTCGCCCCAGTGAGATCGAGGCGCAGAAGGCAAGGATCACCGCGTTGGCGGCGATGGAAGACATGAATCGCCGCGATGCCGAACGATCGGAACAACTCCAGGCCACCGGCGCCGGCGCCAAGGCCGCCGCGGAACGAAACCGTGCCGCCGCGGCTCGCAGTGCCGCCGAACGGGCGGAAGCCGAAGCGCAACTGGAGACCCTCGCGCGCCCGCGACCGGAGGACGTGGCCGTCGCCGAAGCCCGCGTCCGTAACGCCGAGGGCACGTTGGACCGTGCGCGGGGCGATGCCGCTCTGTCGCGAATCAGAGCGCCCATCGCCGGTACGGTTCTGAAAATCTACGCCCGCGCGGGGGATCTGGTGAGCACGGATGGGTTGTTGGACATGGCCGACCTCACACGGCTGGATATCGTGGCCGATATCTACGAAACGGACCTGCCGCGCGTGCGCAAGGACCAGGAGGCCGAGGTGATCGTGCCCGGTGACACCACCCGTTACCGGGCCACGGTGAGGGAAGTGGGCTGGATGGTGCGACGGACCACCCAGGCTGGTTCGGATCCCGTGGCGGCGGTCGATGCACGGACCGTGGAAGTGCGGCTCGCCCTAGATGATGCCGGGCGGGAGGCGCTTTCCCGGCGCACGAATATGCAAGTCCAGGTCGCGATCAGGCCATGAAAGCTCTGGCCCTCGCGCTGCTGCCCGCCAGGCTGGCATGGCGGCAACTTCGTGCCGAAAAGGCGCGCCTTGCCTCCGCCATTGCTGGCGTCATGTTTGCCTGCGTTCTGGTGTTCATGCAGTTGGGGTTTCGTAGCGCGCTGTTCGACAGCGCAAGTGCGTTGCCGCGGGCGATGCACGGTGAATTGTTCCTGATCCATCCGATGACCACCGCGTTGTTCCGGCCCGAACCCCTGCCCCGCGTCCGCGCCTTCCAAACCCTGGCGGTGCCGGAAGTCGCCAACGCGGTCCCGGTTTATCTGGCGCAAGGCAGTTGGAGGAACCCACAAACCGGGGTGCGTCGCGCCATCCAATTGGTCGGCTTCGATATGGAGGCGGGCGCGGTTAACTTCCCCGGACTGACACCCCTGATCGGCGCGTTGAAACGACCCGATACAGTGGCATTCGACGCCCGATCCCGCCCGGAGTTCGGTCCGGTCCCCGCGTTGATGGCCGAACGCGGCCCGATCCCGGTGGAGATCGCCAATCGGACGGTGGAGATCGTCGGCATCGTGGAACTGGGCGCCAGCTTTGGCGCCGATGGCAACGTCGTCCTGAGCGAGGTGAATTTCCAGCGATTGATCAAGGAGCGTAAAGCCAGCAACACCGACCTGGTCGCGCTTCGCCTGCACCCTGACGCCGATCCGGCGGCGGTGAAACTTCGGCTGACGGCGCTATTGCCAGCGGATGTTGTGGTTCTGACGCACGCCGAGTTGGTGCAGTGGGAGCGGAATTACTGGGAAAAAACCACACCGATCGGCTTCATTTTCGCCTTCGGAAGCCTGATGGGCCTGATCGTTGGTATGGTGATCGTGTACCAGATCCTGTTCGCGGATATCGCGACCCATCTGCCCGAGTATGCGACCCTGAAAGCCATGGGATACTCCGGGGGCTATCTCAGCCGCATGGTCTTGGCCTCCGCCGCGATCCTGGCATTGCTGGGGTTCGTCCCGGGGATCCTGGCATCGGCGGGCCTGTACGATCTGGTCGCCAAGGCCACTTTACTGCCTTTGCGGATGGACACCACGCGCGGGCTCATCGTGTTCGGGCTGATCTTCGGCATGTGCGCCTTTGCCGGTTTACTGGCGATGCGGAAACTCCGCGACGCCGATCCCGCGGACATGTTCTGACCCATGGATGCGCCGGTCCGTCTGCAGGGTCTCAGTTACGCGTTCGGCGAAGGTGCGTTGCGCCGTCCCGTCCTGCGCGATCTGAGCCTGTCGGTCGACCCCGGCGAAGTCGTGCTGCTGACCGGACCTTCGGGCAGCGGCAAGACAACCCTGCTGACCCTGATCGGCGCATTGCGGGTCATGCAACAAGGCAGTTGCATGGTGCTGGGTAAGGAACTGATGGGCGCCACAGAGGCCGACCGGGTCAGCCTGCGCCGGCGCGTCGGCTTCATCTTCCAACACCACAATCTCCTGGGCTTCCTCACCGCGCGCCAAAACGTCGCCATGGCCCTGGAATTGGACACCGACTCCACCGAGTCGCAACGACTGGCCCGCGCCTCCGCCATGCTGGAAGCGGTGGGATTGGCCGATCACGCGGACTCAGTTCCGGGGAAACTGTCAGGCGGACAGCGGCAACGCGTGGCGGTGGCGCGCGCTCTGGTTGCCGGCCCCGGGTTGATCCTGGCAGATGAGCCAACCGCCGCACTGGACCGCCAAACCGGTCAGGACGTGGTTCACCTGATGCGCGACCTTGCCAAGCGCAACGGAATGCCAATCCTGCTGGTCACCCACGATCCGCGCATCCTGGACGTCGCGGACCGGGTCGTGGCCATGGAGGATGGACGTATCGCGGAAACGGTGGCGTGAACAGGCGGACCGATCTGGACCTGTTGCGGATTGTTCTGTGCGCGAGTGTCATTCTGCAACACGCGGTGCTGATCTTCGCCACCGAACCGCGGTATCATGTCAAGAGCGATACATCGCCGGCCTGGGCTACCGTACTTTATGAAGCCTTGCGCATCTTCTCCATGCCGCCATTCTTCGCCCTCGCGGGCTGGGCCGCCGTGTCATCGCTCCGACGTCGCGACATCACCCGGTTTCTGCGAGAACGCGCGGCCCGCCTACTGCCACCGCTGGCCGTTGGCATCGTCCTGTTCGGACCCGTCATCAAGTATATTGAGCTCAGCCAGGGCCGCGATCTCGGTCTGCCCGGATTTCGATTGGTGCAACCGATCCAAATGGGGCTTCTGGAATTCCTGCCGCACTACTTCACCCGTATTGTCCTGACGACATGGTCGCATTTGTGGTTCCTGGCCTATCTGGCAATCTACTCGGTCGTCCTGCTACCGGCGCTATTGTGGCTGGTTCGGCGCAAGCCGATGACCCGGCCCGCCCCGTGGTGGTCGGTGTTCATTCCGGCCCTGCCACTGGCTCTGGTCCTGGCGGCGTTCAACGGCTATTGGCCCTATTTGCCGAACCTGATCCATGACTGGACCAATTTCACCTACTTCGCCCTGTGTTTCCTGATTGGCGCGATGATCGCTGCCTGGCCCGGATACGAGGACGCCATGTCGTCGCAAACGGCCTGGCTCCTGCTTCTGGCCGTGGTAGGATTTTGCGGCGTCTTGCTTTTCGGTGAATCCGTCCCCGGTCGTGTCTGCGTTGGCCTGACGGCCTGGGGTTGGGTTGGGAGCTCCTGGGGATTGGCCATGCGCTGGATGCCGGCTCCGTCGCGCTGGTTGGACTGGTTGGGTGAGGCGACACTCCCGATCTATATCCTGCACCATCTGCCGTTACTGGGACTGGCACTGTGGATCATGCGCACGGACGATCCCGTTTGGCTGCAAATCCTGCTGATTACCGGGAGCGACGTTCTGGTGACAGTGGCGCTCTATATCGGGTTGATCCGCCCATGGCCATGGACGCGGCGTCTGTTCGGCATGGTGCCGCGACGAGCCGAGCCGTAGGCTCTGACATCGGACCGGCCCGCATCCCGCCGCATGATCGGTTCATCGTGTAGGCCCCTTCGACGTAACGTTAGAGTGCTCCTTGTTGGCCCAGTGTAAATGCCCTTTGAGGTGCCGCTGGCCTGCCTGGCGGTGGTCAAACCACCTCGACCTCGGGCGAAGCGTGTGCCGATAGCGGTCGCGCCGAGTCGCGATCCGTAGCTTGCCGTCACCGCTCAGCACCGTCTTGGCGGTGACGCCGTTGCGATAGTGGGTTGTGGACGCCAGCCGCTCTGCGCCCTGCGCGTAGCCCATGGGGTATGTCAACTCGGCGTTCAGCGACGCCTCGATCAGCGCCTGCTTGAACGCGATCCCCGCCGCGTTGATCGCCTCCCCGGTCATCGGGCCGGTCAGGAATTGGGCGACCAGTTCATTCGGGATCGAGGGAAGTTTGGAGAGGACGCGATCCAAATTCTTGGCTCTGCTTGGCATAATACGCCTCCTTGGCGTGGGTTATGCCTCGCACACAGATTTACGGACAGGCTCGCTTCCAGGTTTCGCGCCGATCCGAAGCTGGCGAATTATCTCGCGAGACACCGTGATCCCGTCCAGTTCCCGCCGCTGCTCAGCCGACCAGGGTCGGGCCACAGTCTTCCCATGTCTCCGTCAGTAGACCCTTGATCCGGGTGCGCTCCTCGTCCGCCAGTCGGTTGTACGACGCAACGCCCCGCTGATGCGAAACCAGGCTTGCGGCCCCGTCCTGTTTCCATCCCCGGACCAGGCGTTTGAACTGGCGGGTGCCGACCCCAAGACGCTCCACCTCCTCCGGCTGGCTCAAACGAAGTTCGCCCGCCTGGCGAACCACATGCGAACGTTCCAACTCTTGACCTCTCTCCACCAAGGGCCCCTCGTCCACGCGCCCCTCCTTCGTGAACGCGCCGAGTAGAGGACATTCTGGCTTTGTGTTGGCAGATGCGAAAAGACCCTTGCGGACCGACCCGGGAACCCTTAGGAACGCGGCCTCATGGCCGATCCGGGCGCGTAGCTCAGCGGGAGAGCACTACCTTGACACGGTAGGGGTCACAGGTTCAATCCCTGTCGCGCCCACCATGTCGTGAGCCTTTTCAGGTTGGGGCCAGCCGATCCGATCATGGACTATCACGCAAGTGTTAAACTACCGCCGGTCGGGCGCCAACCCGATCAATGGACTGCGCGATATCATCCAGGGCATCACGGACCCCATCCATCAATTCTATGTCCACGTCATGCAGATAGACCTCCGTGGTCGTGCTGCCGGGTTTCTTTTGTCCCAGCGTCATTGAGATGTCGGACTTCGACACGCGCCGCCGACGAACCTCCGTCGCGATCGTGTCCCGGATCGTGTAGGCGGTCACGTCCGGGCCAAACCCAGCCGCGTCGAGCAAGGTCTGGAATGCCCCCGCGGTCTTCCGCACCGGCTTTCCGTGATAGGTGCCAGGTGCCCGTGTGGCGTGGCCACGACCCAGGGACGCACCCACTCCGCCATCGGCGCCGCTTCTTGGTCTGGGCACGTCCTGGCGGGTTCAGCCGGATGATTCTCCGGTCTACGTGCATTGCCCACGGGTCAATTCCAACACAGCTTCCGGCCGCGACGCTGTGCCGATCATCAGGGCGAGGAACACCGACAGGTAGTCCGGCATGTCTGTGGACCAGAGGCGCGCCAGTGCCTCAATCGTGAGAACGCGCTCCCGCCGCGCGCTGGACGGTGTCGAGATGAACGACACCGGCCGGTCAAGCTCGCCGTTCTTCCATGCCCAGTTGCCCGCGGCGCGCATGATATTGAAGCAGCGTCGGACGGTCGCGGGCGCGTGCGTGGCATGAAGGGTGCCGATGCCTGCCGCTGAACCGCGAGGCTCAGGTCCCCGACAGTGCTCCCCCCGGAGAGCAGGCTCGCCAGCTGGAATAGTCTCCGGCGGTTGATAGGGCCGCTCCGCGTGTGCTTCTCGTGCTGCTGGTAGTAGCGGGTGAACACCGTAGCCAGGGCCCCGTCGTGCGGATGTTGCTGCCGTAGCGTGACATTCAGGGTGAACAATTCGGCAAGCGCGACCTTGGCGGATTTAAGATCGTCAGTGCCGAGCGATGCGCGGCGCGTCTGTCTGGTAGCAGGATCGAACCATGTGCGGCACCCCTGCCCGCTGTTCGGGCGGCGGGACAACCAATAGTCTCCGATGCGTCCGGGCTGGTCCTTGTCGGTATTGGACACGCGGGCACCTCCGTTGCGGCAAGATAGGCTTCGATATGCGCTGGCAGGTAGCGCGGCTGGCCGCCGATCATTACGTAGACAATCCGTCTGGGCTACCGCTCCCGCCGCACCGTATCCACGGACACGCCAAGCCGGTCGGCAACCTTGCGCTCCGTCCTGCTCGGCCGGGAACAGTTCGTCCCAAAGCGGATCGAGGCCCTCTAACGCATCTCGCACTTCGGCCTCGGTCAACCCATCGATCTCCGGCCGCGCCGACCGCCAGGTGCCGATGATGACCTCCGGGGCGCGCAGGAGGCCGCGCAACTGGTCGATCACCGCGGTTTCGATTTCGGCGGCCTGCACCCGTCCGATCGGGCACGCCCCCGCGCCGCCCTTCAGGACCGATTGGCGGACATAATAGCGATACAGCCGGTCGCCACGCCGCGTGTGTGTTGGAGTCATGGCGGAACCGGTGGGGCCGAACAGCAGTCCCTTCAGCAGCGCAGGCGTCGCCGCCCGCGTGCGCGCCGCCCGGACCCGTGGACTTTCGCGCAGGATCGAGTGCACCCTGTCCCAGAGCATGCGGTCAATGATCGGCGCATGCTCACCGGGATACGCCGTGCCCTTGTGCACCGCCTCGCCGATATACACCCGGTTGTTCAGCATCTTGTAGAGAAAGCCCTTGTCGACCGGTTTGCCCCGCCGGGTCGTGACCCCTTCCGCGGTCAGGCCCCGCACCAGCGTCGTCGCCGAGCCCACCTCGGTGAACCTCTGAAAGATCATGCGCACCGTCGTGGCCTCGGCTTCGTTGACCAGCAGCTTGCGGTCCCGGACCTCGTAACCGAGCGGCACGAACCCACCCATCCACATGCCGCGTTTGCGGGAGGCGGCGAATTTGTCGCGGATGCGTTCGCCGATGACCTCGCGTTCGAACTGCGCGAAGGACAGCAATATATTGAGCGTCAGACGGCCCATGCTGGTCGTGGTGTTGAAGGCCTGCGTGACGCTGACGAACGTGACATTGTTCCGGTCGAACACCTCGACCAACCGCGCGAAATCCATCAAGGACCGGCTGAGGCGGTCGATCTTGTAGACCACGACGACGTCGACGCGGTTTTCCTCGATGTCGGCCAACAGGCGTTTCAGCGCCGGACGCTCGAGGGTGCCGCCGGAAAACCCGCCATCGTCATAGCGGTCCGCCAGTTCAACCCAGCCCTCCGATCGCTGGCTGGCGATGTAGGAGCCGCAGGCCTCACGCTGCGCGTCGAGGCTGTTGAACTCCATCTCCAACCCCTCCTCGGACGATTTGCGCGTGTACACCGCGCAGCGGAATTTCCGGACGGTCGCGGCAGGCTTCTTCATGGTTTGGCTCCCGTCCGCCGAAGCGCGAAGAAGACCCAGCCGTTCCACCGAGTGCCGGTGATGGCGCGTGCGATGGCGGACAGCGACCGGTAAGGGCGACCCTACCATTCGAAACCGTCGTTCAAGACCGTGACGGTATGTTCGATGCCCTGATATTCGCGGATCAGCCGAGTGCCGGCGATCGGCCCATCGTCAACGCGGGTGCGGCGCACCACGACGTTTCCACCATCAAGCTGCTCGCCCAGCGCTTCCAGCCGGGCCACCGTCTCGGGCTTCAAGCCACATAGGCCAGTTCCTGGATGCGGAATGCCAACCGGCTTTCCAGGAAGCGGCGGTTGTAGGGCGGTGGCTGCGAATCGAATAACTGCTCCCATTGCCGCTTCAGTTCGGGCGTCGACGCGCTTTTCAGCGCCGCCAGCCGGGCGAGCACGTCGTTGGGCTGGATGCGAGCTGTGGCGAGGGTGGCCGGGTTTCCCCTGGTTCGGGTCATGCGAGTCTCCGTCTGTTTCGGGTTGCATGACTGCGCTGGTGGGCGGTGAAGTGTAGCGAACTCTCTCCCGGGTCCTGCGCCTGTGCCGCGTCTGGGACGATTTCCCCGGCAGCGCGGCTCCTCAGCCGCACCAGCCCGCGGGCCAGGATGGCGCAGACCTCGCGGAGGTGGGGTGGGAGGTGCTGGTTCGGCTGGGTGGACAGGACGCCGGGGGCCACAGGGCGCTCCGATCAAAGTGACGCTCCATCACACTTACCGGCGCGGGTGCGAATCTGTCGGGGTGCCCATTGAAAACACTTGAATGCTGTACGGCGCTTGGTGATGTTGACAGCCTTGTCATGTCTCCCCGAGTCGGCAGAGGCTCATGGCGTCGTTCAATCCTCGGAAGTTCGCGGACCCCGACCGGCTGCGGTCAATTTCTCCCACCCGTCTGGCAATTCTGCTGGGTCCCTGGCGCTGCTATTTTGATAGACGTGGTCTGCATCTTCCCAACACGGCCGACGCCGAGATCGACTATTCGCTGTTGTCGGACATCCTGATGCGGCCGGATCGGACGACGCCGGCGGATATGGTCGACGCGCTGTATTACGTCCAGGAGACCGCGAGCGCAGACGATATGGACAAGTTGCTCGCGGCCATTCGATCAGAGGGCCTTGCGGTTGATGATGATCCACGGGCTTCACCGGTGGATGTGGCAATCGACGTGTGGTGCGTAGCCCCAGCGGTGGTGCGTACCCATCATGCCGAGGCCTATGCGATGCGGCAGCAGAACTTCGAGTATTTTGGGCTACAACAGCCGATCCCGGCGGCATTTCCAGATGTTGGCGACACGTTGCGGACCATGCTTGAGCGCGAAGCCGATGATTGGTTCGAAAGCCATCGACGTGGGCGCGGCTGCCGCATGTTCATCATCAGGCACACGCCCATCACCTGGATACTGATCCGTCATGGTCTGCCGATGCGACGAGAAGCCAGCCAGCAGGATGACGGCGCTGTCGGTGTGGAGTTTTACCGACCGCAGCGCCATGATGTGCTGATCTACGACGAACGCAGCGGGGATCTCGGTGTGCATGCGGGAACCAAGGGCAAGCGGAACCTTTACCGTGCAACGCTGGGCAAGCACGTGTTTGGCGACGAGACCCGCTTCCCGGCTGCCGGCCGGTTCAGCCTTCAACCGCTGATTGCCGATGGTCCTGCATCGCTGAACGTTGATGATATCGACGGGATCAACCGAGTGCGTCTGATCGAATACCGTCTGTACTGGGGTGGCGCGCATCACGAGATGGAAACGCGAAAGGCGGACGACATCTTCGCCGCGTTGGCGGCTCGCCGCATCACGACCCTGCCCGGCAGGAATCTCAGTAACGCGACGTTCAAGATCGCGTTTGAGAATGCTGACAAGGAACGGTCGGTCACCATCCGCCCGCCCGGGATTGCGCGGTATGAGCGCAATGACGACAGCGAACTGATCGACCAGTGGCTCCGCAAGCGGGGCTTTGTCCTGACAGCAACGGATACGGACGATGACGAAGCCCCTACAACGGTTCCGGACGACGATTGATGCGCTTCCTGGCGCGGAGACGGATCGGCGTGACTGGAGGATCAGGCTCGGCGTCGAGTTCGCCTGGGCCGGGACGTTCCTTCGGACAACAGGACAACGAGCGACGGCCATCGACTGTCCCTCGCCGGGCGACGATGGGTGTCCGCGCGGAGTGATCCGGACGGCCGGCGGCGGGTTGCGCGCGGTTTGCCGGTCGGCCGTTGGACGCTGTGATGCGGTCGAACTGGTGGCGGATGAAATTGATGTCTTGCGGATTGATCTTGAACGACTATGCCGTGCACTTGCGATAGCCTTCGAATTGCAGGAAGCGCCGCGGCCGATCTCCTTCGACCACGTTGTGACACTCGGCGCGTATGCGATCGCGGCCGGTGTCGCCACACCTGTGATGCTGGTTTTACCGGGGCCAGCGCATGACATTCAAATCGACCAACTCCAAGCGGCTGGACTGGGCCGCGAGCGAACGGTGCTGTTGGTGCCGCGCATCGCGTCCTTGCCGGTGTCCATCCAGGCGCGCCTGGTGGGGCAAGGTCACCTCGTTCTCAGCCTGGCCGATGTGACCAGGGCGGACGGCAAGGGCGGCGTCGTGCTCGTGCAACCTGTCGATCTGCTGCTGCACGACATTCTGACAGCGCTCCGGGTTCGGGTTGATACGGCGCACGTTGGACCGATTGTTGCGCTGCCTCCCGGGGCGCGATGGGGCGAACTGACGCTCGTGCTGATCTCCGATGAAGTGCTCCTTCTCATTTGCCGGGGCCAGACGCTCCGGCTCGAACCGGATCGGATGGGAATGAAGGACGGACGGACAGGCAAGCCCACCAGCGCTTGGATTTTTCTGCAGGTGCTCGCTCGGACGAATGGCGTGCTGGGCCCACTCGATCGCGATGTCATCGAGCAACACAAGAAGAGGAAGCAAGCGTTGAGCAGGCAGCTTGCACGCGCTTTCGGGATTGGCGGCGACCCAATCCGATGGCGAAAGAAGGATCGGGCCTATGAGACCACCTTCCTGATCCGCGATGAGCGGCCCAAGGCTGCCCGGAGGATCTGCTCTCACCGGTGAAATTTCACCGACGCCCGGTCCGCCACCCGTACTTTTTTCTTCGCCGAAAGCGCCACGGATTCCATGACTTTTTCCGCCGCACCCCGCCACGGATACGCCGGATAACGCACCGGTCGGTGAAATTTCGCCGGTAGCCATTGATCGGGCCACGCGCCCGTCTTCGATCGATGGCGGCACGACATGGACCAGGTGGTTGGGACTGCGGGATTTGATGCCAGGACCGTTCAGCACATTCGACGCACGGCACGGCGCCTGGCACGAACCGGATGCGTCCGGGGCATGGATGGCGACGATATCGAGCAAGACCTCTTTCTCGATCTGTGGCATCGGCGGGTAAACTACCAGCCTGACCGGGCCGGGTTCGCCACCTTCGCGGACCGCATCGTCGCGCATCGGGTGGCGTCCTTGGCCACCCTGAACGCCGGTCGGCAAGCCGAACGTCAGATCGTCAGTCTTGACGGCGCGGGCGGCGATGAAGACGGAGGGACGCTGCCTGATCATGAAGCCCTGAGTGAAGGCGATCTGGCACTCGCGATCGACGTCCACCGCTTCGTCGCAGGTCTCTCGCCAGCGCTGCAGTGCTGCTGCGCCCTGCTGCTGGCACCGAACCGGCAGGAAGCTGCGTTGGAATCCGGGCTGCATCGATCGACGATGTACGAGAACGCTCGCCGGCTGCGGTCGCTGGCGGAACGGGCCGGGCTGAAGATCTACGTCGTCGCACCCCGACAGATCGACGACTGCGCCGGTAAGTGCAGATCATGACCACGACCCTCCCTGCCGCTATCCGGCATCTGAACCAGCATGATCTCGCAGCCCGCTGGGGCGTCTCTGTCCGGACCTTGGAGCGTTGGAGATGGCTGAACCAGGGGCCAGCCTTCCTGAAAATTGGCGGCCGAGTGGCTTACCGGCAGGAAGACATCAAGGCCTACGAGGCGGCACGGCGTCACGCTCCCGGCCCGGTCCACGATCCGTTCTTCCAAGGTGGACGTTGATGGATGCCGCCACTGCAGCCGCCATGAGCGACCCGGAACGCAATGGGCTCTTTCGTCGGCGCTGGGCGGAATCGTTCCACAAACCGCCCGTTCGTGGTCAGGTCATGGATGATATCGAACTGGCTGGCCGTGCCCTGCTTGAGGAATGGAGGTGTTCACGGTCGAGGGAGCGGATGGCTGCCGCCGCATCAGGCGGTGAGCGGGCGTGGCCGCCATGCCCGTCGGGGCGCCGTTCGGACGGCATCGTCACGACATGAGCGACCCAATCCGATTCGTTGCGACGCAGGCGATCCGTCAGGCCGTCAAAGACCGGGCGGAGGAAGTTCTCGGCGGGATCGGCGTGGATTGGCGCGCGGGGCGGCCCCACATCAATTGCCCCTACCGTGACCACGCGGATGACAACGCCTCTTGGCGATGGGATTCCAGACACTCCAAGGCTTTCTGCACCTGTACCAAGGCCGACAGCATCTTTGACGTGGTGATGAAGGTTCGGGGCTGCGATTTTGAAACCGCCAAGATTCATGTGGCGGAGCTGCTGAACCTGCGCGATCTTATCCGTACCAAAGGAGGCGGTCAGGGCAACGGAAGGGTTTACCAGGCCACCGACGCGGCCGGCCTGTTGGGCGCGCCGGCCGACCGCCGCGACGACAGCCTGCCCGTCGCCTATCTCGCCCACCGGCTTGGCGCCGGTGTGGAAGCCGTGCCCAGTCCCGACACCGCCATGGTCGGCCTGAAGGCGTTGGGTTACTACGATCCCCCACCGGCGGGATCAAAAGCGAAACCGAATCTGGTTGGCGATTTCCCCTGCGCGGTGTTCGGTACTGTCGCGGCGGATGGGCGGACCCATGCGCATCGCATCTACGTTGCACCCGGTGGCGCCGGTAAGGCTGACCTTGGTCCTGGTCTGGACGGGCGGCCGCGCGAGCCGAAGAAATCGGCGAAACTGACCGGCGATAAGCCTATCACAGGTTGCGCGGTCCTGTGGGGCGATCCCAGCCATGCCCCGCATCTTGTCGTGACCGAGGGGATTGAAACCGGCGCCGCCGTCGCGCTGGCACTCTCGGATGAGATCAAGGCCGGAGGCATCGCAGTTGCCGCCGCCATCTCGGCAACGGGCGTCGAGGCGTTCCAGCCCTATCCTGTGACGGTGCACGTCACGGTCGCGGCCGATCGGGACGAGGCGGCCAAAGGGAACGGCAGACCGGGCTCGCGGCGCGGCGAAGGAGCGGCGCGCAACTTTGGTCTGAAGCACCACGAACGGCTTAAGGTCGCGATCGCCATACCGGGCAATTCCGGCGAGTCCGTGGATTGGCTCGATGTACTTGTGCAGCACGGACGAGATGCTGTGCGCCAGGGCATCCTGGCCGCGGCCCCGTTTGTGCCGACGCCAGCGGAGCAGGAGGGTGCGGTCCGGGGCCAGAGCCGTGCCGAGGAACTGCGGGAGATCGCCACCGCCTATCCGCTACCGGCGATGGACACACTGACGTTGCTCTACCAGCACACCGCCGCCGGCAAGGTGAAAGTCCATAAAGTCGTCAAGTGGGAGAAGGACATCGAAACCGCTCAGCAAGTGCCGGTAACGGTACCAATCACCACGCCCTTTGGGGTTCCGGCCCGGTTGCGCCATGCCGATCAGGCAGACTCTTACGGATTGCGCTGTGTCGTTCAGGACTTGAGCGGTAAGTCCCGCGCCGTCGATTTCGACCGGGCAGCGCTTCCAAGGATGGGCGCGACAGAGATCAGGGCGGCCCTGTTCGGGGTCGGATTGCGCACAGAAGATGACGGCGAAATGATCGCAGTGCAATGTCTGAAAGCAGCCGATCCTGACCAGGAAGTTCTCGTTGTCCAGCGGCCCGGCTGGCATGAATTCGCCGGATGCCCCGGGCCGGTCTTCATCACCCCGGGCGGGCTGGTGATCGGTGCCCCGGACGGGCTGTTGCTGGAACTGGCGGCGACAGCACGGATGGCGCCGGACGTGGCCGTGTCCGGGAGCATGGAAGGATGGTACCGCGCCATCGAGGCGGCCGTGACCGTGACCGGGTGCGAGCACTGGACGCTCGGTGTGCTGGCTGCGTTCGCCGGGCCCATCGTCGCCCTGACCAGCCTGGACACCACCGGCCTCAACCTTTCCGGTATGAGCACGTCGGGCAAGAGCACCGCGCAGCGCCTCGCCGCCTCGGCGTGGTCTACCCCCGACATCCGGCGGCCGGGCTTGTTCCAATCGGCGCGCACGACCGACAACGCGGTCGAGGCTCTAGCCCAGCGCGACACTGCAACCGTCCTTTCGCTTGACGAGATCGCGCATGTCAGCGGCAAGGTCGCGGCAAAGATGATCTACACCATCGCGGGCGGTGTCGGTAAACGGCGCATGACCGCCGATGCGCAGGTTCGCGCGACTTATACATGGGCGACGTTCGCCATTCTGTCGGGCGAATGTAGTATGGAAGAAAAGATTCGCGGCGACGGTGGCGAATGGCTGGCCGGCATGGCGGTGCGCATCGTTGATATCGACGTGACCGGCGTCAACCGCAACGTCGATCCGGCCACGCTGCGCGAGATCGCTAACGTCGAACAACACTTCGGTCACGCCGGACCGGCGTTTGTCAGGACGCTGATTGAGAAAGGATTGCACCGGCAAGCGGAGGGCCTGCGCGACCGTGTGCTCAAAGCGGCGCGGATACTGGCGGGCGGTGACCAGACCGACAGCGCCACGGTGCGCGCCGCCATCCCCCTGGCGCTACTGATGACCGCCGGAGAACTGGCGAAGAACTTCGGACTGATCCCCCCGGTCACCGCCATTCAGGAGGCAGTGAAGTGGGGCTGGGACCGGTTCCGCCAATCATCGGACGCGACAGCGTTGGACCCCGAGACGCAGGCCATCGGATCGATCCGCGGGTGGATTGCCGAGCGCTGGGGCGTGACCATCAAGGACATTCATGTTCTGGGCGGCGTCAACAATCGCGAGACGGTCGCGTGGTATGATGAAAGTATTGTTTACCTCCCCAAGAACCGGCTGAGGGAAGCGGCAGGCAATAGTCTGCGGGAATCTCAGATAGGCGCGATCCTTGAGCGGCGGGGGCTGCTGGCCAAACGGCCGGAGGCGGACCGGCTCTATGTGCGGTTCATCCCGAAGATTGGTCGGGTGGTGTCCTACGCACTGCGCCGATCGGAATTCGGGCGGTCGGACCTTGCGTCCGATCCTGAGGCCTATACCGTGCACGAGGGTAGCCGCCATGACTGATCCGCTGGTACTCCTTGATGAGGCGATAGACCGACTGGCATCGGCGGTCAGTTCCCGTTGTTCCCGTTCGGGAGAACCGGTCGGGATGCCGCCGGGAACGGTTAAACCATTGAAAATAAGAACTGTTCCCGTAGTTCCCGTTGTTCCCGGTCAGAATGGACAGATATGTGGAGCCAATTTCTCTCGTCGTGATATTCCTTGCCTTGATTCATCCCGGAAAAAAACTCCGCACGCGAGTACTATCCTAAAAAGAACGGGAACAACGGGAACAACGGGAACTGGCCCAATAAATCAACGACTTATAGTTCCCGAATCGGATTCTGAAATTGGGAGAAACGGGAACAACGGGAACTGCCACCGAGGCATGGAGCAACCCGGATTCCATGTCGGGATGGCCGGCGAGTTGGGAGATGGCACCCGCATTATAGAGGACTATCTTGTTGGAACTACGCTATTAAATCAGGATCACGAGCATCCTAATGAGAGCCGCCTCCAACTCCTGGATGGTCCGAAGAACCACCACCTTGGGACACCGGCAGCCATCCACCTGCCCGACGACGTCCCCCCGCAACTGCCGCTCGATCAGCCTCGGATCGACCTGTCGAGGGTGGCGGGCGTGCCCCAGGACTGGCTGGCGGGCGTGGGATCGATGTCGCAGATGATCGCTCCTGCCGGCATCCCCCCCGCCGACTGGGATGGCTTCGTGCACGGTGCGCCCCACCTGCTGGTGGCTTGGGGTGCACAGTTGGCGGCGCTGGGCTGGACCGCATCCGACCTGTTCGCGCTGCACCGGATGCGACCGATGGACCGCTACGACCATGCCGGCCTGGTGCGCTTCCTTGGCGGTAGCGACGTGGTTGCGGTGACGAGGGACACAGCGGTGCTACGCTGCCGCAGCGGTACGATTCAAACCTTCTATCGTCGGTCACCGAGCAACGACGACTGGGTCATGATATGGGAACTCAACTGATCACCAGCGTCGGCCCTGATCTGGGTTCGGCAGTGAAGCAACTGTTGGAGCAGTGGCGCGATGCGCTGCGCGCGGGGTGACTACCAACAAGATGGCGCCATGGAGGGCATCGCGCTGCTGGCGTCCTGGCCCCATCGAGGTTGGCTGGATGGATCACGATCGTCCGTCATGATCGAAGAGGAAAGTAGTATATCGTAATCCTGTCGTATTGTTCTGCATAAGCTCAATCGTGTAGACTGCGCTCATGACGGCTCAGCACCACAGTTCGTCTTCGAGGCACACGCACACGGAAGCCTGGCTCCGGTTCGCGCGGGCCTGCATGCCGTTGACCGTGCCCGCCCCGTCGTCAGTTGATGAAGGTCCGGTCAGCAAGAGCCGCCGCTGGAAGCGATCCCTGCGTGCACCGTTTGTCTTCCGCGTGATGCGGCGGATGCTGGGGCAGAGCGCCCGGGTTGCCCACCCGCGGGAGATGGCGTGATGGCGTCGCCGCTGCATGCCCTCCGTCCTGTCCTGCCGATTGTCGATACAGGTGTTGCTCGCTTGCCGGCAAAGCAGGCCGATCGGGAACTCCTCACAACCGAGCATCGTGCCTGGCGCGAAGCCGTGCTGTCTCGGGCCGACTATCGCTGTGAGTGGGTCCAGAATGGTGTGCGCTGCGAGCGCGCAGCCCCGGCACACCGCATGTTCGCCGACCACGTCGTGGAGCGGAAGGACGGCGGCGCCGCGCTGGACATCTCCAACGGCCAGTGCCTTTGCGCCAGCCATCATGGTCTGAAAACGTTCGGGGAGCGCGCCAGACGGATGGCACGGCCGACCTAGGGGGCGGGGGGGGTTAAATCTCTAGAAAAGAGAAAATCCTTCTACCGATGCGGGGACAGCCAGGGATTTTTTTTCGGCTAAAAAGGGAGCTTGCCTGAGGTGCCGACCGCCAACCCACAAAGCGCGAAGAGGCTCCCAGTCATCGGCGACGGTGAGCCCTGGCCGGCGGA
>Ga0209514_10001107_pt1 | contig 49852 bp, 37 predicted proteins | sample Subgrocontami58m_FD_187452 | JGI IMG/M metagenome (GOLD analysis project Ga0209514, IMG submission 187452) | Subsurface groundwater microbial communities from S. Glens Falls, New York, USA - GMW37 contaminated, 5.8 m (SPAdes) (version 3) | ecosystem: Environmental > Aquatic > Deep subsurface >... | reverse complement strand
TTGCACCTGGTTATGCACGGCTGCCGCATAGCCATCCATAACCCCGGTGTTGGGGTAGTTTCCCAAGCCCGTAACCAGCAAAAACTTTCCATCACGGTCGTGGATGCCAAAATAAAGCCTGTCGAACCAGCGGGGGTCGTCATTCTCCACCGTGTCAATGGGGTCTGCGGTTTGATGGATTAAATAATCATCCCACGGAGATAACATATCCTCCCTCCTCGCTTGAAATTAATCCTGGTTTAGTAATACGATGTAACATTTACTCTTTATACTGGTGGCATAGGCGTCAGCCTGTCTCAAAAAGTGTTCGCACGCGGACTAAGGATTTGCCACGGGCGGAGTAAGAACACTGCATGACGAACTCCTGGGTGGATTCGCGGCCCCGGATTTTGTTCAAAGGAATGCTGAACGGTGGAGACGATGGTACGTCTGGCACCCGAGCATACCCGTCGCACCACCGAAGAAGCAGCTTTTCTCCATAGTTTGCATAAGGTGCGTAGGTTGAAAGCCGTTGCCATCAGGGTGGCTTCAGCCCGAACATGAGCCATCCCGCGCAGCAAGAACCGCCTGCCTGCCATCTGCTCTTTGATGATGCCGAAAACGGGCTCCGGCAGTTCCTTGCGCTTTCGGTAAAGGTCCTTTGCCTCTTGAGTCGCCATCCATTCCCGATGACGGCGTAACAAGAAATCCTGCGGCCCTATTTCTAGCCTTCGTCCGTTACCTCGGTCGATAGTACACGTCCCAAACGCCGCACACCGGCGGCAGACTGCTCCGCCGACGGAGTACACGAGCACCGGGGTGTTTCGATACCGGCCCAATCGCCGGAATTTAAGAGTCTGGCCCTGGGGACATGTGTAGCTGTCAGAGTGGGCGTCGTAAATGAAACGGTCTTTATGATAGGGTTTCTCCAGGTCTTTCGCGCGGGGTTCGGACATCACGACTACTTGCTGTCGCTCGTCACAGGCCTCCAGATTGGCACCCGAATGAAAGTTGGCATCGGCCAACCAAACCTCCGTTACCTTACCCGTCATCTCCGCTGATTGGTCCATCATGGGTACCAAGGCACCAACGTCATTCTGCTCGGCGGTTACGTCAACGGCCGTGATAATGCGGCCAGTGACTTCTTCGCCTTCGGGCGGCTTTACCGGCGCAACCACGGCCTCCATGTTATAGCCCGCGACCCGGTTCTGCTGGCCCGTCTTCAACAAGCCCGCATCACCATCAGTGAGATTGACTCGTTTCTTGTCCTCCTCTTGTGCCAGCGTCTCCATCGCCGCTTTTACTTGAACCAGCAAACGTTCCTTATCGGCTAACCTCTGGGGCAGATGCACCGGCGGCAGGTCAGTTCCGGCCTCGTTCTGCGCTTCCAGTTCCTTTATCGCTGACTCCGTCTTCTCCTCGAGATCTCGCAACTGCGTCACATTATAGGTGCGCTTCTTCGCGGCATTCGCCCCGACCTTCGTCCCATCCACCGCCTGCACCGCCATATCCACCAGCCCCAAATTGACCGCCATCCGCACTGTGCGCTTGAAGAGCTTACGCATAAACGCCCGGTGTGCTTTGTAGAAGCGCCATAGACTGTTGTGGTCCGGCTGCTGCCAGCCCGTAAGCCACAAATAGGGCATCTGGTCCCGGCAGGCGGCCTCCAATTTCCGCGATGACCGGGTGCCCGTCATGAATCCATACAGCCAGACGCCTAGCATCGCCCTCGGATGATAAGATGGCGCGCCTAAGGGGTCTCCCTCTAAAGCAACCTCCATCTCCGCCCAAACACTCCGTTCTAGCCCGTCGACAAACGCCGCGACGAAGCGGGCCGGATGGTCTTCCGTAATTAGTTCTTCCAGGGTAGGTGGCAATAACCAGGTCATCTCGCGATTCAATGGGTAAACCGGCATCTACTTCTCCTCAAAGCTGTCTGTCACTATTCTACCCCACGCGCTATCTTTGACAAGGTCTTTTGAGAACATTCTTCGGACTTTTGAGACAGGCTGACGCCTGCCATACCGGTGGAACCCCGACTTGTCGGGGTCGGTTTTCTATTTTCTCTTCAGGTTTGTGCTGGTTATGACTTTTTTGATGGTGGATTAAGGTTTTATATGAGTTTCCCCTTTACTGGGTTACATGGGCCCCGCGAAGGATGACAATAACCGCTGCCTCCCCCCAGCTTGCTGTAATCCTTCCCCATATTATATAGTCCCGTCGCATTAAAAAGCGGACATCGTATCCGGCCTAGACAAATCTGCCGCCTTATAGTTGCCAATAGTCCCGGAGCCGGTAACGGCTACTTTTTGGCGCTGATTTTTCAATTTCGTTCCTTGAGGGAATATTCTCGTTTCATGTTTATAGTTTAGTTAGCTAAGTTTTCAACTGTCAAGGGGAAAAGTCCGGTTGAGTGCTTGTTAAAAGGGCTTCTCTTGCTATCCTGGGTTTAATCCTGGGGCATCGATGCCACTCACAGACACAGTCAAACCGTTATGACGTGAAATATAGCAATTGAGCACCAGGGAAAAGACTTACTACATTTAGCTTATTTAAGTGGAAATAAATAAGCCATATGGCCGTTATAAATTTAGACTTGATGTGCTATTTTTTTAAGGGAAATTTCCACTTAGTATTATTCACGTAGGAGGTAAGGGTTGATTCGGAAAAAAGTAGATAGCAGATTGATATTCATAGTTATTCTGGGTACTTTGTTAGTCATTGGTATGCTATTGGCTGCCTGTAAAGGCCCTGCCGGCCCCGCAGGTGAGCGGGGTTCCGCCGGACCTGCCGGCGTTGCAGGTCCCGCCGGACCTGCCGGTACTGCTGGCCCCGCCGGTTCAGCCGGACCCGCTGGCGCGGCTGGGGCTGCTGGCGCAGCGGGCGCCCGGGGGCCACAGGGTCCAGTGGCGGCGGGCGTTGATACAGGGATGAACGTTACAATCGAAGTATCCAAGCCAGCTAATGGGACCCACCTGGTGGCCGGCGATAAGGCAACAATTACCGTAACGCTCAAGGACCAGTTTGGTAATTCGTTGAGCAAAGATGATTTCGCGACCCTTAACCTTTATATGTACGGCCCGCAGGACGTGACCAAGACGGTTACTGCGGTTAAACTACTCAATGCTACGACGGATCGTACCAAAACCCCGCACCACTATATCGACCTTTTGAAAGACACCAATGTGCAGGCCCAGGGGAACGTATTGAGGTATGCTCTCCAAGCCGTCAGTAATGAGGCGCCGGGAACCTATACAGTAACGTTATATACCGTAAAGAAGGGTGAACCGGCAGTCAACCAGGCATTTGTACTGGCAGACATTCAAATTGGAACGGCAACTGCCGAGAAGCAGGTGGTGGAAAAAGAGAAATGTGCGGCCTGCCACCTCGGCGCACAAAACGGCCAATTCTACTTCCATCATGTGGATCCGGGACGCACCCCCTATGGCAGCCCTTCGATTGATTCAATACCGGTGAGAACCTGCAAGGCTTGCCATAACGAAGAAGGGTATGCTGCCTATCCATTACCGACCGACGCCACAAAACGGATACCAGACCCCATCGTATTCCGGGTACATGGTCTCCATGTGGGTGAGGAATTGGCGAACCCTCTGAACAACGACCCCAAGACTGGTATATTCAAAGCTTATACCGGCGTTGTCTTCCCGGCTGACATATTGAACTGCAATTACTGCCATGTGGATGACCGCTGGAAAACAAAGCCCTCAAGGGAGGCATGTGGGGCATGTCACGATGCTATTGACTGGGCTACCGGCAAAAGCGTTGTCAAGGGAAAGAAGGACCATGCCGGCGGACCCCAGGCCAATGATGCCGCCTGCGCCGCTTGCCATCCGGCCGACACCGGCGGTGTCATGCCAGTAGCAGTGGCACACGACCCTAAGGTTAACATTGAGCATGATGATGTGGCTTTGACTATGTCGGCTTCCAAGAACGGCAAGTTCTACGTTGCGGGCGAGAAGCCCGTGGTGACCATAGTGATCAAAGACGCCAAGGGCGCTCCTATTGACCACACCAAGGTGGACGCAACCAACTACGCCGCGGCCAACCTGTATGTCTATGGCCCACGTGCAAACTCGAAACCGGTGCTGACACTGGCCGCTAAGACAGGCATCTCCCTGTCCAAGGCGTCGGCCAACAACACCATAGTAGCATCCGGAACTCCCAAGGGATGGACCTTCGCTGCCGGAGATACCTTCAAAATCGCCGTCAGCCCCGGTGTTGTGCAGGTATTGACGGCGCCGGAGGGCCTGCAGACACCGACTAAGGTTGCTGCATGGCTTAGTGCTAGTCTACCCACTGCCACCATAACCGCTAACGAAACCGCTGGCACCGTGAACATCTTGAGCAACGTTGCGGGGGCTAGCTCGAGGATTGAGATATACAACAGCCCTGTTACAACCAGGATGGGTTGGAAACCGGTTCCGCTGAACATCACCGAGCATGGCCGGGTCATAGGTCAGACTGTGGGCACGACAATAGAACCCTTCGTTTTGATAGGGACACTCAGCACTGTCCCCAACAACCTGCGTGCTACGAACGACCCGGCCATAAAACGCACCGCAGCCAGCATCACCTACCAGTTGGACGATGTGACTGGCCTGAAGCCAGGTACATATATCGTAAACGCGTACGCCAACCTTGCAACCGGCAAGACCAAGAATGGCTGGGCCAAGGACGCCTTTGGTTTTACAACCTTCCAGATCGGCACCGAAAAAGAGGAGCCTAAGGTAGCCGGAAACTGCACGACGTGCCACGGGAACACGATAATGCACCTGAATGAGGCTAATGTCCACCCGGCGCAGTTCAATCCTGACCCTTGCAAAGCCTGCCACGACTATGATCGACCCGGCACAGGAGAGGGGTACTCCAGGACGGGTGGGACCTCGACTAACGGCTGGGCCGGCTACGGTGCCAAGCCTATCTCTGCCAGAATCCATGGCGTGCACCGGGGTTTATACCTGGAGCACAAGGAGAACGTATACGCCGGCAATCCCAATATGGCCAGCGAGATCATTTTCCCGCAAGACATCAGGAACTGTACTGTCTGCCATGACAAGACGACTTCCGGCACCTGGAAAACTGAGCCGTCCAGGCTGGCGTGTCTGTCCTGCCACGACAGCGACAAGACCAAGGCTCATGGCAAGCTGATGACACTGCTTCCGGCAGCCGACTACGACCCATACGGGCCACAGGCGGTGGAAACCTGCGACCTGTGCCACGGCGCTGGTAAAGAATTCTCGCCCGATAAGGTGCACAATATCTCGAAGCCTTACAAGCCGCCTTATATCAGGGAGCCGGAAACGAGATAACTAGCCAGTAAGCAAACGCAAGTTAGAGAAGGGCCTGCCCCGTTCGGGGCAGGCCCTTCTTTTTATTTTCGATTTTGCAATAAAAACATTGAGAAATATTTAACAAAAAGCCTGTTTTATTATTGACTTAGGCATAATATTGTATTAAAATATCCGTTGAGTAAGCATAATAGCTTAGACATATATAAGTGGAGGATTGATTATGGTTCAAAAAAGGGTAAATGGCAAGTTAATATTATTCGTTATTCTGGGTGCTCTTTTAGTCATTGGTTTGGTATTTACTGCCTGTAAAGGTCCTACCGGCCCAGCCGGTGAGCGTGGTCCTGCTGGCCCCAATGGCGCGCCTGGCCCTGCCGGCCCCGCCGGAGCGACCGGTCCCGCCGGTGCTGCTGGCACTGTGGGCGCTGCTGGAGCCCCTGGCAAGGCTGGCCCGGCTGGCGCTACTGGTAAAGGACTCGAATTTCCGGCAACCAACCCCGGAGCGAATGTGCCTAAAGCTATTCCGCAGGCGGAGTTTTCCCCCGTGGCTCCTGCTGCGGACCGGGAACTCACAGTAGCGGTGGCCGTATCCAAACCGGCAAATGGAACCCACTTTGTGGCTGGCGAGGCGGCTGTGATTACTTTCACGGTGAAAGACCAGGCGGGCAAGGCGTTCAACCGCGCCGACGATTTTTCGCAACTACGGTTGATGGTGGCTGGCCCGCAGGAGACCACAGACACCGTTACGGCAGTTAAGCTGCTTAAGACCTCCGCAAACCGTGCCGATGCTATACATCATTTCATTGACCTCAAGACAAATGCCGATGTGCAGGTAAGCGACACTACGCTAACCTATAAACTGGGAGCTGTGTCGGATGAGAAGCCAGGCACCTATATCGCTAGTGCTTGGGCGGTACTCAAGGCAAATCCTTTCCAGCAGGTTATGACGGTTGCGGAGTTCCAGGTTGGCACGGCAACTGTCGAAAAACAGATTGTAGAGAAAGAAAAATGTGCCCAGTGTCACCTGGGGGCTGATAGTGGAAAGTTCTACTTCCACCATATAGACCAGGTCACCCCGGCCAACCCGGCAGGTAACTTCTCCCTTGACCAGAATGCGGTACGGAACTGCAAGACTTGCCACAACACCGAAGGATATGCTGCCTATGTGACGCCTGCTGATGGCAAGACCAGGATACCCGATCCAATTGTAAACCGTGTCCACGGTGTTCACATGGGGGAGGAGTTAAGCAACCCTCTGAACATAGACCCCAAGACTGGCTTGTTCAAGACCCCGGAAGACTATACAGGGGTCATCTTCCCGGCTAACATCAAGAATTGTAGCTATTGCCACGTGGATGACCGCTGGAAGACAAAGCCCTCACGGCTGGCCTGCGGGGCTTGCCACGACAATATTGACTGGGTTACTGGCAAGTCGGTTGTTAAGGATAAAAAAGACCATGCTGGTGGTCCCCAGGCTAATGATGCGCTTTGTGCTACGTGCCACCCGGCAGATACCGGCGGAATAAAACCCGTTGCGGTAGCACATAAAGCTGACGAGCCGGCCGGATTGACAGGTGCTACGGTAAATAAGATTGACTTCAGTCTGACGCCTCCCAAGAATGGCAAGTTCTATGAGGCCGGAGAAGCGCCGAAGCTTTCGGTTATAATCAAGGACGACGCCGGCAAAGCCATCGACCACACGAAACTCGATACCTCGTCCTTTTCTACTGCCAACCTATTCGTCTATGGGTCAAGGTATCAGTCCGTGCCGGTGCTGACTAATCGCGCCAAGAACGGCATTTCAAAAGACCGGGCAGCTATCACAAACGCCAGAGCCGCTTCGGGTACACCGGCTGGCTGGACGTTCGCTGCCGGTGATACATTCAAGATTTCGGTTAACGGCAAAGCGCCAGTTGAGTTGACGGCGACGGCGGGCGTACAGACGCCGGCACAGGTCCGGGACTGGCTGCAAACAGCCCTTGGCTCAGATGCCACCGCTACTTCTACGGCAACTACGGTCACCATAAGAAGCAATATCCAGGGTGGTGACAAATCAAGGATAGAGATATACAATAGCCCGGTTACTACCAAGATGGCCTGGAAACCTCTCGGTAACATTAGCAAGGTTACCAGTTTTAGGGGTTCCGGAGCTACTGTAGAGCCTTATGTAGTTATCGGTAACAGCTCCTTCATGAACATTGAACTACGGAAACCGGCTGACCCCCTGGACTATGTTGACCCGAATGTCGTTCGCAATGTGGAAAACATTAGCTATCAGCTTGATGATGTTGCCGGCTTGACTCGGGGCACGTACTTTGTGTATGCCTATGTTGTGCCGAGTGGTTTACTGCCAGGCTCGGTTACAGCTCCTGGTCCAACCGGTCAGATTGCTGCTGCAGCCAAAGCGTTGAATGTCAGCCGCCACGGTATCGGGTTAATGAAATTCCAGATAGGTACCGCTACCGAGCAAAAGAAGGTGGCAACTAACTGCGCAAATTGTCACAGTAACACCATCTGGCACCTTGATGAAGGGCCACTACATGCTACTGATTTTGATGCCGATTGGTGCCGGGCCTGCCATGATTACTCCCGGTATACTACGGGAGATGGTTTCAATAATCAGGGAGGGACAACCCTGAGTGGCTGGAGCGGATACGGAGCGGTGCCTTCCGTCAGGAGACTCCACCAACTTCACCGCGGTGCATACCTGGAACATCCGGAGCAAATCTACTCCGGCAATCCGGACTTTGGCCGGGAGATAATCTTCCCCCAGGATATAAGGAACTGCACCAAGTGCCACAGCGCGGATACCACCGGGACCTGGAAGACCGAGCCGTCGAGGCTGGCCTGTATGTCCTGCCATGACAGCGACCAGGCGAATAGTCATGCGATATTAATGACAAATAACCCGAACCCGGCTGATCCGTGGAATGCAAATAGAGTGGAGACCTGCAAAGCTTGCCATGGTGCCGGTAGAGAGTTTTCACCTGACAAGATGCACAATATATCGAAGCCCTACAAGCCGCCTTATGCCAGGGAACCAGAGGAAAGGTAACTGCTGGTACACTAAAGCAACTGGAAAAAGAGCCTGCCCCTTTTGGGGCAGGCTCTTTTGGTTTTACCTGAGGCGCCCATAAAAATAGTGAGTTTCCTGACCTTGCTGGTTTTCCTGGAACGTTGAGATAATGTCATCCTATAAAGCATTGAGGAATATCTAACAAAAAGACTGTTATTATATTGACTTAAGCCAATTGTTGTAGTAAAATATTTCACAAATGAGCATAATGGTATAGGATTATTAAACGGAGGATTAATTATGGGTCTGAAAAGGGCACGACGTAGTTTAGGTGTACTAGTCGCTTTAGGTGTTCTATTATCAATTATCCTGATAATTGCCGGCTGTAAAGGGCCTGCCGGCCCCGCAGGTGAACGGGGTCCTACCGGCCCGGTGGGTTCTGCTGGCCCCGCTGGCCCTGCCGGAGCTACCGGACCTGCTGGTCCTGCCGGCCCCGCCGGAGCGGCAGGTGCCCCTGGCAAGGCTGGTCCCGCCGGTGTAGCTGCTCCGGTAATTCCCGGGCCAGGATTAAAAGCAACTATTTCTAAAGTGGATATTGCCGCAGATGGCAAAGTTACTGTCTCTTATAAACTTACCGACGACAAGGGTAACCCCTTCAACCGCGCTGATCTGGATGCCAATAGCGAGCGGTTCTCTATAGCCCGAATTGAAACAGATAGCGCCAGCGGATTGACGCGGTGGCTCAGTTATGTTTTATCTGATTTAAAAGGTGCCAAGTTTACCTTCAAGGGAAAGGAGATGGAACCCAAGCTGGCTGAGGTGAAAGCAGTTCCAGTAAGCGCCGCAGATTCTGCAGGGGAGTTTAAAACTATAGCTCAAGGAGAGTATACCTATACACTTACAACTGTATTACCCGCCAACTTCGATAAAAACACCACTCACCGGGTTATGTATACGGGGACACGTAACACCCGAGCCTTCGTGGCCAACGCGACCCTGGATTTTATACCCGCCGGAGGAGATGTCAAGGTTACCCGGGAGGTAGTTAGCCTTGCGGCCTGCAACCAGTGCCACGACCCTCTAGCCATCCACGGCGGCACCAGACGCGATACCAAGCTATGCGTCATTTGTCATACTCCTCAGTACATTGACCCGGAATCCGGCAATACAGTTGACCTGAAGGTGATGGTTCACAGGATTCACAATGGCCGGAACCTGCCCAGTGTAGCCGTTGATAAGAAAGATTACTTCATCGTGGGTAATGCCCAGAGAGCGTTCGACTTTAGCAAAGGTGCTTGGCCGCAGGATGTTCGTAACTGTACTACCTGCCATAAAAATGCACCCAACGCTGATAACTACAAGACAGCCCCCAGCCGGGCGGCTTGCGGTTCCTGCCACGACCAGATAGACTGGGTTACTGGCAAGTCAGTAACAAAGGGTAAAAAAGACCATGTTGGCGGCCCCCAGGCTAATGACAACCTGTGCAAGGCGTGCCATGCGGCAGATAGCGGTAATGAATTCGACGCCTCAATTGTAGGGGCCCACACCATTCCTGACTTCTCCAAGCAGCTCAAGGGTGTGAAGATGGCCCTCGTGAGCGCTACAGTTAAAGCCGGTGAGAAGCCCGTGGTGGACTTTACCATCACAGATAATGCCGGGGCTGCCCTGAATCCAAACACCTTTGATTCGCTCTCGATATACATCGCCTATCCCACGACTGACTATTCCTCACGCATCACCGAGACAGTGAACTCGATAGTAGTGCCCCCCGCTACCTTCACCAGGGCAGGAGCGCTCACCGACCAGGGCGGCGGCAAGTGGCGCTACACCTTCAAGGCTTCCTTAGATGCCAGTTGGAAGGGCTCTGTGGGTGTTGGTCTGGAGGGGTACAGGAACGCTACCATCAAGGGCAACGACGGCAAAGACACTGTGGTGCCAGAGAAGACCCTAATCAATCCGGTGATCTATGCCTCCACTGATGGGACGGCGACGGTAGCCCGTAGGAAGGTGGTAGACACGGCCAACTGTAACCAGTGCCACAAGAATCTTGGTTTCCATGGCGGCGCCAACCGGAACAACGCTGCTGAGTACTGCGAATTCTGCCACAACCCGGCAACCGTTGATGTCCCGGACCAGGTCCCGGCAACATTTGGCGGTCCATTCAAGGTACCACCCCAGTCTATTAATTTCCGGTTCATGATACATCGTATCCATACCGGCGACGATCTGACACGCGACTTCACCGTATATAGAACACGGGGAGTATTCAATTTCAATGAGGTTGTATTCCCCGGCGACCGGCGTAACTGCGCGAAGTGCCACGTGGGCAACTCCTATACATTGCCACTGCCTGAAACTATGGCCAATACCCTGGCTCCCCGCGAGTTCTACTCTCCGCTGGGGCCGGCGGCCTCAGCCTGCCTGGGTTGCCATGATTCTAAAGCAGCATCGGCCCATGCCGAAAATAATACCTCGGCTAAGGCAGGCGAAGCCTGCGCTTCTTGCCACGGCCGGGGCAAGGAGTTTGCAGTGGAGAAGGTACATCAAAGGTAGTCTCTGAATCTGATAGGTTAAAAGAGGCGGCCCCGGTTTACCGGGGCCGCCTCTTTTTATGCTTACGTTTACATGAACAACTTTCATAAGGCTTGCTTGTTGGGTATAACACCTGTTAAAATAGGGCAGAACACGGGCCCGTAGCTCAGCGGCAGAGCGGTCGGCTCATAACCGATTGGTCGATGGTTCGAATCCGTCCGGGCCCAGAACTGCAACATTTTGGTAGCGTCAAACGTGAGATTACAAAGTTGGTTCCTACACTATGGGTAGAAGATTTGAACACATTGAAAATGCGCCGAAGTTTCGAAAACTACACAATATGTCCGAATGTGTCCCCCAAGTCCGCACGTCACAAAATGGCTTTAGTCTCCCCTTCTTGAATTCTAAAATAGTGTATAGATAAAAGGCCCGACGCCGGTCGCCGCGGCAAAAATTATCAGCAGACCCAAAAGCATCAGCACAGACACAATAGGGATAAGCCACCAGCGCTTACGCTTCCAGAAAAAGGCAGTGACTTCCCCCACCAGACTAAACGTTAAAGCAAAACTTCTAAGGATGCGCATCAGTTAAGACCCCCCTTTACAGGAACCAGTTTATTGGTTAAAACATAATCATATATGAGCTGAGCGGCGAGGCGGTTCCCCTCGAGGTTCCAGTGGCTATCGCGGCGGTAGTGCAAGGGCTTTCCATTGTCCTTGTAGCGCTGGCGGAAACCGGGCAAGAGCTGTAACAAAGGTATATCTGCCTTGTTCAGGAGGCCATCCAGTACCACATTGGGCTTAGTCTGATTCCATTCCCCTTCTCCAGGCCTGGAATGTTTATCTATAACCTCTTGCCAAACTTCTTCCTCGATCTGCTCGGAATCCGGGGCAAAGATAACCACCAGACGGGCGCCACGTTTCTCCACCTGCCCTTTTAGCTCAGTAAGCAGGCTCCCGGTAATTTTCCAGGCCCTTTCCAACTCGGGAGGATAGTCCTGAAGATAGGAGGAATAATAGCTCAGGGTAGGCTTCTCAGCCTTCGGGAGCAGACCCTGCGCCGTCAGGAAGCTCACCAGTTGCCCTCCCCTTCCTGTAAGCACCTTGCCAAAAAAAAAGGCCATGTAAGATCGTTCTTTCATGAATCCAGCGACCCGATTTAAGCCCGAAGTATTGACCGGATAATTCCTCAGCACCAGAGTTCCGTTGTCCAGAACGAAGTATGGTTTTGGGTTGGAATCAATCAGGCCGGTTTGATGGTCATTATCTACAGGGTCCGTAAGATGGAAGGTCAGTATGACCAGGTCCGGTTCGTATTTATTAACTTCGTGTTCATAGAGTAGTAGCGCATTGTCTGTTCCATAGCTACCGACGCCGGCGTTTATTACCTGGATTTTGGGAGTACTTTCGCCGTTGTTCAAAAGCTGCTCTAGTACCTTCGGCCAGGAATCCTCCAGGGGAACCTGAATTGCTTCGGTAAAAGAGTCACCCAGGAGAAGGATGCGGAACACGCCGGGTGGCTTTTGATACGAATACTCATAATCTCGCAGCCCTTTAGAATTTATCTTGACCTTGACCTCGAATTCCCCATTGTTAAAGTGGATTCCGCTTTTATCAGGGATATGAACCCAGCCCACAAATTTGTCAGGCTGATATATCCTATCAGGAAACAACTTCAAGGGGTGTTGAGCTACTCGAATAAGCCCTTCTGCCATCAGTGCACCGAAAACAATCCCCAGTACGACAAGGGCGGAGGTAACTACCCTCTTCCTAATCAATTACCGTCCCTTACTGTCACTTTCTGAACCCGGACATGACATCTACTTCATCCGCCTTTTGTAACCAGACACTTTTCCATGACCAGCACATCCAGTCCGCTACGCTGGAAGGTGTTCAAAGCGTTAGCCGGCGTGGTCACTATGGGTTCCCCACGCAAATTAAAAGAGGTGTTAAGTAATACGGGCACCCCGGTGGCTTCCCCGAACCTCTGGACAAGCCGGTAGTACCGGGGATTCCACTCTTTCCTCACGGTTTGCAGCCTTGCCGTCCCCATGTGGCTGACAGCCGGGATGACCGTAACCTTCTCCTGTTTAACGCGGGTAGTGATCAGCATGAACCGGGCAGGGAAGTGCCTGGCCGGCTCTGATATCTCAAAGTAGTCTTGAGCAGCTTCCTCGAGGACGACCGGAGCAAAAGGTCTGAAAGGTTCGCGGAACTTAATCTTTTCATTGACTATCCCTTTCATGTCCTCCCGCCTCGGGTCGGCCAAAATACTCCTGTTACCCAACGCCCGGGGTCCCCATTCGAACCTGCCCTGGAACCAACCGATAGCCTTCCCCGCTATGATGTGGTCTACCACCCTATCTATCAGTTGCTCATCATCCTTGAATAATTCGTAGGTAATACCCTTATCCTTAAAGAATTGGGGTATCTCTTCGGGATTGTATTCCTCACCCCAAAAAGCATGCTCCATGACAAAGCTGCGGGGTTTCTGTAACAGGATATTCCAAACATACAGAGCCGCCCCTACCGCACCCCCCGAGTCACCGGAGGCCGGCTGGATATAGATCTCCTCAAAAGGCGTTTCGCGGAGGATTCTTCCATTGGCCACGCAGTTGAGTCCCACTCCACCACCGATACATAGCTTCTTAAGCCCTGTTTTAGCATAGGCATGGTTCGCCATGTTTAGCAGGGCCTCTTCTGTCACCCGCTGAATACTGGCCGCTACGTCAGCATAGTACTGGTTCTTCTCCACCTCAGCCTCTCGGCCGGTCAGATTAGGGTGCGTCATGGTGGTAAAGAATTCAGCCTCGGGCTTGCGTGGGGGGCCAAAAAGTTCTTCAAAACGCCGATTGAAGGTCTTACTCGTTGAGTAATGGTAGCTAAAGTAGTCCATATTGAGCCGAAAGCTGCTGTCTTCCTTTAACTCAACAAGTTTGTGAACCTTGTCGAGATAGCGCGGTTCCCCGTAAGGTGCCATTCCCATAACTTTGTATTCGCCCTCGTTGACCTCAAAGCCCAGGAAGGCAGTAAAGGCCGAATAAAGAAGCCCCAGTGAATGAGGGAAAAGCATCTCGTTGAAAATGTTGATGTTATTTTTTTCAGCATTATCCCATGTGGCCTTGCCGACCCCTATAGTGGTCGTTGCCCACTCTCCAACGCCGTCGACCGTTATAATGGCCGCATCCTTGAACGGAGAACAGAAGAAGCTTCCGGCAGCATGCGACAAATGGTGATCGACGAACAGCACCTTTCCGCTGGAAATACCTATCTTATCTACGATGGTGTTTTTTACCCAGAGTTTATCGTTCAGCCAGGTTATCATCGCCTCCCTGAAAGTGCCCCACGACCTGGGAAAGGTGCTTAAAGTGGTCATCAGAATCCGCTCAAACTTCACGACGGGTTTTTCGTAAAAGACCACATAGTCCAGGTCATGGCCGGTGATACCCGCTTTTCTCAGGCAGAAAGCGATTGCGTGGGAAGGAAAACCAAAATCGTGCTTCTTCCGTGAAAATCGCTCCTCTTCAGCGGCGGCGACAAGCACTCCGTCCTTAAGCAAAGCGGCAGCGGAATCATGGTAGTAACAAGAGATTCCCAGGATATACATTAGAACTGTCTCCGTGCTTTTTCCAGGGTTGATTCTCCTGCTGCCCGGGTTATCCAGTAAGAGGCAAGCAACTTACGCTTTATTCCAAGGGGGTCAGACAAAAACCTGACACCAAGGCCAAATGGTGAAAGGAGAATGAAATAAAATATTGTCAGAATCACTCTTGCCTGGATATTACCCAACTTAACGGCAAAAGCTTTCCACCCCAGCCATATTTTTCTAAGTAATGAAATGGTGGGTTTGCGGCCCTTTGCTTCAACCTGTTGATGCAATGTTACAATACCTCTTATTTATATCGCATGGCGAGATTATGTCTGCTATTCGGTCTTACTAAAGAAGCATACCTTGATATGTTCTAGCTGTCAAATCAGGGAGCCAGGTAGCTTTCCTCGAATCTATCTTGAGATACGTAAAATACGGTTTTTGGATAGGGTATTTATACCAATTTCTTCTGATAGAATTGCTTTGAAAATGAGTTTAAATAATCAGCAGGCTTTAGCCTATCTCCGGTCACTCAGATTAGCCTGAGACCTTCCTGGACCCTCGATTCCTATTTCGTCAGGAAGAATCTGTGCCCTTATATCCTTTTCCGGCTCTGGCTTCAGCGCCCTCAAGAAGGCGGGGAGCACCGCCAGAGCTACCAGGCTCTGGCTCGCGAGCCAGGCTATGGCAACCCCCAGGGTGCCTAGAGACGGGATGAGGACATAGCTCAAGATAAAGGTGCCAGCAGCAATGGCAACAGCCACTACAATGATATTTCTGTAATGTTTTTTAACCTGGGCTATGGCCACGTAAATCGCATTGACCGTTACCGGCAGGGAAGCCATAGCCGTCACCCACAGCACCTTTGTCCCTTGTATAGAGTATTCCCTGCCAAAAAGAAGCAGCAGCTTATCGCCAATAACCAGCATCAAGGCAAGGGCAGGGAGCAACAACACCAGTATAAGCTTCAGAGCTCTTTTGACATCCCGTCCCAGGAACTTGTCCTGGTGCGAGCCCTCGACAAAGAGCGAAGTAGCTATAGACATAGGGATGACGGCCAGAAGCGCCGATATCCCCCAGGCTATGAAGAAGTAAGCGTTGGCTTCTCCGCCGATGAGATTCACAACCATCAGGGGCAGCAACCACGAGGTGGATTGCCACAAACCGGTATTGGCAAAGCTGGTGAATGAGAAGCGCACCATCTCGCTTGTAACCTGCCTGCTCAAGCCTGGAAGCGGGCGGTATCCCGGCATGAGCCGGGGCAGGAATAACAGTATGCCCAGAATTACGGCTGCCGTGACTGCCACCCCCCAGGCGGCAAAGATGCCGAAGACGGTAAAGGAAGAAGCCATTAAAATGACGAGAGTTATCCTGAATACTCCCTGGATAGCCGTCATAACTGTGCTGAGCTTGGCTTTGCGGAAACTTGCCAGGAGCGGGTCAAGCAGTGCATGTAGAGTAACCATGATGGTAGCGCCGATAAAAGCGACTATGAAAATAGCACTTTCCCGAACAAAGAGAAGGGCGGGGGACCAAAAAGAAAGGCCAATCAGGAAAATACCGGCTATAACAGACGCCCCGATGCACGATATAGTGAAACAAGAGTTGACCATGGCTGCCCTGTTAGCGCCGGCGCCGGGTAAAAACCTGATGAGGCCGTACCCTAACCCCAGAGTAGCTATAAAACCAATGATACTTACCGCTGAAAAGAGGGCCGAACTCAGTCCGACTGCTTCTGCGGGATAAAACCTGGCTACAACGGTCCAATATACAAAGTTGAGAATGGCGCCAACTGCTGAGTTGGCTATCATCGAGGCTGCGTTATCGTATAGGGGTAGCCGTATGGTATCCCGCAACCTCCGCCTGGAGGTAACGACGCTAAAGGCATTTTTATAGAGAACCACCAGTGTCATAATAAGCTTTTTCACCGGTACCTCATTTTGGTATTACAACTTCTCCATTTACAAGGTTATGGCAGTTGGAAACGGGTATGGGAGGGCCGCTGCTTTCATTCCCCAGCTATAGCTTCATCAAAAAGCCGTTTCAAATTTTCGTTCCGGGTGGCTATTGAAAACTTGCCGCACTCTACCTCCCGCCGCCCGGCCTGTCCGAGTCTCTTTCTCAGTTCGGCATTTTCAATAAGCAAACTCACTTTTTTAACAAGGCTACCTACTACCTCAAGATCAGGCCTCTGAAGGGCCTTTAAGAAGCCCAGTGTACCGAAGCTTGGATGTGGTGTGTTATGGTAGTAGTAGGGTACTTTTGAGGACGGCTCCACCAGTAGGCCATTCTTTCCATCCTGTACATACTCACCGTTAGCCCAGGCATTAAGTGTCACTATCGGTAACTCGTAACTCATGGCATCCATCAGGGTGAAGGGGGGTGTTGAGTGACACGGGAGTAAAAAGATATCGGCTGACCGGTATTCCTGTTCCATGGTTTCTCTGGTGACTACTTTGTCCAGGATTATAAGGTTTTCCATACCCTCGTACCTGCTTTTCACGTTCGACGGGATATCAGACCTGACAACCATCTGCAGGTTGGCGTAGCGCCGGCGTAAAAGGGCAAAGGTTTCCAGGGCTTCCAGTCCCCCCTTGACATAGAATTGCCCCTTCAAATTAGGTGAGCCGACAAAAAGAATCTTTATTTTTTCACTCCCGGGTCCTTTTATAAAACTCCTTGGAGGAACTGCTAAGTGGACCATCTCAATTTTATGCTGGAACTTTTCGCAATCAAGACCTGAGAGAAAAGTCCGGCGCCCGACCTCAGACCAGCAACGGATTTTCCGGCAGTGCGGCGAAGCCAGCGCCTTCTCCAGAACGCCATGAAACGTGTTCAAGTATTTTGGGCTAGGCCCTAGAAGCAAATGTGCATATTCCGCCTCCACCACCCAGGGCTCCGGCCGGAATACCAGGTGATGGTGGGCATAAGTAAGTGCGGTGCCCTCAGGTGGCTTGAGGTATCTTGCAAGCCAGGACTTGGCTAATACAAGTGGGAAAATGCTACCTCCCAGTTTCAGGATATCAAAGCTGAGAGGAAAGCGGCTAGCGGTCTTGAACAGCCGCTCCCTCTGAGCAGCCAATACAAACTCATATCCGGAAGGTGGGAAGGCCAGCCAGCTATCATAAGAGGCAGTCAGCTTCCAGGCAGGCTCGATGAATACTTTCCGTGTCATACTACACTACCCACCCGTCCGGATGGGACTTCTAACCATCTATGATATGTCAACAAACGTTTACTATCAACTTTCGTGTTTACCGGCAGCGCTGGATGACGGCATTAGTTTCTGCTGCGGGAGCATAAGCTTACTCAGCAGGTTTCCTGGCCACGATGAATTGTGTCATGGTGGTAAAGCTTGCCAGCACTGGTATGTGGCTGAAAAAGCGATTCAACCTCTGAGTTGCATGTACAGGAAGAACCTTGTGAAGCCCTAAAGGGTTGACGGCATAAGAATTCAGCAGTTCCTTCCGCTCAATGGTAAGTCCACTGTTGAGAACGAGGTTAAGCAACTGGTTTGGACGGAAACAGAACAGGTGAGTCTCCCTGGCACCAAGTCCCGATGGAACATTTGCCCTGTCTGGCGATTCCATCGTCCGGGGGTTGTAGCCCGGCAACAACCAGTTGTGCGGGCTCAGCCCGTTGGGAGTGGTGATGACAATAATACCGCCAGGGCGCAGCATGTCCCGACAGGTCTTGATCAGCTTTCCGGGTTGTGGAACATGCTCAATGACTTCGCCGAGGATAATGCCATCAAATTCACGCTTTAAGTACACCCTCATGCCATCCATGCAGATGAAGTCTATGTTGCCAGCCTCCCATCGCAGCCTGGCATATTGAAGGCAATCGGGGTTGGCGTCTATAGCCGTCACTTTTAACCCTCGCTCAGCGAGGAGTAGCGCCACTGTAGCCTGCGCACAGCCTATATCAAGAATAGAGCCACCAGCCGGGACAAAATCAGATATCGCCTGCAAAATGGCTTCCCGGCGGTTGCGATAGTGAAGTGACCAATAGTGCTTGGGGTCTACCGCGAAGTGTTCGCGTCGGTCCCAGCGGTAGAGGTCACGAGCGGTGGCAGTAGTCAACTCTGATTCGGAAGGTAATCTCACTGGCGTACCGACATAACAAAACGATCATTCATCGTCTTTATCCTGTATGGCTGCAACCATCTGGTGCTTCACACTCTTTAGGTCAGCCTTCACCATCATACTCACAAGTTCCTTAAACGTTATCTCCGCTTTCCAGCCCAACACTCGTTTTGCCTTTGATGCATCGCCGCACAATTCATGTACATCCGCCGGGCGTAAGAGATGCTCGTCCACCCTGACATAGTCCTTGCAGTCAAGCCCTATCTCCTGGAAGGCCAGCTCCACAAATTCCCTTACCGTGTGGCTCTCGCCTGTGGCAATTACATAGTCATCCGGCTTGTCCTGCTGAAGCATCAGCCACATTGCCTTTACATAGTCACCAGCATATCCCCAATCCCGTTTGGCTTCAAGATTACCCATTACGAGTTCTTTGGCCAGTCCGTGGTATATTCTGGCAACGCCATCCGTAATCTTGCGGGTAACAAACTCCAGGCCGCGTCTGGGAGATTCGTGGTTAAACAGGATGCCATTGCACACGAACATTTTGTAGCTTTCTCTATAGTTCACTGCCAGGTGGTAGGCATATACCTTGGCACAGGCATAGGGGCTGCGAGGATGAAATATCGTCTTTTCGTTCTGGGGTGACTCCTCTACATGCCCAAACATCTCACTGCTGGAGGCCTGATATACACGGGTATCTTTACAACATGCCCTGACTGCTTCCAGCAGACGGGTGACCCCTAGCCCGGTCACATCACCCGTAAGAGTTGGCTGGTTCCAGGAGGTGGCTACAAAAGACTGCGCTGCCAGATTGTAGATTTCATTCGGTTGAGACGCCTGCAAAGCAATAGCCAGCGATGAGTCATCGGTCAAATCCCCCTGCAAAAGCTTTATGCGATCCTCTATGTGTAATATACGTCTCAGGTTTGGTGAACTGGACCTTCTAACAAGTCCGTAAACCTGGTAACCCTTTGCCAACAGAAGTTCAGCCAGATAGGAACCATCCTGTCCTGTTATGCCCGTGATAAGTGCAGTTTTAGCCATCCGGTCCTTCCTTTTCTTAGCCACCATTTTCTCCCACATTGCTTATTACACACTCAGGTTTTCCTTCCTGCCAACCCACATCAGATCACAGACCATACGGCATAGCACATGGCCAATAGCAATGTGAGCCTCCTGTATATGCATGACATCATTGTCCGGGATAATTATCGGTATGTCCGCCAGACCTGCCAGTTTGCCGCCACCCATACCCAGCAGACCCACTACCTTCAGCCCTTTTTTCCGCGCAGTTTCGGCAGCAACGATCACATTCTGTGAATTGCCGCTGGTGCTTATGGCCAGAAGCAAATCGCCCGGTTCCCCCAGGGCATCCACCTGCACCCTAAAAATATGGTCAATGCCGAAATCATTCCCCGCCGCGGTTAGGATAGAGGTGTCCGTAGTAAGGGCGATGGCCTTCAAACCAGGCCGGCGCTGTCCATCAGTAGCCCAGGTAATGAATTCAGCCGCCAGATGCTGGCAATCGGCAGCACTGCCACCATTACCACAGAGCAGCAATTTGCCACCTCTTTTAAAGGTTGCGGTTACAGCCTGCACGGCTTCCACAATTGTATCGCTGCAGGCGGTACTGGTGGCTTCCGCTACCCTGGCACTAGCCACCAACTCCTGTGTTACCCGGCTGAGAATCGAATGCTCCGTATTATTGCTCAAGTGGAACCGCCAGACGACGATTCTTTAGCCTACCTGTCAGGTATCCCACCCCGGTAGCCCCTATGCAAATAAAAATTGCTACAATCTGGAGAAGCGACCGCCGTTGGTAACAGCGCTTCAATCTTTGAGGAATAGCAACCAGGAGAAGGTAGCGAAGGTAGGTATCCTCGGCAGAAAGAGGCTTTGTCGTTGAGTTAGCACACAGTTTTCTTACTACACTCTTATAATAGCCTTCATCATGAGAACGTTGAATTAAATAGCTCAATTTTACTCTCCATTGAGGAACTTTGTGGTGGACGATCGCCTCAGGCTCATAGAGTATAAGAGCACCCGGCAACTTGCGGCTGAGTCTAAGGCAAATCTCTGAGTCATCCCCGATGCCTTGAGTTTTCCCGGTTCGCCCTACATCGGTGCTGAACAGACCAACTGACTTGAAAGCCTGGGCCCGGAAGGCCATGTTGCAGCCGATAAGATTTCTCACCTGATTGCCACGGCGCGGCATCCCCTTATAGGTGCAACCTACAATCCAGTACAGCTCCTCAGGCAATGGCTGGATAGGCTGACCACCCTGCCATAGCGGGTCAATCCTGCCACCGACTGCCATTGCAGCCGGGTCGTCAAATGGTTTAATGAGCTTTTGCAGCCAATCCTTATCGGCGACAGCATCGTCGTCTAAAAAAGCTATGATATCTCCCGAAGCATTGCGTATCCCCACATTGCGTGTTTCCGATAGACCGCGTACGCCCTCGTTGAACAATACAGTAACGCCGGCGGCCATTCCAGTTCTTAGCTTTTCCAGTAACGCCTTATTATGGTCTACGGATACAATGACCTCATATGGAAGCAGGGTCTGTTGCAACACCGAGTTCACTGCTTCGTAGACATCGTTGAGGCGTTCTAACGTGTAAGCGCAAATAACCACTGATACTTTTGTCACGGGCTTACTTTCTCACTAATTCCTTTAAAATAGCCTTGAGAATGTACCAGCCATCCCTCAGGCTGTGTAGATTGGCCTTCCCGTTGATTCGTGCGTCCTCGTAGCTGGGGATCTCGATAATTTTTAATTTTGCTTTTTTAAACCTTATAGCTGTTTCGGTTTCTATATCAAAGCCATTGCTGCGGAGTTCAACTTTACCCAGACAGCGTTTCCAAAAGGCATTGTAGCCGTAAGTCACGTCGGTATATTTAGTTCCATGTAACAAATTGGTAATTTTAGCCAACATCCGGTTGCCAAATACTCTGTGCCCCTCCATGTCTGATGAGCCTGCATTCCCCTTGAACCTGGTCCCCTTGGCGAAATCATATCCATTTGCTAGCGCCTCTAGAAAATGGGGTATTTCTTCAGGTCTCATAGAGCCATCAGCATCCAGAGTAACAATCAAGTCGCCGCTGGCCTCGCCAAAACCACTCCTCAGGGCATCGCCTTTCCCCTTCCCCTTTTGAAAGATGACCCGCACCTTAGGGTGATATTTCAAAGCAACAGTAGCAGTATCATCACTGGAGTGCCCGTCAACCAGCAATACCTCCTTGACAGAGACCGGTATTCTCGGCAACACGTGGGGTAGATTAGCTGATTCATTGATGGCCGGCACAACCACACTCACCCTGGGGAGAAGCGTATCTATATCTGCCGGGTTTCCACTAATAGTTTGGCGGTCATCCCTCATTGTGTCTCCTCCATCGAATTCCCTCTATGACCACAAAATATAAATACGTACTTTATCGTATTGAAAGTTGATGCGGTCAACCTTCCCCCCCCCGTTCCCTTGCTCCACTTTGACAAGGAGCTTGATCCGCTGAGGAGATTATCCATCTTGCTGCGGCAAAGAGGTTCCTGGCTACAAAGTCAGGGGGAGTTATATTGCTATCAAGCTTCCCATTATTAAGACCTGTAGTAACAAGCACCGTCTTACAACCGAGTGCCTTGCCCGCCTCAATATCTATGCCGCTATCGCCGGTTACATAGGAACGGGCGAGATCAATATCTAACTCTTGCACCGCACGATAAAAAAGCGCAGTCTTTGCTTTTCTGCATTCGCAACCATCATCCGGATGATGGGGACAGTAATAGATACTGTCCACCCAGGCTCCCCCTTTGGCCAATTCTTGCTTCATCTTCTGGTGAATCTGATCCAATTGTTCCTCGGAGAAAAAACCACGAGCTATGCCCGATTGGTTGGTAACAACCACTACTTTGAACCCATTATTATTTAACATTTTTATTGCTTTAGGTGCGCTTGGGAAAAGGACAAAATCCTCTGCTCTTCTACAGTATTGGACATCCCTCGCAATTGTACCATCCCTATCCAGAAATACAGCTTTACAACCCATAGAGACTCTCTTTTATTAGACTCTCGTTTATTCCAATATATTCTTGCAATCCGGGTATGACTACGATAGGCATTTCCCCTCTTTAACGAATCTTATAGATAAGATGTTATCAAATCCTTCACATATTTGCCAATGGCTGGCGAAGCCGTAAGGCCAGGGGATTCTATGCCAATCAGATTCACGAAACCGGGCAATCCACGGTCCCCCTCGTGATGAATAATAAAATCCTTGAACGTGTCTCCAGGACCTTGTAGTTTGGGGCGTATTCCTGCAAAGTCGGGCTGGAGATCATCAAATTGAATTTTAGGCACCAGGTTTCGAGCAGATTCATAAAAATACATCTTGATGGACTCATCTACTTTATAGTCAATACAATCAACATAGGTGGAATTAGGGCCGAGCCTTATATTACCGTCCAGGTCCGGGGTGATGTGAATACCAAGTCCAATATTCTGATGCTCCGGTACGGGATACACCAACCTGGTCACTAATCCACGGCAGGCAGATGAGAGGCTGAAATATTCCCCTTTGCAATAATGAATCCTGTACCCCGATGCATTCGGGTCTATTCCCACCATTTCTGCTACACTATCGGCTTTAAGACCGGCAGCATTGATAACCGCTCTGGAATTTACAGTGGTACGACCACTTTGATCACGGAGAGTAATTAGATATTCGTTTGAGACAAGTTGTATACCCACAACCTCCGATTTAAAGACAATGATAGCTTCATTATCTCTAGCCCGCTGCAACAGGAAACGCATCAGCGCATAAGCATCTATTATCCCCGTAGTACCTGAGAAAAGAGCAGCTTTCCCCTCCACGTTGGGTTCCAGCCGTTTTAGCTCACTCGAAGATAGCAACTTAAGCCCCGGCACACCGTTCTTCTGGCCCTGTTTCCACAGGGTATTTATTTGGTCAAATTCAGAGTCATCCCTGGCGATGACCAGTTTGCCGGGGGTCTTAAAAGGTATCGAATACTGCCGGCACATTTCTTTAAGACCGGCATTCCCTTCGACGCATAATTTTGCCTTTAGTGAGCTGTCGGGGTAGTAAAATCCAGCGTGAACTACCCCGGAATTTCTTGTGCTGGTCTCCTGGCCAAAGGTATCGTTTTTTTCCAGAACAAGGACTTTTCTGCCTTTCTCGGCAAGGCAGTCTGCAATACTTAACCCGATAACTCCTGCACCGATAATGGCAATGTCAAACTCGTACACAGTTGCAAATTTTACAACATTGATACCGAAATTGCAAAAAGGGTATAGGAGGAGCTTCCTGCGAACCTTCGGAACAAGTAAGATCTGCGAGTCATGGAGGAAGACGAGGCAGGGTCTATGCATTATCATTCCTCTAAAATAGTCGCTCTCATGTCATCCTGTCCGAGCGGGTATCGGACTCCGATGTTTTACTCGGAGGAGGCGTCACGAGTTATCGGGACGACGAAGGATCTCAGGGCGGCAGGGAGTTTTTTGCAGTTGACTTGCCCCACCCTGAGATGCTTCGCTATGCTCCAGCATGACAAATGGTGTGGCCTTTTCCACGCAGGATTCTTTAATAATGCAAAGACCCTGAAGACGAGGGTTTTGCCCTTGCACTAGGTCGGTTGAACTGTATGATTTGCCGTGTCATTGGGAGTTACTACGCGAATCTACCATAAGGACTGACCTGCAAGTAGGACTCTTTACGTCCAGCCAGAAATGTTGGACGCGGTCAGTGCAAGCTGGGGTATCAACAGAGAATCAAATAGAGGGTGTTTTATAATGTGCAGGGGGGAATTATCTCCTCCTTATAGTATTTTTGCTTTTTTGTCGTAGCTATTCTTTTAGATTTCTGTCCGAGTAATAGGTTTGCATAGGTAGGAAGGTATAATGGGGACAAACCTAAGCGTGGAGAAGTCAGTGAAAGTCTTAATAGCCTGACAAAATACCAGACATTCCCTCCAGACAATGTACATGGCAACCCAACAATAAGAATGTAAATAAAAATATACCAAATATGTACCAAAACGTGATTATTTTGTGATTGATTTCAAATCACTTCGGTGTAATAATTCAAGGTAGGGAATATTATAATGTTATGGTAGATACTTCTTCTCGTTGCCTGGGAGCCCAGCCGAAAAAGTCCGATACTACAAAGATTATTGGATTATTTGAGATCATTTTTGATTGAAAATGCCTCCCTAAAAAGGGTTATCGGCCAGATTATAGTCGGTTTTTGCCCCAACGATGTTACGCCCGCGTTTACTGTAGTCTTGAGGGATATGAAATAAAAAGGTGCCTATGAAATCACTAATACTAACGTTCTCGTTGCTGGTTATTGTTGCATTGGGGGCAGGAAGCACATTCGCAACGTTTAGAAATACGCAGCCTGGCACCGGCAACAGCTTCAGTGCCGGCACATTGAACCTGATCCCTACCGTAAACGGGGGCGGCCCGGCGACCAAGTACTCAGTTACGCCTGGTGGAGATGGTATCAATGGTTTTGTGTCTTTTGGAGGCGATTCCGAGAAGATAAAACCCGGAGAGGCCGGGGGAATATCATGGACGCTACAAAACTCAGGTAGTGTAGCTGGTCTTATGATAATTGCAGTTACTTTGAACTCTTATGAGAACGGGGTAAATACGGTTGAAGCCGCTGCCGGTGATACTGGAGATCCCGGCGAGTTATACAAATACATGGGTGTAAAATTGAAACGGGACGGGGTAATCCTGGTGGGCCATGATGTTTATTATGGGACAATATCGGATCTGATAGCAGTTCTAAATAGTGAAAGTCAAACAATGGCAGCAGGCTCCACCAAAACATATAATTTAAATTGGTACCTTTCCGGGGATTTGACGGATGCTGGCCCGGATAAACTGTTCGCAAGCGCTGATGATTTGCCTATTAACGATAATATCATACAAGGTGATTCCTTTACCCTGAACCTTACGTTTACTCTGACTCAACAATAAGGGAATTAATATGGGCCGACGGGAATAAAGGAAATGTAACCATATTACATCGCTAACATTAGCCACAGTCGGTTACTTGCCTGAGATTAGAAATAGGATATTATATAAGGCCTCCAAATTTGGGATGGCCACCTCGGCATACCCCCCCCCGCAAGACCCGATACATCTTCCCTGCCTGCGTTTTCCGGAGCAAAGTGGGCCGCCACTTAAACTGTTGGTAAAATAGGCCAGGACGGGGCGTGTAGATGGGTAAACTAAAGCCATAGAATCAACCTATTGGAGGTGATTCTATTGGCAAACAGGAGATTACCCGTGCTCAAGGTCATAGAAGCCATACGACTCAGGTTTGAATGTAATTTAAGCGAGCGAGATATTGCTCGTAGCTGTCAGGTCTCTCCCGGACCACGGTAGCTGACTACCACAAGAGAGCTGAGGCCAGGGTAAGCGCTCCTATAGCGATCCAGAAGGTCATGGGCAGCGTATGAATGTAGTTGATGTCATTTGCAACCAAACCGGTTTGAGAGACAGGGCCTTTGCATTATCATTGCTCCAAAAATAGACGCTCTCATGTCATCCTGTCCGAGCGGGTATCGGACTCCGATGTTTTACTCGGAGGAGGAGTCTCGAGTTATCGGGACGACGAAGGATCTCAGGGAGTGGTAGAAGGTAATAAACAATCTTTGTATCCAGATACTAAATGATAACAACAGGTGGCACACCCCCACCCTGAGATGCTTCGCTCCGCTCCAGCATGACAAATAGTATGGCCTTTTCCACATAGGATTCTCTAATAATGCAAAGTCCGTGGTTTGAGAGAGTTGAAGAAGGCTACCCGTCCAGAGAACAAAAGCTGCTGCTGAAAGCGCCTATCCCTGCTCCATTTTTGGTTAACTTGCGGATACGTGAATATTATTAATATCTCAAATTCAGCGCTGGGCCTCACCCAATCCACTGTTACGGCCCTGTTCGTGTTTACAAGACCTTCCTTGACATTTATACTACTTTCTGGCATTCTAAACTTAATGGGCAGGTCTTTTTGAACTCCTCTTATTGGATTTCTACCTCCTATTTCGGTTTTGGGTTCAGGAATATGAAACCCGGTTTTATCGTCTATGTCAAAAGGTTTATCACATAGTTTTGATACGATGTCGAATTTTTGAGGGAAAGTATGTGAAGGATAATATTGGAACTACAATCTACCCCAATTTGCCCAATTTGTGATGGCTCTTCGGAGCTAGTACAACCCATTCCTGACCGGGGTGAGATGCGGAAGTGCCTCCATTGTGGTCTGTTCTTTGCCGACCCGATGGCTTTGCCCACAACCTCCAAAGACCTCTATAGTCGAGCTTACAAGGGTAACGTCAATCTTGCGGATATGCGCCACTTCGCTAATAGAATGCGCTATAGAAGGATCTTGCTCGGGCTGCACCGAATGATGGTGCCGCAACACATGGCTCTTACCCTCAAGTGGATACGTCGAAACCTGCCTAAGGGCTCCACCGTCCTGGATATAGGTTGTGGGCCTGGCTGGTTCCTGCATACGCTCCGTCGCTATGGTTACAGGCCAATCGGGATAGAACCCGGTGAATTGCCTGTGTTAGTACTCAAGCAAGAGGGCTTTGAGGTCTGGCACGGTACGCTGGAGAGCTATCCCGCTTCCTGGCCGGAGCCAGATGCGGTGACCTCTTTTTTCATGCTGCACCACCTGCCAGATCCCAGGGGTTTCTTCTCCACTCTGCGCAATCGGTTTCCCCACGCCACCGTGTTCGTCTCAGACCACCACTATATGAATCGCGTTTTTGGCACCAGGGAGGCCCGGCAAAGGGCTTTGCCGCCTCGATTCCTGACCTGGTGGACTGGACAGTCGCTAAAGACGGCGTTGACGAAGGCCGGTTTTGAAACGACGGTGTCAGAGCTACCCTACAATATCCGGGATGGACTGGTCTTTGGTTCCACCAACGCTTTCCTGGATATAGGAACCAGTGTACCCACTTTCCTCGCCTGGCTATTACGCGGAGACAGAAACCAGGTCGAATATAAAGAATTGGGGAAACCAGAATATCCTGCAAATTTCTGGCAACGTCTTCGCCGTTTCAGAGGTATCCCCTGGAGTTTGTGGGGTAAGGCCTCGCCCAGGCCCTGACTCTGGCCATTCGGTTACGTTGTTTGGCCCCTGGTCAAAGTAGCTGAGAGGGCCGGCCTGGAGCGCTCTGGTATATTCTTAAAAATGAGAGCGCACCGATATGTTCTTACCATCATGATAGAAGCTTCTCACCTCACCGTTATCGTAGATAAGACTAAGCTCGGTCATTTCGCTTGCCTGGGCGGTCAATTTGGCTACTCCGTCAGGAAAGTCCGTCAAATTCCGGAAAGCGGCATCTTCGTATCCGGTAAAGGCGAGATAGTTAGCTATACCGGGTTCCTGCCATCCGTTATTCCCGAGCCGTTGTACCCACCTGGAACCATAGGCCGCAACCCAGTCGAATCCTGCTGTATACCGGCCTGCCTCTCCCAGGGTCCACCCCATAGTCATACCACCAAAACCCAGGTTTCCTCCTACAGTGTTGTCCTCCAGGAAATGCCAGTAGGCCCGCTGGTTTGGGGATATTGTGTCAGCCATGGCATTGCCATGAAGACCAACGATACCGAACGGAATAGCCACCAACAATGCCAGGACCAAAACAAGTGCAGTGACCCTGGTGCGGAGGAGCCTTACCGTAAAATAGGCCATCACCGGCAGTATATACATGAGCAAACGCGAAAGGAACTCATTTCCGTAGAACTGGAAAGGGAGCATGATACCAATCCCCAGCCCCATAATCACGAGAGTCCCATCTCTGGGAAGCCGAAACCTCCGCATAAGTGCCAGGCCGCCCAAAGCGACTATTCCCGTAAGCACAGTGAGCCACATCCTGATGTTAACCACGGCAAGGTGACCCGAGCTGCCCATTTGGGCTCTGGACACGTTCCTGGACCACATCAGGTCAAATTTCATGGCTTGATCGAAGAATGTGGGCATGCTATTTCCAAAGAACACCACTGAATAATATAGCTGCCAGGCGAGGATAACAAAACCAAGCATCATGGTTAGGATAGGGGGGCTTCGCCTCTTTCGCCACTCCTGGGCTTCAACGGCGCCCAGGACGAAGAGGCCGGTTAGAGCCGAGAGCAGGTGAGTTACGGGCAGGCCGGCAATCACCAGGAGTCCCACCAGGCGGAGAGGGAGCCCGGCGTTACTTGTAGCCAGTCCCCTGGCCAGAAGGAAGAAAAGTATTATTAATAATATATAACCCAAAGCCTGGGGGGAATAATAGGTCTGCGCCGTCCAGTTGACCAGGACGAAGAACCAGGCGGCTGGAGCCCAGTGGTTGCCTGGCCCCAAAGTATATCTGAAAAAAATACAAAGAGGCAGAACAACCAGGAACTGGATGGGAGCAGTGGCCCAAATAATCAAGGTGTCATGGTCAATCCCACCGAGCTGTTGCAAGTCCGTCTGCAACAGGTTGAACGCTGGCCAGTTGTGATACCATTGAGAGACGGGATCAAGATGTCCATATCTCGGGATGAACCGGGTAAGGCTATCGTATCCGAAGGTGTAGCGGGAACCCGTAAGGGTTTTGCCCAGAAAGAGGGGAGTCAGCCAGAACATGGCGACAAAAAGGGACAACTGGAGGGCAAGCAGCCCGGTATGGGGGCGCGGTGAGACCCACAGGAGAGATGAGGCCAGGGTAAGCGTCCCTATGGCGATCCAGAAGGTCAGGGGCAGCGCATGAACGTAGCCCATGTCATCTGCAACCAGACCCGTTTGAGAGAGTTGAAGAAGGCTAATAGCCCAGAGAACGAGAGAAGCTGCTGTAAGCAGCATGGATACTTGTCTCGGCTCATAATGTCGAGCCACGGCTGCGGTCATGGATCTGGGCAACGTCATCCAGGCGATTGATTGGCTTTTCATTAAAATAGTAAAATTTCCATGAGCAAGACGGTTATGATAGTTAACGAGTTTGACGTCAAAGGCATATTTAAGTATACAACTTTCAGTGCCATTTCAACAAATGTGTACTCGCCAAAATCCACCGCCCGATTAATCTTGCCAATGGGATAGTTATTTCACCTGGATGGTGTCCCGATAAGGGGAATCAACAAAATAAAGTGACAATTATGCCTCACCCTGAGATCCTTCGTCCCGAGGAATCGGGACTCCAGGATGACAATGGGCATACAGCTTTGTCTTTGTAACAATAAATAGTTAATGACCATAATCGGGAAGTCTGGCCCAGCTTTGTCTTGATTTTTGGGTTACTTTTTAATAGGGGTTATTTTAGCCCCTTCCCGCGTCGGGAAGGGGTTGGGGTTAGGTCTGTTCCGGCTTATTTTGGTTAACCCGGGATCCCCAGCTTGGCCTTTATCGCCGCGAGGTCCTGGTGGATGGCGGTCAGGGGATTTGCCTTGTCGGAACGCACCAGCTTTACTTCTCCGCCATGGAGCAGTAAGTATTCCTCAGTGCCCCCGGCAATGCGCACATAGACCCGGCCGCCAGTCACAACGATGTTCCCATGCTCCTCTACCGGCATCTTAGCATAAAGTTCGCTCAAGCTTGTTGGGACTCCCACCAGGTCTGGATCAAAACCATTCATTGTTCGCTCCTCAGAACAAAGTTACACCCATAGACATAGTTGACGTCAGTAACCACCGAACCTCCGCAACGGATACTCACGCCGTTTTTCACCAGGCAGGTTGTGTTCCCATAACCGTAGATACCTGTGTTTGAGATATCCCCCGTGAGGAAACCAGTCTGCCCAACTCCTGCGCCCTTTTCGGTCAGCATATGGGAAAGCGTTCCTGTGCCCTCACGGACTATACGGGAACTGACGCTCAATAAGCCAGTATGGGTTACCGTTAGAACCTCCTGACCCCAATAGCTGGTGTCGGCGCTTCCCACACCCTCACAGAGCCGGCAAAGGCTGATTACGGAATCGCCCGCATTTACCCAGAAAAAGAAGTAGAAGGTGTGGGCAGCGCCATCCTTCAGCAGGTTGAAGATGGCAGCCAGATTGCCCGAGTGGGTATCCACCCCCGCCAGCTTGGCCCCGGGGGTTGTCCAGGAGAGGTCAAAAAGGCGATGATTAGCATCCTGTGCATCCACGTAGACCCGGCAGTTAAGTTGTCCCGCCGTAATACTATCGATGGTCACTGCTAGCCGGGCTGCAATCCTCAATACTGATAATCGGCTATCAAATGGCGCTGGAAGTGTAAGTACGGCGCTGTAATCGGCATTAGCAATCCCCGTTGCTTCCCCTGTATTAATAACGGACCTGGTGGCTGCCTCCAGGTCCCAGGAATCTTTAAGCCCGGGTGTATATTCCAGGGTCTCGATATGCTCGGCTATTAAGCCCTCTCCGGCTAACTTTAGCATTTCATTGCCTCCTCAATAAGTGTTGCTCCGATAATAGGACAATAGTTCTTATTTGTCAAGGGGAAGATGTCACTATTGATACCAGTTCTTATGAAAGGCTGCAAGCCAATACAGGAAACAATATAGGGGGAGAATCGTTCATCCCGACTTGTCGGGACCGCGAAGGATGAAAATAGCTGCATAGCCTCTCGCCCCAGCGGGGGAGAGATTAGAGAGAGGGGGCACATAATTTTAACACTGGACTCCCGCTAGGCGGGAATGACAAAACATCTATTTTGGGGAAAAGTTAGCATTAAACAAGACTGCTACGATAGTGGTCGGCAGCATTAGAGGCGGTTACTAAAGGCTGAGACAGGTCCTGTACTACTTCCTCATCTTCACCGTGGAATACACCTGAGACCACACTTCAGTTCGTCCTGGAGCGTTGAGGGACTACCTTGCGCCAGGTCTCAACTAAGGCACGCTTGGCAAAGAAAGAGAATTTCTTGACATCCCTGGACCTGAGAAGGTCTAAACCGACCTGCATGCAAATGCAAATGAAATAGACAATAGAAATGGTGAGTTTAGACATCTTGTTGGTCCGGGCAACCGGAGAATAGACACCAGGCTGCAACTTGGAAAGCCAGGCATTCCCGCTATCCAGATAGCCCGCCTCTATCATGCGACGGCTAAACTCTGTTCCCGGGTAGGGCGTACAAATCCAAAACAAGGGTTCTACATTATTGGAGAGGACAAAACGCCAGGTCTTGAACACATCCCAGATTGTTTCATCCCAGTTGCCCACCATAAAATTGCCCGAGACTGACCTGATTTTTGCCTTTCGGGCCATTTTAATAGCAAGGCTGGCTTCTTTCGGGGTCAGGTCCTTTTTCATTGCCTTCAGAATACGCGGCGAAGCGCTTTCTATTCCCAGGCTCACTTCATCAAAGTTAGCCTCTTTCATCTTTATAAATAGTTCAGGGGAAACTGTGGCCCTGTTGGCTCTTATCAGGGTGAAGAACTGCATTTTTTTATTCAGGCCTCTTTGGATTATCTCGTCGCAAATTTCAATCGCTCTCTTCTGAGGGATATTGGTCGTGTCATCCTGAAAATTCAGCCTGTCTAAATGGTATCGCTCGTACATAAGCTCTATTTCGTCTACTATATTTTTTGCGCTCCGGAATCTGATAGCCCGTCCCCAGAAATGTTGCGAGGCGCAAAAGGTGCATCCGTAGGGGCATCCCCTCGAGCCCAGGACCTGTCCAATCCGCTTGCCGGTCCCCAAATACCGTTCCATATCATAGAGGGAGAAAAGGGGGAAAGGCAGGCTGTCCAGGTTCTCCATTCGGTTTCGGGGTGGTGTGTCGAATACTTTTCCATCTCGTATGTAGGAGATCCCTTTGACCGTATCCAGGTCGTGCCCCTGGACAATCTCGTAAAAGGGTTCCTCTCCCTCACCTTTCACTACCACATCGCAGCTTCCCAGAAAATCGTGAGGGAACAGGCTGGCATGTACCCCGCCAAGAACTGTAGTTATTTTAGGGTTTACCTCTTTGCACAGTTTGACCAACTGCAAGCCATTGGAAGCGCTCAGCATCAGGATGCTGATACCAACTATATCCGGCTTGTAATCCAATAGCTCCTGCCGCCACCTTTCCGGAGAGAATGGTTCTACCTCAAAATCTATAGCCTTGATCTTCACTTCGGGGTCGCGCGCGGCTAAATAAGAAGCTATGTAGCTAAGCCCAAAAGGCGGCCATCCTCCGTGCTGGGGTCTGATGGCAGGCGGCCGGACCAGCAGCACCTTCTTCGCCATTAAACTTTCCTCTCCACGTTAAACTTCGAGTCATAAAGGACACCGGAATTTTTGGACACCTGGAGCGAACTCAGATACCACTGGTATGTCCTGCCCAGTCCTTCCCGCAGCGAAGTACGAGGTTGCCATTTCAGCGCCAGGATTTTGGTTGAATCCAGGACTTTTCGCGGCGCACCGTCAGGTTTGTTTCTGTCGAAAACTATATCCCCCCCGAAACCCACAATTTCTTTCACTGTCTCAGCAGCTTGCCGGATAGTAATGCCCTGGCCGGCGCCTGCGTTGAGATGGTTCGAGTCGCTGTAATTCTCCATCAGGAACAGGGCCGCATCAGCGAAGTCGTCTACATACAAGAGCTCGCGCTCCGGTGTTCCTGTGCCCCATAGCACAACATTCGCTGCCTTCTCTTTCTTCGCCTGGTGGAATTTTACAATCAGCGCTGAGAGGAAATGAGAGGTCTCAAGGTCAAAGTTATCGTTAGGACCGTAGATGGTTGCCGGAACAACCGATATGAAATTTGTCCCGTATTGCCGGTTGTACGCCTGGCACATCTTGATCCCCGCAATCTTGGATATGGCAAAAGGCTCGCTGGTAGGCTCTACAGGGCCTGTCAGCAACGATTCCTCAGCTATGGGCTGCGGGCAGCCCAGGGGATAAACGCAGGAACAGGCAATGAAAAGGAGTTTTTTCACTTTCCATTCCCAGGCTGAGCGTATCAGGTTGTTCTGAATCTGGGAGTTGGTATAGATAAACTCGGCGGGATACTTGATGTTGGCCGCTATCCCTCCCCCCTTGCCCGCAGCCATGAAAATATATTCTGGCTTCTCGGACCGGAAGAAAGAGCGAACACCGGCCTGGTCGGTGAGATCAAGCTCAGATGAGGTTTTCATCAACAGATTTGTAAAGCCCCTCTTTTGCAGCAGACCCGCAAGTGCGGAACCGACCAACCCCGAATGCCCGGCGACGAATATTCGTGAACTCTTTTCCATACAGTTTTTTAACTCTATCTTAAGTATCGCAATATTTAGCTGGCGGCTTTCCCTGTCAGGAATTGCTCAACAGTGTCAAGGAAATAGTCCAGGTGCTTCTTTCCTAAATCCTGGTGTATTCCGATATGAAGCCCGTTCTTGCCGATATACTCAGCATTGGGAAACTGGCCGAGTTTGTAACCCAGGAATTTAAACCCGGCGCACTGTGTCGGCATGGAAGCAAAAAGAGTCCTGGTCTCAATGCCCCGTTTCTCCAGAAACTGGCCCAGTTCATCACGGCTGAAGTTAGCCCCTTCCTGGACGATAAACGGAAAAGCGTGCGGCCCTATTTGTTCGTAAGGTGAAGGTTCGATGCTCGTCAAATATGGTTTGAATTTTATGAATCTTCCCAGTAGATAATCAAAATTATCTCGTCTTTTCTGCAGGATAGTGTCATATATCTCCAGGCTGCCCAGGCCTACTGCCGCCTCGAGTTCGTTCATTTTCGTCGAGTAACCGATACGCTCAAAGACGAATCTTATGTCAGTGTTTGTCTCGTTGCGGAACCTTTTAGGGCAATACCCGGACTTTGTATTCAACAGGCAAACTTCACAATCACAAGCTCTACCGTGGGATCTCAGCGATCTCAATATATCTGCAAAATCTGGATTGTTCGTGACTACGATACCCCCCTCCACAGTTGTTACCATATGGGCCAGGTAGAGGCTGAAGGCACCCATGTCGCCTATCGTTCCTACTGTTTTGCCTTTGTATAATGTCCCGTGCGCCTCTGCCGCATCTTCTATCACGAAAAGGCCATGCCGCTTAGCGATGTCGTTAATTGTATCCATATCCGCCGCTTTTCCCATGAGATGGACCGGCATAATAGCTCTGGTCTTGGGAGTTATTGATTTCTCAATTCTCTCAGGATCTATAGTTAGAGTGTCCCGCTTGACGTCCACAAAAACGGGCCTCAAGCCGGCTTGTAGCACTGAGTTCCCGGTAGCTACAAAAGATAGCGCCGGCACTATGACCTCATCGTCACGGGCAGCGCCAAAATCGTGTAGAACGGCCAGGGCCAGTGCGTCAGCATCGGTGCCGCTGCTTAATGCCACCGCTTTCCTGGCTCCGACAAGCCTGGCAAATTTAGTCTCGAACTGACTGACATATTTGCCGCTGGAAACTCTTCCTGAATCAAGCGCTTTCATTACCAGTTGTTTGGCCGTGTCCGTTATTGTTATGGTACCAAAGGCAACCTTCACTCTTAAAACCTCCCTGTTCGCTCCTGTGCTCTATCGGTTTGGTAATACGGGAGTAGCCTTCAAATTTTAGCCGGGCTGTAGAAAATGACCTGAGAACCGGAGCTTTCGAATTGAAATGGAACATACAGTAGCTTTTTCAAACTTGCTTTTATTCTCGGCTGTATTCCGGGTTCTGCGAAAATCAGCATAAATCCACCCCCTCCGGCCCCCAACAACTTTCCCCCTACAGCGCCGGCATCCCTTGCAACTTCGTAGATCTCGTCTATTGCTGTCGTTGATATTTTATTGGTAAGGCTACGTTTAAGAAGCCAGCTTTCATGCAATAGTTTGCCGAATTCATTTATATTGGCTTTGCTGTTCAGTATTGTTAATCCCTCATTTACCAATTGATGCATTAAAGTTAATTCACGAGTTTTGTTTGGCGTCTCTTTTATCTGGTCCGCAGCGATTTCGGAGGCGGTCCGTGACAACCCTGTGAAAAATAACATCAGGTGATTCTGGAACGATTTTAACCTGCTGCCGGGAAGTGTTACCGGCCGAATCCGGATATTATCGGGTTTACCAAATTCAATTACGTTAAACCCCCCAATTGCTACCGAGGTCTGGTCCTGACTGCCAACATTCTCCTTGAGGATATTCTGCTCAATGTGGATTGCATCCAGAGCCAACTGCATCTTGGTTGGCATAATGCCTTTAAGAGCATAGAGCCCGTGCAGCAGCCCGACTGTGAAGGAAGAGCTTGAACCCAGACCGGTCCTGGCCGGGAGGTCGCCATCATGGTGGATTTCTATCCCCTGATTGACCTTTAAAAACCTCAAACATTCCCTCGCCGAGGGATGTTGAATTTCACTCATCTCGTTGACCTGTTCCAACTTAGAATATACAATTCGGGACTTATGCTCAAAGAAAGGCGGCAGGTAACGGCACGAGATGTAGCAGTATTTATCTATGGTGGTACTTAACACCGCCCCGCCGTTACACTCATACCACACAGGGTAGTCGGTTCCACCACCAAAAAACGACACACGAAAAGGAGTCCTGGTTATTATCATCGGATGGCCTTAAACATTGGAGAACTCGCTCCGGTGGATAATCTGATAGCCTTTTATTAGCTCGCCAATGCCTGACTTGAGAGAAACATCGGGCTTAAAGCCGGTCTTCTCTATTCTGGCATTGCTCACAATATAATCCCTCTTGTCGGGGTCCTCTCCCACTTCAGACTCAATGAACCAGAAATTTGGTACCTGCTTTTTTATTTCTTCACACAGTTCCAACTTACTCAGGTTAGCATCGCTTAAGCCTACATTATAAGGCAAGCCTTTCATGGCATCGAATTTCTCGAGGCAGTGAATGAAGGCCTTAGCTATATCTCTAACATGGATATAATTTCTCTTAAAGTGCGCTTCAAACAGGACGACAAAATGGTCGGTGACAGCGCGATAGGTAAAATCGTTGACAAGGAGATCAAGCCGCATCCGGGGACTTATGCCAAAGGCAGTGGCCAGCCGGAGTGTAATGCTATTACCTGATTCCAGAATCAGTTTTTCGATGTCCACTTTGAGACGCCCATACAAAGAGACAGGGTTCATGGGTGTTTCTTCAGTGCACATTACTCCCTTCTGTCCTATGCCATAGCCGCTGTTGGTGGTTGGAAATATAACAAGTTGGTTTTTGCTGCGAAGTTCCAGGATCATTTTCACAGCATCAAAATTGGTGGTCTGAGCGCCAACAGGGTCCTTGGCGCAGAGGGGAGCGCCGGTCAAACATGCCAGCGGAAAAATGGCGTCGCATTTTTTGAGGTTTTGCGAGACCAGTTCCCGGTCTCGAGCATCTCCTCTGACGATTGTCAATTTATTATTGTTGCAGCAGTCCAGCAGCGATGTCTGGTTATACAAAAAGCTGTCCAGGGCTATTACCTCGTAGCCTCGCTGCAGCAATGTAGGCACCAGAATCGAACCTATATATCCAGCCGCTCCTGTAACCAGTATTTTCATTTCACAAACTCCTGCTTGAAGCTAAGTATATTTCCTGTGAATTTTACGTTCCAGCATGGATTTAACGTGCTCCACCGCCTTTTGTCCGAAGGTCCGTTTTACCATACCCAAGTATTGAGAACTGGAACTGTATTCTATAAAAGCCCTGTCACGGAAACGCAGTACCTCAGCGCTGGATAGATACCTGGTAGGCAAAGGCAAAGTTTCTTCACTGAGCTGCGCATAGCCAAGCCAGGTGTCAGGTAGCCGTACTCCGTTGCGCACCGCCTCTTCGTATAGCTTAGAACCGGGGTAGGCCATCGTAGCATAAAAATTGGCATATTCACAGTTGAGTTCTTTGGCGAAATCCAGCGTTTCCTGCATTGTATCCGATGTGTCATCGGGAAGACCAAAAATATAATTTCCGTTAACATGGACGCCGGCATCCATGACCATGCGTACCACCTGTCTCACCCTGTCGTTATTGAATCTGCCTTTCACCACGCCGTGCCGGACTTTCTCGCTACCGGCCTCGATTCCAAAAGCCAGCCAATTGATGCCGGCCTGTTTCATTTTGCGTACCAGTTTTTCATTAATGGTATCTATCCTGGCGTACGCCCATATGTTGAGGTCGTAGCCACGCTCAATGATAAGGTCACAGATCCTATTGACATGGTCTTCCTTGAGGACAAACAGCTCATCAAGGATTTTGATGTTTCTCACCTTGAAATTCTTAACCAGATAACCAATCTCGTCAACAACGTTCTCCGGGCTCCTATAGCGAATCCCCGGACGGCCAAAAAGGGCGTTGATGCAACAGAATGTGCATTGAAACGGGCAACCAAGACTGGTGGATATGACCGCATAAGGCTGTCTTTCGTCGATGCGGTCAAAACAATGCCAGTTGTGAGCTCTATACTTATCCATAGGCAGAAGGTCCCAGGCTAAAAAGGGGAGAGTATCCAGGTCCTTTATCAAAGGCGCTCGCGGATTTGATACGATTTTGCCGTTTTCACGGTACCAGAGGCCTTTAATACGATAGTCGTTTTTACGGGACTTCAGTGTGCTCAGAAGTGGCGTGATGGTATAAAATCCCTCGCCTTCACAGACAAAATCGGTAGGTTCTTCGCTCATAGTCCGCTCCGGCAAAGCTGATGGATGGAGACCTACCATAATTGTTTTAATCTGGGGATCCCCGGCCTTGAGCGCTGTAAGTATAGAACGCGCCCCCGGCATGCACGGCGTAGAGGCTGAAGGATTGGTTCCGGACACCATCACTGCCGCCAGTAGCGGATTATACTCAATTATTTTACTTACAGTTTCGTTGGGGTCCAGATTATCGGCTTCGGCATCTATAATAGCCACCGAGTAGCCGTTTTGGCGGTTGAAAGCTGCCAGGAGACCGCCCCAAAACGGGGGTTCAATGGCTGAAAGAGAGGTGCTCAATTCCCCGTATAGCTTTTTCTGGTTCCCTGGTTTGACTAGAAGTAAATCTATCTTCTCCATATATATTATTTATGAGTCAGTAAGGGGTGTTTTATCTTAGGCCCCTTATAGATTTCCCTCACAATCTCGGCTATTCTACGCGCATCTGGTGTGGCATTTTCGGTCTCGGGACAGACTCCGACTGATTTATCGTTTAATCCCAGCGCTTTGACCGGGACACCGGTTTCGAGCATCAATTGATAGGCTATTGATTGCGAAGCTCCGCATATTTCAAATCCGGAATCTACTACAATACCCGCTTTGCTCCGTTTCAAAGGCGCGAGTAAACGTTCAGTCAGGTCAAAGGGTTTTAGCCACATAATATGTACAATATTGCATTTGATGCCATCCCGTTGTTCTAATATTCGGGCAGCTTCCGAAACATTAAACCTGGCCGCCGATATAGCATAAATAGTAATTTCGGCATCATCCACCAGAACATCTGGCATTTCTTCTTTGTTTTGGAAACTGCGGCGGTGTTCACTGACCAGCATGGGATCGTTGTTTTCTAAGAACGCCTTCCAAATTTCCTTGTATTCCTGTGGCGTCATCGGTGAACAGACAAGGAAACCAGGCATGTGCATAAATATGCTATGTAATTTGGCGGAATGCACTGGTCCGTTCCCCTGTCCTTCAATAGCAATAGCTCTGATAAAGATGGGAGTCCCTTTACCAAAAATATCTTTTGTTTTTGCAGCATAATTAACCAGGATACTGCTGTTGAGAAAAAGGAAGTCCTGGAATCTAATTACAAAAATAGGACGCCTGCCTGCTATTGCTGCGCCGACTGCTATGCCGGCCCCTGCCACATCGGCTGTGGGAAGCTCCACAATCCCGGGACAGTCGGGAACAGTGTTATTTACCCAACCAACGGCTGAAATTGTCTGGCCCAGCAACAGGCCGTTATTTTTAGTGAGATGTTCCCTGGATATTTCTCTTATTGTTTCTGCAACCGTTATGCCCACAGATTCTCCACATATTGCATTGTTTCTTTTTCTATTTTTTCGGTCTCAAGCCCCAGCTTTTTCAACTCCTGCTTCATCAGCGCCAGACGATCCCATTCTGGCGGCCCATCTATGCCTACGCCAACATGCCAATAGTGCCTGACGGTACGACAGTTTATAAACGCCGGTAAATTCTGACAAAGTTTTCTGGCGTGATGAGCTATTAACCATGGATCATCGGCTATGTCTACGGCAGGAATCCCCAGCGCCTTTACTACATCTGTTATTTCCCAACTCCGCCTGACATGAATTGGCGTCAATATAGCCAGGTTATTATCTTCGCATACAAATAGGACTGGCAGCTTTCGCGTCGCTGCAAACCCCATAGCGCTATAAACATAGTCCTCTTCGGCGGCGGCATCGCCAAAGAAAGCAATTGCTTTCTGATTGCTGCCAAGAGCAAAGCCCACCGCCAAAGGAACATTTTCACCGATGAGCCCATTATATCCAATCATACCTATATTTGGGTCCTGAATCATGGCCGAGCCACCTTTGCCAGTGTTACACCCCGTTGGCCGCTCCAATAACTCGTCTATTAACTTTACAGGGTCACCACCGAAAGCCAGATAAACTGAATGAGCTCTATGCTGAGTAAATATTTTGTAGCCGGATATAACAGTGGAAATAGCGGCTGCAACTGCCTCCTGACCAATTGAAAGATATACAGGATGGTGAATACGCTTTGCCGTGAGCTCTCTGGCTACCTTAAGCTCAAAGTACCGGATAAGACATATTCGACGAAACATCTCCAGAGATGCCTCTGGGCTGAATGAACTTGCTAAGCCTTGTATTACACCTAACTCAGGAGATCTTGGCACGGGCAACCCTTCTAACGAGACTTATGATGTAGTCTTTAGCAATAAATTTTTTCTTGCTCGTTAACCTATTGGGCAAGGGATTGAAAATTAACACAAATTATCTCCTCAGTATAAAACAAGTACACAGTCGCAGGTAAGTGAAGTTGTTATTTTGGGATTTGTTTCTTAGAGAGGTCATTTTTGCAATAAATCAAACACAAAACATTGGCTACCTTACTGATATTTCTCACTCAACCAGACGCGAAGCTAATACACCATACGGCCCTTTATACGTTTACAAATGATACCGACTTTTCCTATTAATGTCAAATAACGTATTTATACCTAATCATCGATTCAATTCGTAGTCGGGTTTCCTAACCCGACATCACGAGGCTCGCCCCGATGAATTGTGGCGCTACGACACCCAGCCGCATATTTGGGGTATATATAGAGGTTTTTTGATACACGGAGTACAGAAACGTAACAATCCGTTGACAAAATATATATAGTATGTCTTGGAATACTTTCTGCTTACGAGGAAAGAACTCTGTTTGTAAGTTGAGACCTGGGGCGAAAATTGAGTTGCCCTGGATGTCTCAACGAATTGGGACCGACCTCAAGGAACAAAGCCTTAAGACCGAAACCACCAACACTGGATGCCAGTAGCATTAAGCTTTCTACATCATGGTTCAAATATGAAATGATGAGAAGCTGAGCCATTTTTTTCCCCCTGTTCAATCCCATTTTGACGGCTATAGTGGCTGGATTTAACTCGGCGCCGGCCTTAAAGGCAGTATATTCAAACGATAAAAGGTTCGCTAATTTTTGTGCAGAATCGAGCGGTATGCCCTTAAGTTTTGCCAGGTTTATTCTAAGCTTGCTAATATCAACCGGCTTCAGATATTTGGCAGGGGCCTGGTAACGACTGATTGACTCAGTTAGTTCCAGCGCTTTGCGCACCAGTTCCAACGGGCCCAGCATATCCGTTACCAGCACCACAACAGATTGATTGTAGGCTGCGATCCCTGCCGGTATCCCTTCCTTTGCCAGGGTTAGGGCAGTCGTGACTATACTGAAGGCCAGACTGTCAGCTTCCTCTTCATTGCCAGCCGCCAGATTGACCACCAGCAAAGGGGACGTAGTATAAGGTTCCACGAATTCCTGCACTATAATCCGGCCAAGCTTGGCCGAATGTTTCCAATCTATCACGTTCAGGTTGTCACCAGCCATGTACGGCCTTGACCCATAATACTCCCCCCCCTTTCTGGCCACGTGGAGCCCGCCCATTTGTGACGAGGGTGTCTGGGAAACGACCGTCCCCGGCCTTGCCGTTTCCAGATACTTTTTAGCTAGCCACCCGGCATATCTTGCTCTCGGGGATATATTCAGTTGAACAGGTTGGAGCTGGAGCCTGACCTGGCTAAGGCCCCACGGGTCCAGCACGACTGCCTGCACTACAGGGCTGACTGGTCCTGCCAGTGGAGGCACAAGAGAAAGGACGGCAGACACCTTGGGTTTGTTTAAACTAAAAGTCGTGGAGGTAATTTTAAGCCAGGAATCAACCGGATGCAGGTAAAAATGGCCGCCCAGTCTCGTCAGGTTAAGAATCTCAATCTCTATTCTGGCTTGATTCCCTGCTAACACCCTGAGAAACTTCTTAGACGCTTGCAGGGGGTTCCCAGGAATGCTCCACAGAATCAGGACGCTAACAACCGTGAAATATAGGAAGGAAGCAATTGTAGCCAACCCCAGAGTCCAGCTCGCCAGAAAAACTGCCAGTCCGGCCATCATGGCAAGAGAGGAGAGGAGGATTACCCCCAGTTCGGTAGGTCGACGCGATGCCCTGGAGTGTTGCATACAGCCCCAACCTGATACCCTTTTTAGAAGTATATCAACGTAGGCTAATAACGGTAAGGAAAAGAGTGCCGGAAAACCATTTCCCAGACTAGGCTCCCAGAGCAGGGGCACAACGTAGATTGCACTATATGATGCTGCTAAATCTATAATGGGAGATGCCCTCAACCAAATATAAATGTTGAGACCTAGAAAGGCCAGAGGCAATAAAGAATGGAGTGGTGGTGAGAAAAAAGCGGCTCCAACCAGGCTAATGCCGAGGTAAACCCTCAGGATTGTTCGAAAATGTTGGTTCATATATCCGGTTTAGGCACAGGAACCTTCTCTAAGGCCTTATCGATAATGGCCTTAGGAGTGACCCCATCCATCTCGGCCTCAGGCTTGCCCCTTACCCTGTGTCGCAAAGCTGCATCGGCTAAGTGTTTGACATCGTCGGGTATAACAAAGTCTCTCCCGTCCATCATAGCCTGGGCACGGCTGCATTTAAATAACGCTATCGTAGCACGAAGAGAAGGGCCAAGGAGGACATCCGGGTCCAACCTTATAGTTCGCACCAGGTTTAACATGTAATCTACTATTTTTTCCGAAACATGAATTTTTTTGGCATCTTCCTGCAGTGCCAGGATCTGCTCAGGCGTGGCCAGCCTCTTATTATCGCGGTGGTCGATATTATCTATTGAGGTAATGACCTGCTTTTCCTCGTCATAGGTTGCATAATCGCTCCAAACGCTGAGCATGAATCTATCTGCTTGCACATCCGTCAGAGGATACGTGCCCTCGCTGCCATAGGCTTGCTGTGTGGCGATGACTATGTAAGGTTTAGACAGGGCGTAGGTTGTCCTTTCTATGGTTACCTGTCCTTCCTGCATGGCCTCCAGTAGCGCAGCCTGCGTACGCGGGCTGGTCCGGTTGAGCTCGTCGGCCAAAACGACGTTAGCAAAAATTGGCCCTTCAATGAATCGCGGTGCCCCATTTGATGAGTAGAGATAGAAACCTGTAATGTCTGCCGGCATTATATCCGGTGTAAACTGTATCCTTTTGAACTCACACCCTACCGCTTGGGCGAAGGTCCGGACCAGAGTTGTTTTAGCCGTGCCAGGTAAACCTTCAATAAGAACATGGCCCCCAGCTATAAGGGCCAGCACAAGGGCCTTTTTTATATCATCCTTTCCAATAACCGTTTTGGAAAGCTCATTAAGTATTACATCAGTTAATCTAGTTTTTTCGTCTATTCTCATCCTGCATATTCCTTTGTATCCATAAAGGCCTCAGCACTAGAGCCAGTACCACAACCACCATGGCCGTCAGCGGGTAATTACCAGACAAAAACCTTCTGGTCTGGGCCATCTCTTGTTTGGCCTGGTCTAATATAGAGTTGGGAATATGAGCCCCATCAATAATAACATATTTACCGGTGAGTCCCAAAACCTCTTCCAAAAAGTGATAATTGTCATCTTTCACCATCATACCATTGATTACAAGGGAGGCATCGGAGACCAGTATTAACCTACCCTTGCCAAGAGACATCTCTGCGGCCACAGGGAAAGGCCCGCGAGGGTCATCCCCATTTCGTAATCTATCGCCATTGTTGTCAAGAAAACTGTTTTCAGAGGATAAAGCCAACACTGAGGATGGTTCTACATTAGAAAGCACTGAGGGACGATTTAACAAAACAGACCCCAGACCTTTCTCTTTCATACGGCCCGCGAATGTCGATACCACGGGAAGCTCCGAATTTCTGAAGTTATAAAAGGGGTCAAGCATGGGGGTTCCGCTGAACCTGACCTTTAAACCAAGATAACTTAGAAGACTATTTCCATCTCCAAAGTCATCCAGGATCGCTACCGAACCGCCATCCACAACGAATTGCTTGATAGCCTCTAACTCATCATTACGGTATGCCGTGTAAGGTATGGTAATGAATAAGGTGTTTTGCTGAGCGCCTAAATCTTCCAGCGATGCCCTTGTTTCAGCTTTAGACACACGGCTGAAATCACTGAGCCCGTTCCAAAACGGATTCACCAACGTCAAATCTTGAAACGATGGATAATTCCACATCAGGACTAGACTCAGTAGCAGCACGATAACAGTAGTTCCCAAAACGATTTTATAAAGGGCCATGCTTTATACCTTGCCTTATCTGTGATGCCAGATTATCCACATCTTGCCTATCTTTTTCGACAAGAGAATGTTTTGAATAGATGACTTTTTCCGCTATGAGGGTCATTTGCCACAAGTAAGATGAAGCTTTCCCCAGACGGGGCGATACTCCTTCTGCGAGTTCCCGCAGTGTTAGATTGGGCTTTATTTTTATCTCCAGGATACCTGCAATAAACCTGACTATGTTCTTGTATATTTGTAATACTTTATCCTCACCTGATAGTCTATCGATCAATTCGAAACTCGGTTCTTGGCTTGCAGCGGCACTGCCGGAACCTGAGATGCTATCTGTAACCGGTATACGTGGACCGGTCACCACCGATGGGCCCGTATTCCTGGATTTCATTCTTAATTTGATACCGTAATACACTATTGCTACAATAAGCAATAGTATAGCTAACCCTATGGGATTGAATACCCAGATGTTTTTCCGTGTGGCGACGGAAGAGTTCCACGGCTCCAGAGGGATGACCTCGATCTCCAGACCTTTCTGGCCGATGAGAGCAGAAAGGAAGCTGAGACCAAAGCGGTACTGGAAGGTTCCGTCTACTGTGGTAGTGACTTCAGTTACCTTCTCGCCAAATCTCAGCCTTATTTGGGCGGAGTTCAAAGGCGCTATCTCAGATTCTGCTTTTCCCTGGATTTCTAATCCCCATGGAATAAATGCTAACCGTGTAGTTTTGAGGTTAACAACAGGCGTTGCCTTAACTACATTCAGCGTAACTTCTTCAGAAACCGGCCCATAGCGTCCCTGCCCTGGCGCTACAACCAGTATCTGATGTTCTCCCGAACTCATCTTGCGGTCCAGTGCCGTCTCGATACTGAAATACTCGCCAACCATTGCTGAGCTTGCTAAGGAACCATCAATAAGTACGTTAACTTTCCTGGCGCCTGGAAACGGGGGATCAACATAGCTGAAATCTCCCTCAATGGCCGTACTTAGCCCTGGATAACCTTTAAGTGGACCCCCGATGCGTAGCCGGGTTTCATAATACGGGGTTTCGACTTTTACAGGGGGGTTGACAGCCGCCAAATACGCCTCTGAATCCACTCCCACGGGCACATAGCGGGCTTTTACTGCCACCACATTATTATAAACATAAGGTAGCCTAAGCTCAGCAGAGTAGTAACCGTTGGAATCTGTTTTAACCGTAACTTGGTTCTTACCGTCTATTTCCAGCACTACATCTCTACCGGGTAGGGCAACTCCCCGGGATGTTAATTTGCCCCTTAAAAAAATAGAGTCTCCCACATAAGCTCTTTCCGACGATATCTCCAGACTGAGCTCGGTCGTTTGGAGGGCTGAATATTTTTCCAGGTCAATCTGAATTTGAAGCTTTTTCAACAGAGCTTCAATATCTCCATCGTTACCGAACTGATCGATAGCTCGTATAGGTTGCCCTATGTTAGTCAGCGACTGGATTGCCCTAGTATAAAGGATTCGTATTTCACTGTTTACAGGAGATTTGTCAACGTTTGTCACTCTTTCCAATGTCTTCACAGATGTATCCATCTCATTCAGATCAGTCACGGCTGGCAGTAATCTTTGTGCCAGGTCGAGGGCCAGATATTTGGCCTCATCAAGGCGATTCTGTTTTGCCAATAACATAATAGACTCCAGGTCTGCTCTGGACATTACTATACTTCTTGAAAGGCTAAGCGCTGAGCTCAACAACAACGCCATTCTTTCCTCTGCTTCCGGTCGTATAGCGGCAAAACGCAGATTTACTTTTAGTTTTTCCAATTCTTGTGGATTCTCAGCTATAACGGAGTCCAACAACCGTAACATATTACGCATCAGGTCGACATCACTGTAGACTTGATTTTGTGTCTCCGGGTTAAGATGTGGATTAGAAGATAACGTTGAGGTTCCCGGGCTACAAGAGATGAGCCATACCGAAACAAAAATAGCGGTCAATAAAATGGCTAGAGACTTTTTAACCACGCATCATTTCCATAATCTTGAGAATAACTATGGACATAAAGCCCAAAAAAACCGCGAAGGTTACCGGTACCAGGGCGCGCCTGGCTTTAGGATTAAAATAAACAAAAAGTGTGGTTGAAGCCAGATGAATAATAGCAAATACTGAAAAATAGACTGTAATGTTTTTTACCCCCCGAACTGCAAAAAGGACAGTTACTATAGCAAAGGATATACTCAGAGCCAGAATATATCTGTTGTATATTCTCAATTTAGAATCTCTATCTCTATATGGCTTTTATTCTTTTTCAGAGCTTCCGACTTTATCATAACCGCCTTATCCAGAGCTTCTGCCGTAATAGTAGCCACGATGGACGCTAGCGGGCTACCCAGGCACCGGTAGAACCAGATATTATCGTAATGTGACTTGGGCCCGGATATTTCTATCTCAACTTTTTTTTCACCAACTATAACCCTGACTGAAGTCGCCAGGTCGAGGCTTCCGACCAGGATGCGGGACAGGGCATCCTCAATCTCTATAGCATTTGTTCCAGGCTTTGTCTCCAGGTTTTTCAGACTGGCCGAACCTAATGTGCTAACAGCGATACCAATGTCATCTGGATTCGGGCCATAGCACACAATGAGCCGTCCCGGCAACTTCCTGTCAAATTTGAGTTTCGTATTGGGGAGTAGCGGTATTATAGCTTGAGCCGTTCCATCACGGCGGGATGCAGGCAGATATATAGCTTTAGTTGAGAGACCCAACTCTTCAATCAGGGCAGCGGTGTTCTCCATGGCAATTTGCAGAAATGCAAAGCTAGCTTCAGAAGATACCGACGGAACTGCCCGCTGCAGAGCCAGGCAGGTAATGCCTAACATTAGCGAGGAGACACCAAGTGCCACCAGGGGTGTCGACTTGAGTATAAAATATGAGAATGGAGACAGTATGACTCCACCCGCCAAGAGCGAGGTGCCAAGAAACCGGTAGGCGCTTTTACCTGACATAAATTTATATTAAGTAGCTTCGCATAGCCTGAATATAGAGTATTGTGTCTATGGGTATGCCTGCTTTACCTGATCTCAATCCATAAATGGAGCGAGCGATAAGGCAGATCTCCCTCACGGTAAAGCAAAAAATCCACCTTCTGCATCCCCTGGCCGGTGTTCAGGCTAAACTCCACCTCATCTTCCCATTTCATATCACTATTCAGACCAATGTCATCGACCTTTGCCAAAATAATTTGCCCGTTCCTAACTTCCAGTCTGTATGTTATCATATCGTTCTCATGGTTTACAATGCCAACTACAACTTTGACCTGTTCACCAGGGGCGCTCAGCCTGGGGTAATTCTCCGCTTTCCGTTCAAGGCCCAGAATGTAGAATTCGGTAAATCTTTCGCTCGCCTTAGGCTTGGCAACAGTATAGGTTATAGTTCCGATAACCCCTATAATGGATATAATGAGTAGAATACTCAGGAGCTTATCCCACCGGTTTCGTTCTGTCCACCAGCAGAACAGGGATGCCAAAGAAGAGCGAAGTGCGGGCTCGTAACGCACTTCGGAAGGGAGTTTCCGTCGCCGAAACCAGGCAATGGTTGTCATGACAGCAATAAACAAGAGCAGTGAAATAAGAATAGGATATAAACTGAGACCCCACGGGCTAAAGTTGATAACAACCCCTATCAGCGGCACCGCAGCGATACTTAACCCGAAGCTCAGGGCCAACCGTTCGATTCCGCCAATGTCTCCCTTTCTGGGGAAGAGAGCTGCGACCAAAGAGTAACCGGGGAAGAAGATCACAAATGCCAAACCCAATGCAACTCTCAACGGGCCGTCGGCGGCGAAGCCTACAAGAGGCACCAGAAGCACGGAAAGAGCCAGAAGGCCGATCAGGTCCAAGTGTAATTCCCAGACATGTTCAAACGCCTATCTTTTTCATCGTATTGAGACGAGAAGCCAACACTGACTCTTAGATGTCTCGGATCTACTGACCCTGGCAGTCCTAAATGTGACAAGTAGGTGAACCTCATAAGCATTAAATTGACCCGAAGAATAAAAGGCAAACAATATCCGTTGCCCGGTTGTGTCAGGTAAGTCACTCCACAATATAAAATTTTCCTTGGCTCTAACATGATGCAACAATTTTTGGCTTTCCCTGTAGTGTTGCACAGTGATGAGCTTTGGGAACTATCCTTTATGGAATCATTCAAAACTCTTGGGTTTCTAAAACCATGAGTAGAGCCTAATACCTCTCTCATCTTTCTTCTTCGGAACAACCATAATACTCATTGCGTACAAGAAAAACTCTCTCTGATAGTAAGTGATGGACTCTCTGCATAAACCTTTTTTTACCAGACTGGTCCAGGAGTCAGTGTTTGGGGTTAGTCCCCCCCCAGACCTTCCTGTCCCAGGGCATAGGCGATGAGCAGATTGAATTTAGTTACTTCTCAACCGTTAGGCCGGCGTAGTAAATGCTGTTCTTTCACCGCGCTGACACGCTGCTTCTATATGGCTATTAAGGTATTCTATGGTGTAGCCCCAGAAACATACCTTGCAGTAAGCCACCTTTTCTGCAAGATTTCCAACTATGGAACCCATTTCACCGCAGCATGGGCAAAAGCCTGTATATTGCCGCACACAAATCCGATTGCTGATTAAGGCAATTGTCACAAAGAACCTTCATAATTGCTATGGCGTTGATGGAAACAAGATTATCTCACCAATGACAACTTAATTATGCAAGCCAGATCTATACTCGTTCTGGAATTTCACTATAATGGTACTGTGAAATATTATGTATAAAATTATGGGGCGGTGTGGATTAAGGGATTAGTTATAAAGCCGAATTACCGTATATAGGGCAACTCCGCAATTTATTTTAGATGGCAATCGCTTTTCTGGGAGAAAACAAAATTTCGCAAACTCCCATAGATCCCCGCTTTGGACTAACTTCTACGGAAGTTCTTTCTATTTCAGCACATTGTTATCTTCTTTATGACGCTGCGAAACGGGCATTCACGGAACCGGTATAAATCGTATCTACCAATTGATAGACACTCCTAAAATCAAGAGGGTCTGGATTTACAAGATCTTTATTTTGGGGATATGCTAGTATTAGTCGCATTTCTTTTACTGGGCAATGATCGTCTATAAATCTCCACTTCAAGTCAACCAAGTAACTTTAATACCTTTGCATGATTTTACGAAAACCGATTCAAAACCCTCCCCTCGTAGCATTCAGAAAAGAAGCAAACCCAATAGTTATCTACGGTTCCAATGTCTTTTCGTTACGTTGGATAATTATACACCATTTATTTTCTAATCGCCAAACAGAGTCTCTTCCAATGCAAGATGAGACTGGAGGTGACCTTGGTTTCTAACACAAGGTGAGACTGAAACAGGAAGGCACTTGTTCGTTTATGATTTGGACATGCAACTTGATATGAATAACAAAAGGCTTCAGACAATAGAACAGGTCAAGCAGTTTTTAGCGGGTAGTGAGGCGCTGGATTTTGTGGTCTACGTCAATCAAGATTGCAGCGAGGGCACACACTACTATAGCGAATTTATTGTGGTATTGCGTGCGTGCGTGTTGCGTCAAATTAAAGTGTTACCGAAGCCCTCTTGGATGCGTCATAATTCCGGTTACCGACCGGGGGGCGCTCTGCAAGTCGCCACAACTGTTCCAGATTACCATTTATTTGCTTCAGGAGT